>Ga0209751_10002757_pt1 | contig 17356 bp, 20 predicted proteins | sample RifCSP13_1_FD_184019 | JGI IMG/M metagenome (GOLD analysis project Ga0209751, IMG submission 184019) | Soil microbial communities from Rifle, Colorado - Rifle CSP2_sed 13_1 (SPAdes) (version 2) | ecosystem: Environmental > Terrestrial > Deep subsurface > Rock core/Sediment | place: Rifle... | reverse complement strand
CGTAAGAGTCAAAGCAGAAAACTTGCCCTCCGCATAGCAGGGCGACTCAGACAAGCTTCGCGTAGGGCAAAGAGTTTACGCTATCGGAAACCCCTTCGTCTTAGCAGGAGGACCTACAGTCACTTCAGGAGTGGTGAGCGCACTTAATCGAACCATCGAATCGACCGTGGGTTGATAGAAAACCTCGTGCAAACAGACGCCGCCATAAACCCAGGAAACAGCGGCGGCCCCTCGTAGACCTCGGAGGCAGAGTGTTTCCATAAGCACCGCCATCATTCCGTTTGCCCGGCATAGGCTTCGCCATACCCATAAACTCTGCTAAGTTGTGCACTATCGGTATTGTCACCGAGGGGATAACCATCAGACCTTGGCTCGACATCATAGGCTTAACCATAACCGAAGACATTGCCCGCTACTACGGTTTGCCCGTGGAACGCGGCGCCCTCGTCACCAAAGTAGCTGACGGCAGCCCCGCTGAAGATGCAGGAATGTCAGATGGCGACATAATCCTTGAAATGGACAACACGGAAACCCGATCAATTGAGGACTTAGTCAGAGAAGTTCACAAAAGAAAAATCGGCGACCAAGTCAGAGTTTTCGCGCTTCGCGACAGCAAAGAACATTTTTTTGAGCTAAAACTGAGTAAAACCCCCTGATTTCTCAACATAAAAAAGCTTTCACTTCACACCACACTGATAAACCCGTTTCTTTTCAAAAGGTTTAGTATTGTATTCCCTATGAGTTTGTTTCTCAAATGGAAGGAAAACTTTGCGAAAGGGTGAAGGCTTTAGGAAAATTGCAGTTATCGGTTCCGGAGCTGTTGGTCCAGGGATTGCCCAGCTTATTGCTATGGCTGGTTACGAAGTTGTTTTGGTGGGTAGAAATGAGGAACATCTAAAGAAGGGTAAGGAAAAAATTACTTGGAGCCTTGATAAGTTCGTTGAAAAGAAGCGAATTCGAAGAGAAGATGCAGACGCAACGTTGTTGCGAATAAGCACTACCACCAGCTATGAGGAGGCAGGCAAAAACATAGACGTTGCTATAGAAGCCGTACCCGAAAACATGGAGCTAAAACGCAGAGTGTTCGCTACTCTTGATTCGGTTGCGCCTCCCAATGCTATTTTTGCGTCAAACACTTCCACTTTAAGCATCACGGAAATTGGGAAAGCAACCAAACGCTCAGACAAGGTCGCAGGAATGCACTTTTTCAATCCGCCACAGCAAATGGCGCTTGTTGAAGTCATCAAGGGCAAAGAAACAAGCCAAAAAACAATGGAGACTTTGATAGCTTTAGCTAGGCAACTGGGGAAAACTCCGATTGTTGTGAGAAAAGACGTACGCGGCTTTGTAGTGAACCGAATTCTGAGCGCCATCTTCCTCGAAGCCTTTTGGGTCTATCACCGTGGCGAGAGCACAAAAGAGGGTATCGACGCTTCCGTAAAATACACGGGGGGTTTCCCTATGGGATGGTTCGAACTTGCTGATTTCTCCGGTTTAGATGTGGTTTACGAAGTAGGGAAAAACCTTTACGAAGCTTACGGCGAACGTTTCAAACCTTGCACAGAAGTTATCGGACCTCTCGTGAAAGAACACAGGCTTGGACAAAAAACGGGCATTGGCTTCTATGATTGGACAAAGGGTAGACCAACAATACCATCCAGTCTGAGGAAAGAATATGATGTGGAGTGGTCTTGGGCTGTCGCCATTAACGAAGCTTCCTGGCTGATCCATGATGGGGCTGCAGGTCCCAGAGATATCGACACTGGAATGAGACTTGGTGCCAATTGGCCTTCGGGACCATGCGAGCATGCAGATAAAGTAGGTTTAGACATCATACTCAGTAAACTAAAAGAGCTTTACACAAAGTGTAAAATAGAAATGTACAAACCTTGCCCCTTACTAGAAGAATACATCAATAAAGGGTGGATGGGGAAAAAAGTGGGCAGGGGCTTTTACTAAATGGAGTTTGAATTCACCGAGAATCAGCTAAGCATTGTCAGGACTGTTAGGGAATTCTGCGAAAAAGAGTTTAAACCCGATTTGGCGATGGAGCTGGATAGAAAAGAAGAGTTCCCGATGGACATTTACAGAAAGGCCGCAAAACAGGGCTTCACAAGTATGTCTCTACCGCAAGAATTCGGCGGGCAAGGGCGTGCTTTCTTGGATTCGTGTCTTGTTACCGAGGAAATGTGCCGGGTCGATTCATCACTTGGCGCAGCGGTCTCATTTGGAAACTTTGGAAGCGAATTCATCCTCGCACATGGCACCGAAGAACAGAAAGACAAGTATTTACCCCCCATATGTAAGGGCGACTTCGTGTCGGCTGCCGCGTTTACCGAGCCTAATGTTAGTGGAAGCGACATAACCAGGATGGAAACCACAGCCACCAAAACCGAAAATGAATATCGCATAAACGGGACTAAGACTCTAATAACAAACGCTACAATAGCCGACTTTGTGATAGTGTTAGCCCAAACAGATGCGGCGGTTAAACCTGCTCATCAAGGCGAAACCTTATTCGTCATTGATAAAGGCGCTTCGGGAATGAAAACTGCCCAGCTCAAAAACAAAATGGGCATGCGCTGTTCACCAACAGGGGTGTTGCGTTTTAACGACGTAAAAGCAACCGACGCAGAAGTTGTAGGCAAGCTAAACAAGGGCTTCCACTATTCCATGGAATTTTTCGACAAAAGCCGCGTAAGTGTAGCCGCTCAAGCTGTAGGTATAGCCCAAGGCGCATGGGAAATCGCCTTCGAGTACTCCAAACAACGCGAAGCCTTTGGAAAAAAAATTGCACACCACGAACTTATTGGTGGTGGCTTGGCAGAAATTAAGACTAAAATTGAAGCCGCGAGATTGCTGACTTACCGCGCAGCTTGGCTCGTAGACGCTGGAAGAATTGACCCGATGGCAACCGCTATGGCAAAACAGTACGCCAGTCGCATAGCAACAGAAACAACAGACTTCGCGGTACAAGTGCTGGGCGGATACGGATATCTTGGTGACTACCGTGTGGAAAGATATCACAGAGACGCAAAAGTAACAGAAATCTACGAGGGAACAAGCGAAATCCAAAAACTAACAGTCCTAAAATATCTCCTGAGAAATTATTAGTTTAGCACAAACAAAGAATAATATAAGTTTGCAAAACAATTGTGGCAGGGTGATGCTTGTTGAGCAAAGCATACAAAACCATCAAAGTGGAAAAAGACATAAACACATTCTGGATAATGCTAAGCAGACTCCACCAATTAAACGCCTTCAACAACGTTTTGCTGCAAGAACTTGAGGAAGTTTTAGATGTAGCGGAAAAAGACCCAAGCGTTCGATGCGTAGTAGTAACTGGCGATGGTGATAGGGCTTTCAGCTCTGGAGCCGACTTAACTATGTTCCAGAAGGCGACACCTGCAGAAGCTGAAGAATTTGCGAGAAAGGGGCAAAAAATTTTTGGCAAAATTGAAGAAATGTCCAAGCCAGTTATAGCTGCAATTAATGGATTTGCTATCGGTGGCGGTTTGGAACTTGCATTAGCCTGCGACATTCGTATAGCAGCAGAAGACACTGTACTGGAAACTCCGGAAGTGTTCATCGGGTTAATACCTGGGTGGGGCGGTACCCAAAGACTTGTGCGGGTTGTAGGTTTGGGGAAAGCTAAGGAAATGGTCATGCTTGGTACGAGGCTAAAGGCAGCTGAAGCCTTGAAGGCGGGATTAGTTCACAAGGTTGTACCTCGTGATAAACTTCGAGAAGAGGCTATGAAAATAGCTTCAAAGTTCTGTGAAGGCGCGCCTTTAGCCTTGAAGTATGCCAAGCACGCGCTGAACTTTGGAACGCAAGTACCGTTAGAAGTAGGTTTGCGCTTGGAAGCCGCTTTAATGGGCTTAACTTTCTCCACAGATGACCTCAAGGAAGGCGTCGAAGCTTTCCTGTCAAAAAGAAAAGCAGAATTTAAATGTAAATAATCAACACATTTTTCTCTCTCCACACTGCACATATCTGCGTGGTTATCTTGAAAAAAGTAGCAATAATTGGCGTGGGCAGCTCAAAATTCGGCGTCAGAAACGACGTGAACTTGGCTGAACTAGCTTTTGAGGCTGTTAAGCCTTCTCTTGAAGATGCACAAATAAGCCCAGCTGGCATTGAATTTGTAGCGTTGGCTTCTGTTGGGGCAGGTGTGTGGCATGAAGAACTGCTTCCTGCAGTCATCGCGGCAGAATATTGTGGGTTAACTAAAGCAGGACTCATGCGATGTGAAGCGGCTTGCGCCAGTGGCAGTGCTGCGTTCGCCACGGCGTATTGGGCTATCGCTAGTGGGCAGGCTGAGGTCACGATGGCATTGGGTGTTGAGAAAATGCGTGAAGTCGATTCGCAAATAGCCATGGAGTGGATTGGAAGGGCAGGCTATTACTTCTGGGAATTTCACAATTTTGGTTTAACATTCCCCGCCTATTACGCTTTATATGCAAATGCGCATATGGCGCGATTTGGAACGACTGAAGAAGACTTGGCTTTGGTGGCTGTTAAGAACCACAAATACGCATCCATGAACCCAATAGCACATTTGCAGAACAAAATAACTGTCGAAAACGTTTTGTCTTCCCCAGTTGTCGCTTCGCCATTGAAGCTTTTTGATTGTTGCCCTTTGACAGATGGCGCTTCCTCCGTTATTTTGGCTTCTGAAGAGAAAGTGAAGGAGTTGGGTATTGATACACCTGTGTGGGTTGCTGGTTTAGGCTGTTCAAGTGGAACGGCAAACCTTAGCAAAAGACCCGACTATGTGGGATTGGACGCAAGCGTGTTAGCTTCTCAAAAGGCCTACAAAATGGCAGAAATTTCCCCAAGTCAGGTCGATGTGGCAGAAGTTCATGACTGTTTTACTATCGCAGAAATATTAGCTTACGAAGATATTGGGTTATGTGGCAAAGGTGAAGGCGCCAGGCTTATCCGTGAAGGTCAGACCGAAATTGGGGGGAAAATACCTGTGAACGTGGATGGAGGACTAAAGGCAAAGGGTCATCCTATAGGAACTACTGGTTGCAGCATGATTTATGAATTGACCAAACAACTAAGAGAAGAAGCTGCTGAAAAAAGTCGGCAAGTCCCCTTGAAGAATTACATCGCCCTTGCCCATAACGTGGGCGGAGTAGGGCAATATTGTTACGTAACGGTTTTGAAGAGGTGAAACCCATGGTGGATGTGCCTTCAATAAAGACACGGGAAATAAAAACCGTGAAAAACATGCCTATAAACAAAACGCTGAAGTTTTGGGAAGGTCTAATAGCAGGAAAAGTTTACGGAACCAGATGTACTAATTGCGGTCAACTCCATTTTCCTCCTGTGGCGGACTGCGGAAAGTGCTTCTCATCTGAGATAGAGTGGGTGGAACTTGACACTGAGGCTGAGATTGAGGCTTTCACGCATGTCGTGATTAGACCAGCCTCTTTCTGCGGATGCGAGCCTTACACTGTAGCCATTGGAAGATTGAAAGAAGGCGTAAAAGTCTTAGCGTGGATAACGGGGTTTGAACCCGCGCAAATAAAAATCGGCATGAAAACCAAGCTTATCGCAAAGGTTACCCCTGAAGGAAATCCAACATACGCATTCACACCATTGATTTAAGATGGCTCCGTGTCTCTTGACGCAAAATTATTTGAGCTTATGGCACATGAAAAAAATGAACCAAACCGAAATCAAAGAAATTCTGACGAAATACCAGACCATTGCCGTAGTAGGGCTCTCAAGGAGGTATGAAAAGGACAGCTACCGAGTAGCAACGTATCTGAAAGCGCATGGATTCCGCGTTGTTCCTGTGAACCCGTTTGCTGATGAAATTCTCGGCGAGAAAAGTTACAAAAGCCTACTTGATATACCCGCTGAGATTCAGAAACAAATAGAGGTGGTGAATATTTTTAGGCGCCCAGAAGATGTATCGCTTATCGTTGAACAAGCCGTGAAGCTGAAATCAGAAAATGGAGCGCCCAACGTGGTCTGGATGCAATTGGGAATAGTCAACGCGAAAGCTGCGGAGACAGCGCGGAACGCGGGTTTCACTGTAATAATGGATAAGTGCATAATGGTAGAGCATCGTGACCTGTTTCCCGTCGAAGCGTAGCATTTCCATTTAGACGAAACCCAGAATCAATGAAGCGACAGTGGCAATGGCAACTATCGCCAGCGTTTCGAGCAACGTCACTTTCCAGTGTACGCGTGTTTTCCTTGAGCGGTAGCGAACCAGAAATATGCCCGAAATTGCTGTGACCACCGCTAGAGATAAAATAATATTGTACGGGTTTGGCAGGGCGAGGTAGGTGATTATGGGTATGCTTCCAGCTAAGAAAGTGGTGGTTCCACAGATTGTAGCCGCGTAAAGATTTGACCGATGAATCTCCTTGCCTAAGACCAGAAATAGTTTCTCGACCAGCAGGAGAGATTTGTCTCGTTCCTTCTTGTCGGGGATGTCGCTTAGGCTGTAGTTCATGAGAGTTCGCAGAGTTATGATATCCGCTAAGTCCTCAGTGATTCCTCCCAGAAAGAAACTTGAGAAGTTGGTTATGGCAACCGCAGTCAAAGTCAAGAACGCCGCGAAAACCACGGTCTTCGGCGTAAAGAATGTGGTGCTGCTGGTAAGCGTAGAGATAAACGCTGAGAGAATCACAACCAGGCTAGTTATTGAACCGTCAACTAATCCCGCAACCACTTCAAGGATGGGTTCTTTTTTAAGGAGAAGACTCTGCCACTCCTTGCCCAGTTTGAGACCTTGATCCGTTAGCTGCACAGAATCAACATTGTCTACGATTAAGCCCTCAGCAGTCATTTCGCTGAGAGCTTTCTCCAGTTCACTCATATCGACACAGGCAAGGCTCGCGCAGACCCTGTCGATTCTGCGATTCAAAGCAACCTTGGGCATGACGTTTCCTTTGCTTAGGTTCAATAGAACAATTACTCTAATGACGTCATGCAACTCTTGGATTTCAAAGGCCACTCAACAAGTCACCGTTTCACTATCCGAGATGATTTGAACCGAGCTAATAACTTTTGTGCGCATGCCCCCATATCTAAGGCGCAAAAAGGATAATAGACCTTAGGCGCAATTGTGATGTTACTCTTTAAAATGGGCTTATTTTGGGAAAAACAACATGAATTGTAAGCTACACTTGAATACCATATTAACGCGGGATATTTCCGAATGTTGAATAGGCTTATTTGCCCTTAAGACCAACTCGCCATTGGCGGGTACGTTGCTCAACTATAAACTACTATCAAAAAGGCTTTCCTTGTTCAGGTCCTTGACAGGCGTTGAGGTTTCAGAATTTGACTCATTCTACGCCAAAGCGCAGACCAACTATGGCCAATACGAAACCAAGAGGCTTTCAAGAGAGAACAGGAAACGCAAAGTAGGCGCCGGGCACCCCTTCAAACTGCAGCTCCATGAAAGGCTCCTCATGTTTCTGGTCTACTACAGGCTGTACATAACATCCACGCTCACAGGAGTTCTTTTCGACCTTGACCAGAGCAACGTACTCAAAGACATCAGAAAACTTGAACCCCTCATCAAAGACGTTTTGCCCACACCTAAGAAACTGCACGAAAAAGTAAAACAACTGCAAACGATAGAAGAAATCAAGGCGATGTTTCCAGAGTTGAAAGCTTTCTTGGACGCGACGGAACAGGAGATTCCGCGGCCAAAGAACAAGCGTAAACGCAAGACGCATTACAGCGGCAAGAAGAAAAGGCACACCGTTAAGACACAGTTGACCGTAAACGCAGACGGCTTGATAGTCCACCTGACACAGCATGTTAAAGGCAGCATGCATGATTACTCTTTGTTTAAACGCAGTCGTCCGCATTTGCCCGATAAAGTTCTCGGCGAAGGTGATCTCGGTTATGAGGGGGTCAAGAAGGATTTCCCACGGCTGAACTTTGCGGTGCCTTTCAAGAGGAAAGGTCCGGGAAGAGGCAAACGAGGCGTGAAGGCGCAGGAACTTCCGGCAGAGCAGAAGGCCTTCAACAAAATGCTGGCTAAGGAGCGGGTTGTGGTGGAGCATACGAATAGTCGGGTGAAAAAGTTCTTGATTTGGGGAGGTGAGTTTAGGAATCGTCTCAAACATTATGACATCGCGACAGAAATAGTCAGCGGCATTGTAAACTTTCGCATAATTGGGACATTAACTGTCTGAAAAACTTGGGAAAACCTGAGAAGCAAAGCTGAATCCGAAAAAAACAATAACGCCTAAGGTCTAATGCCCTTTTCAACAAAGATTATATCACACCGATACTGAAGTCTATTATTGGTGATTTTCTTGGGTTGCTGGAAATGGTTTAACGGCGTCTTGAAAGAAGCTCAAGTAGAAGTAACAGACGCAAACAAAAGCAAAGTGGACAATGTCATCCACAAATACATAGGCGAACAATCCAGTTACGGTCGTTGCTCGGCAGACTGGAAAAAAGCCCGCAAGGAGATAGACGAAAGCCCCGAATTGCGAAAGGAACTCATCGAGAAGCTAAAAGTGCTTGTTTGAGCCGGTACTCAACATTGTCTTCCCTTTTTTTAATATTCTTCAAGTGGCAAAAAAGATACGGCAAATGGGCTGTAGCGGCGCATCGTTTTTTAAGCTCCCCTACGGGTTTTTTAAGTCTTTATATTGCTACCAACGCTACATTTTATTTGACCTGCTATGTTTTCAGGCAAGATACAGAAAAAAGATGGCAGAATCGTTGATTTTGACGCTGAACGAATCAAAAGTGCCGTCCACAAGGCATTCCTCGCAGTTGAACTTGGCGACGGCGAAAAAGCAGAAAAAGTCAGACTTTTAGAGGAAAAACTCAAAGACAAACCCCCGTCGGTCGAAGATGTACAAGATACAGTTATCGAGGTTCTAAGAAAAGACGGATATGAAAAAGTAGCATTAGGCCAGACTTCGTTAACATAATCTACGCTGTGAAGATGCCGAACAGCTTCAAATTGATTGAAGTAATCCAGTACTAAGCCGCTGCTGGCGCTAAAAAAGGAAAAAAGTTTAGGCTTTGATTTCTACAGCTATTTGCTTGCCCAGTTCGAAACATTTCTTTAGGTCTTCTCGGTCGGGAACGTATTTGACTTCGAGTCCTGGTTCGCGAACTTCGAACCCTGCTTTCCGAGCGATTTCACTCATGTTTCTTACTGCGCCGCCTCCCCATCCGAATGAGCCGAAGAAACTCCAAAGCTTGTTTTTGGGTTTCAAGCCTGTTACGTAGGTGAGAAATGAGCCTATTGTTGGGAATATTCCATTGTTGAGCGTTGGTGAGCCTACCAGCACAGCTTTAGCTTCCAGAATTTCGGTTACGGCTTCGGAGTTGTCTGATGCCCGCAGTTTGAAAAACTTAACTTCGACGCCTTCGCTGATTGCCCCCTCGGCTATGGCGCGTGCCATCTTATCAGTGCTTCCCCACATCGTGTCGTAGATTATGACCATTTTCTTCTTGGCTACACCTGCGCTCCAGTCAAGGTAAGCCTTGATTATTTTGGATGGATCTTTCCGCCAGATGATGCCGTGGCTGGGCGCTATCATGCAGCACACCATGCCCTGTTGGGTTAGCTCCTGAATCTTGCGGGCAATTAGTTGTCCAAAAGGCATCAGTATGTTGGCGAAGTATGTGGCAGCTTCTTCCATCAGGATGTTTTCGTCAACTTCGTCGTCAAATCGACCTGAAGAAGCAAGGTGCTCCCCAAAAGCGTCGTTTGGCATCAGGATTTTGTCTTCCACGATATATGTGAACATGCTGTCGGGCCAATGGAGCATCGGCGCTTCAACGAACTTTAGTGTTCTTGCTCCGAGTTTCAGTTCTTCGCCTGTCTTGACGGTTTTGATGTTGAAGCCTGAGCCGTAGTGTTTGATTATGGCGTCTTTTCCTCTTTCAGACGTAATTATAACTGCGTTCTTCGCCTCTTTCGAGATTAGTGGCAGGCTGCTTGAATGGTCACTCTCCACGTGGTTAACAATGATGTAATCGATCTTCTCGGGGTCAATGATTTCGCGGATGTTCCGAAGCAGCACATCCGAAAATGTGTGTTTTACCGTGTCCACGAGCACTGTTTTGTTGTCTCTGATGAGGTAAGCGTTGTAGGTGCTTCCTCTTCTCGTGTAGAAATCGTGGAAGTCGCGGAGGTTCCAGTCGATAGCTCCAACCCAATATATGTTATCAGCTAAGCTAACTTTAACCATTTTTTAGTTCCCTCTTTATTCCCTCTGTGTTCTAAGGTTGTAACTGATTCTTACGCCTGCTTTTTCAAAGAGTATGCCGACGGGGCAGTTCTTCAAAGTCAGCTCGTGAAGTCTCTGAACTTTCGCCTTAGGCGCATCCAGTTTAAGCGTTATGTCAAAAGTTTCCTGGGCAATTGTGCCTGTCTCTTCAGACTTTGCAGTTTCAACTTTGACGTCGCAGCCTTTTAGGGGCAACCGCATCTTCTCAGCTGTCAACGAGGCGATGGTGGCGTAGCATCCTGCATGGCTCATGACGCACAGTTCAAGAGGTGTCGGTCCTAAACCCGGAAACGTGGGAGTAGGCTGGTCAACGATGGAGCAGTGTGACCTTCCGTTATCGAGTGCGATTTCGGAACCTTGAATTATTATTGCTCTTGCATGAATTTTTCCCATTATGGCAACTCCTTGTTCATTCTTCAAAAGAATGGAAAAACCTCTGTCGCGACGAGTTAATATTGGTTTCGACAAATCTATTTGCTTATGTGAAAACTTGCCAGTTGGATCGGAACAATAGTCAAGCCCATGTTTACCTGCAATTGACGCTATGAGTAAAGCGTATAGTTTGTCTGAGAATGGCCCTTCTCAGCCTACCACCGAAACAAAGACCTTCAAATTCTTCATAGGACTTCACAGTTGCCAAATACGAATTTCTTGTCGCAAAATCTGTTAGAACACTTTTAAGGCTCAAATGCTTAAAATACACATCGCTGTTGGAACTGGTCCATTTATGTTAAACGAAAAATCATGTGGCGCAGTTGTTTACGCCAAGAATAATGAAGTTAACTATCTTCTTCTTCATTATGATGCTGGACACTGGGACTTCGTCAAAGGTAACGTCGAGCAAGGCGAAACCGAAAAAGAAACCGTTATCCGCGAATTACAGGAAGAAACAGGAATAACCGACCCACAATTCATCGAAGGCTTCAAAGAAAAAATCATCTACTTCTACAAAAGACAGGGCGCTACAGTAAACAAAGAAGTCATCTTCTTCATTATCGAAACCCACACCACGAAAGTACAACTGTCCTACGAGCATATAGGCTACGAATGGCTAACCTATGAACGCGCCATGGAGAAACTCACTTTCAAAAACGCCAAAGACATTCTTCAAAAAGCGCGCGACTACATCAAGAAACAAGAAATATTGAAGTCGTAAAATTAGAGCTTGCTACCTTGCTTCTCCACGATAAGCCCATAACCGATTAGTCTCCATCGGGCAGTAATTTTCCTGCTTATGGCAACTCGGGAACCAGGCAAAACACAGACAGGTCTGCTCAACTTAACTCTGATGGTGTTGCCTTTGGCAGCTGCCACCTTTCCAACATTCACAGCCGCTCCAACGTGAAGAAGCAAACTCTCCTCAAGATTTATCCGCTCCACCTTCAAGAGCTCCTTCGTCCCTACAGCCCGTTCTAAAACATGCGTATCCAAAGTTAGTTCCATCAACGTAGGTGGAAGTAAACCTGTCTTCCCAGCAACGTTACCTGTTAAGCCATCTGCTTTTGAGTAAGATGGATCTAAAAGAGTTCCAACACCCACGAGTCCACCGCAGGTGGCTTCTTTCACGTTGTGCTCGCCTGCTTGTAAACTTGTTATCTCAGTGACTAGTGGGTTGAAAACTGACTTGCCTTCGCGTTCAATCATAATCCCTGGTCGAATTTCAATTTCTTCACCCACCGCAAACTTCCCCTGTGCTATTGTTCCGCCGACAATGCCGCCTTCCAACTCTTCTATAGGGGTTCCAGGCTTGTTAACATCGAAAGATCGAATAATATACATAAACGGAGGTTTAGTCGTATCCCTCTTCGGCGTTGGAATAATCTCTTCAATGGCGTTAAGAAGCACATCAATGTTTATGCCGCGTTGCGCGGAAATAGGTATAATAGGCGCGTTCTCTGCCACTGTTCCCTTGATAAAATTCTTAATCTCCTGATAACTCTGCATTGCCCTTCTTTCGTCAACAATGTCGATCTTATTTTGCACGACAATAATGTTTTTTATGCCAATAACTTCGGCAGCAGCCAAATGTTCTCGAGTTTGCGGTTGCGGGCATGGCTCATCTGCAGCAATCACAAGTATTGCCCCATCCATTATGGCAGCTCCTGACAACATAGTGGCCATCAACGCCTCATGCCCTGGAGCATCCACAAAACTTATGGCTCGAACAAAAACTGCCTGTTCAGCGCAACTTGGGCAGATGGGTTTTGTAGAATAATTCTTTGGATGTTCGCACTTTGGGCACTTGTAGATTGGCAGGTCAGCGTACCCCAGCTTTATCGTGATGCCTCTCTTCAATTCTTCGCTATGCCTCGATGCCCACACGCCAGTTAGTGACTGCACCAAAGTGGTTTTTCCATGGTCAACATGCCCAATGGTACCAACGTTAACTTCTGGCTGCTTAGGCGAGTCATTGCTTTCGTCACTCATGTTGTCCCACAAGTACCATGAATCAATAAAGCATTAAATTATGGAAGTTAATAAGTTTTGACAATTTCAGGCAGACGTCGCAGTTGGTGCTTCTGTTTTAGCCTCTTCTACCTTGGCTTCCTTGGGCTTATTTGGTTTTTCAACGATTTTCAGGTTAACCTGAACAATATCGTCAGTTATTACGTTTCCACGAACTGCCTTTCGTTTTCTTTCCCCGCTCTTCTTCGATTTAAATCCCACTCCGCCACTCAGCACGACCCTTCTGCGAACTCCGCCATGTACGTTTGGTCTCATAGGAACGCCATCTTTGTCTGATCCACCCATTAATTGCAGTTTGTGCGCTGGCAAATCTACGACAGCTCCATCCATCGTTTCTCCAATTCTCCGACCAATAAACGGAGCAGCACGGGCTTCTTCAACTTCCACTGCTTTTGAAGTTCCCGTTTCAGGGTCAGACACAATTACCTTGAATTTAGCCATTTGCGGTTAACACTCCAGCGCAGTATGAAGGTGAATCTCTCTCTATTAAGGATTTATCATGGAGATATCTTATTTAATAGGGAGATATTTTCAAGCCGCCAAAACGCTTTGGTTTTCTGTAGAAGTGCATTTGCATTCCGTTTACTGTCATTTCATCGTACTTTGCTCATCCAGCTTTGCCCAGCTGTGTTATTTCTTCGACTGTATTAGCAACTGTTTCTTCGAAGTCTTCCTCCTTGAACTCGATAGCGTGCATTCCTCTGAGAGCAAAATATTTGTATCTTAGTAAGCACGGGCTTGTCGTCGTTGAAAACCGGCGATGGCAACGGTCTTTTCTTATGCTGAATTTAGTAGCTTTCAAGAAAGCAAACGGCTTCTCTATGACACGTGTTGAGTTAGATTTGGGGAAAGAAAGGGGCAGGGGTAACGATGCCATGTACTGCAGCGAATATTAAGCTCAGCGCCACGAAAACGAAAATGGCGAATATAGATAATGCGAGTGCACCCAGCCAACTTGTCTTAAAGCTTGCTTTGAAGACCCAAACCCATATAACAAATGCGAGAAACAGCGACCAAGAGTAAACAACGGCACCCAAGAAATAGTTAAATGCGAAAAAAGTTGCTGCATAGGTTATTGGTCCAAAAAGCGAAGCAATCATAGCGTCGCTAAAAGTGGATTTGCCAGCGGTTACTTTTTTCCCAGCAAAATAGACTGGAACTGAGACAACTACCCATAGCAAGATAAACCCAACAGTAATCATTACTAATTCCCAAGGGTTATCCAGACCAAATACATACGAAACCAAGGCAGTTGAAACTCCTGCTGTTAGTTAATTATTATTAAGACATTCATAAAAATTTTTAGGTGGTCGCGTAAAGTTACGGTGTGTTTTCTCGGTTTATCTTTTTCACGGCTGCGCTGTTGTTTTCCACTACGCGGAGAACGGTTTTCTGCTGCTCATTGTTCGCTGATTTGATAGTGTGTTTTCCCTTTGTGCGCGCTAAAACTGAAATTCAAACAAAAAGAGAGTTGGTTGTAGGAGACATCCCCATTCGCTAAAAATACCTACCGTGGTCATTATTTGAGGGCATCAATGAGAAAAAAAGGGGTTGTGCGGGAGAATTCTCCAGAAAACTATGGGTCCGTATTAAGAGTCGAGCCCCAATCGAATGAACCACGGTGTTCTCACCCCGTCACAGAGAAAATCTGTTAGGGCATTATTAAGACTTGGGAAGGCTTGGGCTTATGTAGTTTGGTTCCAATAGTAAATTTGCGAATACTCACCCGCGATGGGAAATTCTGGATCATCGTAGGCTATGTCCAAACGCGATCCATATTGCGAAAGGAGTTTACGTGAGATTTCCCAAATCTGAGCAGATTTCTCATCGGGTCCCCAAAATCCCCAGATTATATCGTCTGGGTTCCTCATGCCCCACCCGTAGTTTCTCGGTAACACCAGCACTGCCACTGCTTCATTCTCAATATCAGTAGTTTTTGTGTTTGGTTCGGTTATGTCGTTCCAAAATCTTTCAAGGGCTTCGAAGTGTTCGTTTGAGATAATCCCGTATTCGTTGCCACTAATTTGGGGATAATTGAAAATCACCGCATACTTAGCACCCGCTGAATAAGCGGCGAGTAATTGCTGATAAATTTCTTCTCCGCTGTCGAGATAAGGTGGAACAGTATATTTCCAGGTAACTATGACTCCCCAGGTTTTGTTTTGCGCCGTTGCAGCTCCTCTAGCTAAGGCGATGCCTTGGGTAATGCTTTGATTCCAGCCGAATTGCGCAAATACAACATCGTAGCCTCCCAAGTAGTTGAACCAGTGAAGAGCATAGTCAGAAGTAAAAGACGTGATTGAACGTTTTTTCAATTCTTCAAGACCTGTACCTGTTTCGATGTACTGAGTAAAATGTGCTGCCGCTTCACCGTAGTCTCGGGGAAGAGAACCGTTAAGAAACCGGTCAAAGTCAGGAGCGTGTGCCAAATATTGAGTTGCGTTTCGCAGTTTTACACTTTTGAAGAAGCCTGTCCAGTTGCCGTCAAGTTGGATTCCGCCCGGCTCATCATTCAGGTAAATGCCTAATAATTTGTCACCCCACCGCTGCTTAGCAAAGTCAAGCCATGGCACCTGCCAAGGATGAGCAGGGTTAAACCATCCAAAGTAAACTATAACATCCAGCCCAGCTGAAACCGCGTAATCGACGATTTCACTCATGCTGGTTTCGTTCACGCTAACGGGCCCAGATTGAACAACGAAAAGGTTAGTGTAACTCTTAACCCTGTCAACAAGCAGTTTAGCTTGAGCAGTGGTGTTCCCGCAAAAAGTGACGCCGACACGGAAGCCAGATGTTTCCTTTTTATTGGCTCCCATGGGGTAGGTAAAGAATAATGCTGCTGTCGCTACTATTATGATGACTATTAAGGAAAGGGCAAAACCGCGTTTCAACTTAAACCCTCGAAACGGTGAACAAGGACATGTAAGGCTTAACCTTGTTTCCAATTCCACTCAATGAAATGAGCGTTCGAATAGATATGTTTTCTTTTCTTTTTTCCGCTGATAAATGTTCCAAGTTTTCCATGAAAAGAATCTCTTTCGCATAAATTAAGAACAAAAAACCCAGCAAGGAAAAAGGGGAAAGACCGCGAAAAACCGTGGGCGATGTGAAATGGACCTTAGTAATCCGTACCAGATCGGGGCACCAATCATTAAGATTCGAATTAGACGAAAAATGAGGATGTGCAGGAGAAATCTCCAATAAGAATGATTCCAAACTTAAATTTCTGCTTCTCGGTTCCTTCTTAAAATCCAAAAAATAGAAAAAGGAGATTGTGTGGGAGATGTCTCCATGGGCTACTTTATAAGGATTTATGAGGCTCTCTGAAGTTTCTTTTAGAAAAAGCCTCTCCTTTTCGGGTAAGGTTTTAATTCACGTTCGAAGTCGTCCTTTGGCTATGTGGCGGCTAGGATTCTTCTTCCACGAAATAGCGTTCGGACTGCTAAGCGTTTTCATCCCGCTTTACGTAGTTGCCTTCAAGGATACCAGCATCCTAGGTGGACCCTTAGTTGCTTTGGGAGTTATGACTTCGGTCGCAATATTTTGCACCATACCTGCCTCATTCATCTGGGGCTACCTCTGTGACACAACGCGGCACTACAAAATTTTCATCTTGTTTTCCTTCCTTTCATCGGCGATTATTCTATTCCTCATGACGCTTTCATTTGCTCAAGACATCATACTCTTCGTCGTTTTGTACGTCGCCATGCAAATACTTCACGTTGCGCATGAAGCTCCTAAAAACGTTCTCATAGCCGAGCACTACAGCCGAGATGAATGGGAAAAATCCTACGGCTTTTACGAAGGACTCACCGAAATCGGCTTCATAATAGGTTTGGCTATTGGGTTATTTGCATTTGCATCTAGCCTCAGTTTCAGCGTCGTGGCTACTTACACGCTGTACCTCTGCAGCGGCTTGAGTGTCGTTGCTTTCGTTCTCTCCATTTTCCTAATAGCGGACCCGCTGATGCTTTTTGAAAGAAGACTTGTGGGCATTGAGAAGAGAATAGACTACACCTACCGCGGAATAGAATCTTCATGTAGACTCATGGATGGACTAGACTTGGATGGATCATTTAAAGAAGACAAGCTCCTCGGATTCGCCTTAGCTATCGTTCTGTTTTCTTTGGCTTCAAGCATTTTCTTCACGCCACTCCCAATATTCCTGAACCAAGGCTTAGGCTTGACGGAAAGCTGGGTTTATGTAGCGTACATCTTGAACTCCATCGGAGCAACAGTGGGTTATTTCTTAATCCGTGGACGCGCCAGATCCATTGATATAAGAAAACAAATGCCTCGATTCGTCCTCCTGCGAAGTTTACTTGTGTTCATGCTGGTTGCCGTTGTTCAATTTGCCTTTTCACCCAACATTTTAACTGGTGTGTTGCTGGTGTTTCTCGGCTTCGCCTACGCTATGTATTATATCATGATGCTTTCGCTTTCGATGGAACTTATACATACAGGAAAAAGTGGCGTGTTCGACGTTCTTGTCGGATTAGGAGCGGCGGTTGGCTCTTTCTTTGGGCCTTTCTTGGCTGAACATTTGAATTACATGCCTACTTTTTTGGTTGCAGCCGTGGTTTTTCTGTTTGCGTTCGTCACACTAAAGTTGCTCTCATAGAAATGAAAACGAAAGGAAAAAAGAGAAA
>Ga0209751_10002754_pt1 | contig 17359 bp, 13 predicted proteins | sample RifCSP13_1_FD_184019 | JGI IMG/M metagenome (GOLD analysis project Ga0209751, IMG submission 184019) | Soil microbial communities from Rifle, Colorado - Rifle CSP2_sed 13_1 (SPAdes) (version 2) | ecosystem: Environmental > Terrestrial > Deep subsurface > Rock core/Sediment | place: Rifle... | reverse complement strand
TAAGCCATGATCGACGCGTCAGACTGATAGAGTCTGACGCGATTGTGGGCTAGGTCGGAGGATCGCGTCCCGGTAGCAGGGCGCGGGAATGGCAGAGTGGAGCGGCACGGGACGCTGCTCAAGAGGATGTGCCGGTGATCACTATTCAATCGGCCATGCTGGTGGCACTCGGGTTCTTCCTGGCGGCCCTCATCGGGTTTCTCGCCGCGCCGCTCTATCGCCGTCGCGCCGCCCGGCTCGCGACCGACGAGCTCAAGCGGACGATGCCGCTGACCGCGGCCGAGATTCGGGCCGATAAGGACCGGCTTCGCGCCGAGTACGCCATTACGATCCACGGCCTCGAGACCAAGGTCGACGAGGCCACCCAGACCGCCGCCAAGCAGAGGGTCGAGATCAATCGGCGCGATGCCGCGATCAGCGGGCTCGAGGGCGAGGCGGCCCAGCTCAGGACCGCGCTCGAGGAGCACGAGAACGCTCGCCGCGTCCTCGAGCACACGATCACCGACCGCTTGCCCAAGGTCGAGCACCGGTTGGCGGAGGCGAAGAAGCTCCTGTTCCAGCGCGACCGCGAGATCGCCGGCATCACGCAATCGGCAACCAAGCAGGCCGAGGCGCTCGAGGAAGCAACCCAGATCAACACCCAGCAGCGCGACGAGATCCATCGCCTCAATGCGACGCTCGCCGCGCGCGCGGCGCGCAATCGCGAGAGCCTCGGCGATCCGCGGTTCGACGGCGAGGTCGCCTTGCGGGCCGAGCTCGAGGCGCTCAGGACCAAGGCCCGCGATCAGGCGTCGCTGATCAGCCGGCTTCAAGGCGCTCTGGTCCAGTCCGGCGTCCGCCCGGACTCGATAGGCGGCTACGCTCCGGGGCGAAACGGTGAGCGGGGGTCCGATGGCGGCGCGATGGACGCCGAGCTCGGCCGGTTGCGCAAGGATTTGGCAGAGACCGAGTTGGCGCTCAAGTCGGCGCGAGGGGTGGCCGAGGCCGGTCAGGCGGGGCAAGCGCTCCACGAGGCGGATCTGCGGGCGTTGAAAGCGGCCAATCAGGACCAGGCGGCCGAGATCGCCAAGCTCAAGGCGGGCCTTAGAGCCTACGAGGCCGAGGATTCCGACGACCGGGCCGTCAAGGAGAGCAAGATCGCCCTCAAGGCGCGTTTGAGTGCCGTGCAGGCGCAGGCCGACCAGCAGGTGACGACGATCCAGAGCCTCAGGGCCGAGATCGCCGCCGCCAACGAGAAGCTGGCGCGCCAGGCCGCGCACTTCATGGACGAGATGCGCCGGCTCGGCGCCGGCACGGTTCCGGCCTCGGGGCCGTCGCGCCGCGACAGCTACGAAAAGTCGCAGAAGCGGTCGCTGGTCGAGCGCATCAAGGCGCCGCGCCCGCTGGCTGCGGGAGCCAAGGACGGGACGGGCAAGTCCGCGGCCGCCGCGAAGGCCAAGCAAGATCCGTCCCGGGTCACCGGCTTCCTGCGCGCGCTCGACGGCTCGCCATCAGGGGGCGCAGCCGGCGCTACCGCGACCGAGACGGCCGGCGAGGCCGCGGCCCAAAGTGCCCCCCAGAAGGGGCGCCGGCCGAGCCTGCTCGAGCGAATTACGGGGCTCGACAAGCCGGCCGCAACGGGCGGCTGATCGGCTGCTTGCCGCCGCCCGCTCGGTGTTGCGGCAGGTGGCGTCACGACGAGCCGTCCTCGAGCAGCTCGTCCTTCTTCTTCAGGATGGCGTCGGCCTTGGACGGCGGAATCTTGAACTCCCAGCCGCCCGCCCTCGCCGCGAGCTCGCCGGCAGACTTCTCCGCTTCGCCCGCCCCGGTCGCCGAGAGCGCGAGCCAGGCGTCGTCCTTGTCGCGGCGGATCTTGATCTCGACCTTGAGCCCGCTGTCGGTCTCGAGCGAGGCGGCGCCCGCGTCCGGGGCCGCCTCGGCCTTGCGCACGTCCTCGAATTCGATCGAGGCCAAGGCCTCGACGATGTTGTCGATCGCGTTCACGTACTTGAGCTTCTTGCCGGCGGGAATGTCGGCGAGCTTGTGACTGGTCCCGCCCTGCTCGCGCTCGATTTGATAGGCCGGCTCGGACGCTCTCTCGATCGAGATCCGCTTGATCTTTTCGGTCTGCGTCTCGAACAGGCGCGTCTTGGCCCAGTCGCGCAGGCCCACGCCCGAGCTGATCTCGGTGCTCGCGAGCCAGGTCTGGGCGTCGGCGGGCAGGCGCACGTAGGTGCCGGCTTTGCCGGAGCCGAACGCATCACGGCGGCTCTTGCCGACCACCACCTCGCCGAGAACCTCGCCCGTCCCGTCGAGGAGCCGCACGAGCTTCCCCCCGCCGCTTGCCTCCTGATCTCCGAGATCGAGCAGCGCGTAGCGGGCCGGATTGCGCGTTTTCGGCTCGACCAGCTCCGCCTCGGTGAGGCCGACGAGCAGGGCGCGGACCTTGTCCGCGGCCGCCGGGAAGCCGTTGCGCTCCGTGATCGACCACTGCTCGCCCGCGCGTTCGAGGGTGAGCGTGGCCGGCCCCTGGCGGATCTCGATGCGGGCGATTCTCCCGGCGGCGCTCGCAAGGTGCGCGAACAGCTTTTGATTGGCCGCGCTCGAGCCCGACCAGGGTGCCGACGCCGAGTAGGTCGCCACGGCGGCGACCAGCGACAAGGCTGCGACACCGGCGAGAACAGCGAAGGACTTGGGCTTCATGATCGTGCGCCTCTGTTGCCTCTTCATCCCGGTCTTGGTCTCTGCCGGCCGTGCCAGAGCGACCAGCCCACGCCGGCGAAGGCGATGGCCAGCGGCACGAACGCGATGTTGGTGAATTTGAGCCAGCCGTCGAGATTGTCGATGTCGTGGCGGAGCGCGAGCTTCACGTCGCGCAACTGCCGGCGCGTGTCGAGCATCTCGGTGCGGAACCTCTCGATCGACTGGCGCTCGGCGTCGGAGAGAATGACGTTGCCGCCCTCGCCGCCCGACTGCTCGAGCTTCTGCAGCTCCGCCTCGACGCCCTTGAGCTTCTGGGTCAGCGCCTGCTCCTTTTCGCGGAACTGGCGCTCGGCATCGCGCCGTAAATCCTCGACCCAGGTGAAGGGTCGCTCCTTGACGCCGCGGCCGCGCAGCGCGATCAGGGCATCGCTACCCGAAAGGTTCTCCAACCCGCCGAGCACGAACGCCGCGTTGTGCGCGTGCGGTATCAGCACCTGCTGGCCCAGAAGCTCGCGCTGCTCGACCCAGAACCGGTCGGCAAGCATGTCGGTGTCGGCGACGACAATGGCGTTGATCTTGCCCGAGGCGACGTGCGGGGGGGATGCAGCTTCGGCTTTCTTCTCGCCGTCGGCGGGCACCGCCGCTTCGGACGGCTTGCCGTCGCCGTCCTTCGGACCTTCCTTCGGGTCGTCCTTAGACTGGGCCGGCTTCTCGTCCTTCTTCGGCTCCGCTTTCGGCGCCCCGTCGGGAAAAGCCGACTTCGCCTCCCCCGAAACCCGCGCGGCGAGAACGAGGGGCTTGCCTCCGGGCTTATAGCCGCGCAGCAGCTCGAGCGGGTCCCCGCCCATGCCGACTTTCTGGGCCGGGATTTCCATCGCGTCCTTGCTGGTCACGAGGATCGGCGTCATCTCGGGGCCGGCGCCGTCGATCTTGGTCAGGAAACCGGCGGTGGCGAGGTTGAGGAGCTCGATGCCGCCCGAGAGCACGTCGCGCTGATCGACGCTGCCTTTGTCGAGGCCGAGCCAGGCCACATACTCGGTGACCGTCCCGCGTTCGGCGCCGCCGAACTGGACGCGGCGCGCATGGGCGATATCGGCGGCGACCTTGCCGGTGTCGAAATCGACGCCCCAGGCCTTGAGAAGCTTGATGAGCTCGGGCTGGCCCGTGCTGCCCTGCTGCAGCAACTGAAAGTAGGAAGCCTCCGGGAACGGATCGGCGAACACCAGCACCTTGCCGCCCTTCAGCGCATACTGGTCTATGGCATACGCGGCATCTGGCGTGAGACCGACGGGCTGGGCCACGAGCAGCACATCGATGCGCGAGGGGATCTCCTTCACGGCCAGATCGAGCGTCTCGACCTCGAAGAACTCGCGGATCTGGTCCATGATCAGCCACGGCGGGGACTGCTGCTGGTCGGGAGCCCCCATCGCGGCCATGGGCGATTTGCCGCCGTCGACGGGCAGCGCGGTGATGAGCCCCACCACATGCTTCTTGGGGTTGGCGAGCGTGTGCACGAGCTTGGTCGCGTCGTACTCGAGGAAGCTCTCCCGGTCGGGCGAGAAGAAGCCGATGGTCTCCTGATTGTCGGTGGCATTGGTCGCCACCAGCCCGAAATAGCCGAGCTCGCCTTCCGCGTTGAGCCTTATCCCCCGGAGCCCCGCGGCGACCGCGCGGTCCTCGGCGTCGGAGAACGGCTCGGGATCGAGGAACGCCAGCTCGAGCTTGCCGCCCGAGATGTCGCGATACTGCTCGAGGAGCGCGCGCACGCGATCGAAGTAGCGGGCGTAGGACGGAGCGGCCTCGGCGAGCCGCGACGAGAAGTAGACGCGCGCCTTGATGGGCTCGTCGATCGCGCGCAGCACCTGGCGCGTGCCGTCCGAGATGGTGAACAGCCGGTCCTCGGTGAGGTCCGCCTTCCAGTTGCGCAGCGACACCGAGGACATGAGGTTGACGGAGAGCAGGATCACGCCGGCGAGAGCGAGGCTGCCCCAGGCGAGGGCCGGGCGGGAGAGGCCCTCGGAGCGCTCGAGCGCCCACGTCCAGGCGCCGTCCAAAGCGCGGGCAAGCGACGAGCGGGCGGTTTCGAAAGTGCTGTTCATGGTCCGTGACGCTCCTCAGGCGGCCTTCCTCTGATCGACGGCGATGACGTTGGCAAAGAGCGCAAAGGCGATCAGCGACAGGAAGAAGACTATCGATGGCAGGGCGACCACGCCGCGCGTGATGTGCTCGAAGTGCGTGAGGAAGCTCATCGACGAGACCGCCTGCGCGACGACGCCGGGCGTCCACGCCCGCAGCGTGTTCTGCACCAGCTCGACGCCGCTCATGACGAACAGGAAGCAGATGGTCGCGGCGAGGATGAAGGCGATCACCTGGTTCTTGGTCAGCGCCGAGACGAACGAGCCGATGGCGAGGAAGGCACCGGCCATCAGAAAGCTGCCGAGGTAGCTCGCGAGAATCACGCCGTTGTCGGGGTCGCCCAGCAGATTGACGGTGATCCAGATCGGGAAGGTCAGCACCAGGGCGAGGCCGACGAAGGCCCAGGCGGCGGCGAATTTGCCGAGAATGGCTTCCCAGGGCGAGATGGGAAGCGTCATGAGGAGCTCGATCGTCCCCGACTTGCGCTCCTCGGCCCACAGCCGCATGGCGACCGCCGGCACGAGCAGCAGGTACAGCCACGGGTGGTAGGCGAAGAACGAGTGCAGGTTGGCCTGGCCGCGGTCGAAGAAGCCGCCGATATAGAAGGCGAAGGCGCCGGTCGCCGCCACGAATATGGTCAGGAACACGCTTGCCAGCGGGGTCGCGAAATAGGCGGCGAACTCGCGCTTGGCGATGATGGCCGCGGTCTCGAGAGAGCTAGGCATGGTTGCTGTCCTGCTCGGAGGTGGTGATGTCGCGGAACACGTCGTCGAGCCGGCCGCGCTCGACGAACAGCTCGTCGACGGCGAGCGCCTTGTCGCGCAGCAGCGAGGCGACGCCGGTGGCGATGGCCTTGCCGTCGACCGGTATGGCGCGCAGGTGCGTGCGGCCGGCGGCCTCGCTCACCGTCTCGACGCGGGTCACCTCCTCGTGCTGCTCGAGCACGCTGATCACGGCGCGGGCGCGCTCGCTCGCGACACGGATGGCGACGGCGCCATGGTAGGGCACGCGCCGCATCAGGTCCTCGGCCGTTCCATCGGCGACGATGCGGCCCTTGTTGATGATCACGGCGCGGGTGCAGACCGCCTCGACTTCCTCGAGAATGTGCGTCGAGACGATGATGGCCTTCTCGGTCGCCATCTCGCGAATGAGCTCGCGGACGTGGTGCTTCTGGTTGGGATCGAGGCCGTCCGTGGGTTCGTCCATGACCAGCACCGGCGGGTCGTGGAGAATGGCCTGCGCGATGCCGACGCGGCGCTTGAAGCCCTTGGACAGCGTCTCGATCCTCTGCTCCAGGACCGAGCCGAGGCCGGTCCGCTCGACCGCCAGCGCGAGGCGGGACTTGACGTCGGCTCCCCGGTAGCCGCGAACCTCGGCGACGAATGTCAGGAATGCGCGCGGCGTCATCTCGCCGTAGAGCGGGGCGCCCTCGGGCAGATAGCCGAGCTTGGCTTTCGCCTCCTTGGGGCTCTCCTCGACGTCGAGGCCGCAGATGCGAGTCCGGCCCCGATCGGGCTCCAGGAACCCCGTGATCATCTTCATCGTCGTCGATTTGCCGGCGCCGTTGGGGCCTAGGAATCCGAGCACCTCGCCCTTCTTTACCGACAGCGAGATTCCGTCGACCGCGACGATCGGGCCGAAACTCTTCTCTAGTCGCTCGGCTTCGACAAGCACTGGCATCGCGCCATCTCCCTTTCGCCGCCGGTCGAGCGCTTCCCGCACATGCATGCGCACCGGCCGGCGAAGCGCTCAACCAGGACATGACCGAGGCCGCCCGGGTTCAACCGGCGGCTCGAAATCGTTGTGTCTGTCGTCCAGGTCTGCCGAGCCTACGGGTGCCGGCAGCTTCGCCTCCTACGCGGTCGTGGCGCGCCCCTTGCGCCCGCGAAAGTAATTCGAACTCCGGGAGTTTCAAGGGGAAAGCGCCAAGCTGAAGGATCTGTAATGAAGGCGCGCCATTGGAGAGCAAGATGCAGATTCCGGCGCTGGCGACGGTGAATCCTTAAGAGTGCCGGGAAACCGTTGCAATCTGGGACCGTCCTTTAGGAATGATAAGAGGCTAGCTGCAAGTGCAGCCGAGGCTTGACGCGAGCAACCCTGACCCCCATCATTTTATACATGCGCATCATTCGTGTCGTCATCGCCGTGGTGCTCACCCTGGGTCTGGTCGTGTCGCCGGTGGCGGCGGCCATGGCTCAGGTGCAGATGGCGAAGTGCGAACAGATGACGAGCATGGACCACGACGACTGTTTATGCTGCGGCGAGGCGACCGGCTGTCCCGCGTCGTCCTGTGTGGCCCAGTGCTTCAGCTCGCAGGCCGGATTGGCAGGGGGGGCGAGTCTGCCGCGTCCCTCGCACCAGGAGCTAAAAGACTACCCTTCGGTCATGCACTGGTCGCTGACAATCTCGCCTGATCTTCCTCCTCCTCGGTCCTGAACGGCAACGAGCGGTCGCGGACTGTGTCCGGGCTGAGCGCCCGCACGTCCTCGAGACCCGCTTTTCGTCGAGCGTGCCTCCGTTCACGCCCTACGGGCGCGGAGCCGGTCACGCATCACCGATCACGACCCAAGGAGAAATCCAATGAAGACCATCGTCACCGCAGCCACGCTGGCGCTCGGCCTTGCCGCCGGCACCAATGGCGCCCCAGCCCAGGCGGAACCAGCGCAGACGGAAATCGTGTGGCATTTCCCGTATAAGGGCTCGCCATATGCAACACGAACCGTGAAGACCCGCAACGTGGTGTTCGAGCACCACGGCACCCAACATAGCGTGGCTCAACGTGGCTCCACCGTCCCGTGGAGCTGCAAGCTCAAAATGGGCGCTCAGGGCAAAACCGGCAGGTAAGGGGCCTCAACGAAAGCCAACGAACTCGGCAGGTGTGGCTTGACTTGGTGAGCCCAGGGCTTGCCTGATCACTGCGCCTGCCGAGCGTTAAGGCTCGGGGCGCCGCGAGCCCGAGTCGGGGTTAGCCAAATTGAAACGCCGCTGAAGGCTGACACGTAATAATGTCTTGACGCAATTGTCGTATTTCTCTGAGGATGGGGCAGGAGGCTTCTCGTCGTGCGCATGGTCCGCATGCTGCTGTCCGCGCTCGTCGTTGGCGCCGTCGCGCTGGCGCCGGTTGCGACTGCGTTCGCGGCCGCTCATGCAACCGCTCCGGCCTCCGCTCTGGACGCACCGAACGCCGGCCTTAACGCCGGCCGTGACGCGGGCATGGCGGATTGCCACAGGTCCAGCGCCGGGCCCAAGAGCGAGTCCAAAGGCGGGCACTGTCCGGATTGCGATGACAAGGGGAATTGCAACGCCGCCTGCATCCTCAAGTGCTTCAGTCCGGCGGGTGACGTGCGGCCGCTGGCGCGGGCCGCGGCGCCCGTCGCCGTTCGCCTCGACATAGTGGGCACGATGATGCCCCCGGACTGGTCGAGCAAGCCTCCCCCGCCGCCTCCCCGTGCCTGAGCTTCTCTAAGTGACGCGACGCCGTCGCGCCCTCGGGCGCGTGCGCGCTCTTTCCGTGCGCGGCCCTGCTCCGCCTGCCGACATACCTTAGAAGAAGGACTCGCCCGATGAAATCGATGCTGCTCCTGGCCGCGGGCGTGCTCGCGGCTCTCGCTGCGGCTGCCGCAGGCTACCGGCTGGGGACCGGCGCATGGCCCGCGCGCGAGACGCTTGTCGCGGCGCTGATGACCACGCCCGAGCCCGTCGCGACGCCGCCTGCTCCGGCGCCGAAAAGCGAGCGCAAGATCCTCTACTACCGCAATCCCATGGGCCTCGCCGACACCTCGCCGGTGCCGAAGAAGGACTGGATGGGCATGGACTACATGCCCGTCTACGAGGGCGAGGAAGCGGACGAAGGTAGTGTCAGGGTCTCGCCCGGCAAGGTCCAGCGGGCAGGTGTGCGCAGCGAGGAGGTCGCCAAACGTGTTCTGGTGCGCACGATCCGCGCGCCAGGCATCGTCGAGCTCGATGAGCGGCGGATTTCGGTCATTGCGCTGCGCTTCGATGGTTTCATTGAGACGGTCGCCGATGTCACCACCGGCACGCACGTAAGAAAGGGCGATCCGCTGATGACGATTTATGCCTCCGACCTGCTCTCGACCGGAGCCCAGCTCGTCATCGAGGAGGAAACGGGCTGGCGCCCCGTCGGCCCGGCCAACCGGCGCACGGGGAGGGAGAATGAACTGCGGGCGCCGGTCATCGGGGCGCGGCGCCGGCTCGAGAACATGGAGGTCCCGAAAGACTACATCGACGAAATCGTGCGCACGCGACAGGTGCCGAATACGATCGTTTGGCGTGCGCCGCGCGACGGCATCGTTCTCGAGCGCAACGCGGTCGAGGGCATGCGCGCCCAGGCAGGCGAGGTGCTGTTCCGCATTGCCGATCATTCGGCCGTCTGGGTCATGGCCGAGGTGCCGGAAAGCGAGATCGCCGCACTGACAGTAGGTCAGCCGGTCGCGGTCCGTGCCAGAGCCCATCCCGGCCGGGACTTCCAAGGCCAAATTGGCGTCGTCTATCCGCATCTCAACAAGGAGACGCGAACGGTGCGGGTGCGCATCGAGATGCCGAACCCGGACCTGGCTCTCCTGCCCGATATGTATGCGGACGTCGAGATCGCGGCCGGGGCCGATCGCGAGGTCGTGGCCGTCCCGGACAGTGCCGTCATCGACAGCGGAAAGCGTCAGCTCGTCATTCTGGACCAGGGCGACGGCCGCTTCGAGCCGCGCGCGGTCAAGCTCGGCCAACACGGCAACGGCTATAGGGAGGTGCTCGAGGGAGTGAAGGCGGGCGACAGGGTGGTGACCGCGGCCAACTTCCTCATCGACGCCGAGAGCAATCTCAAGGCGGCGCTCAAAGGCTTCGCAACCGAGGACGAGCCGGCGCCGCAAACGGACGGCGGAGCCACTGCAGGCGCCGACCCTGGCCCCGATCCGAGCCTTGGTGCGGAGGCCAAGCCATGATTGCCGGGCTCATCCGCTGGTCGGCCAACAACCTGATGCTGGTGCTGCTCGGCGCCCTGCTCGCAACCGGGGCTGGGGTTTACGCGGTCCGGCACGTGCCGCTCGACGCCATCCCCGATCTCTCCGACACGCAGGTGATCATCTACACCGAGGCCCCGGGACAGGCGCCGCAGGTGATCGAGGATCAGATCACCTATCCGCTGACCACGGCCATGCTGTCGGTGCCGCGCTCGCGCGTGGTGCGCGGGTTCTCGTTCTTCGGGGTCAGCTTCGTCTACGTCATTTTCGAGGACGGCACCGACATCTATTGGGCGCGCTCGCGGGTGCTCGAGTACCTGAACTTTGCCGCTCGCAATCTGCCGCGCAACGTGACGCCGACCATCGGCCCCGACGCTACGGGCGTCGGATGGGTCTACCAATACGTTGTCATGGCGGCGCAGCGCACGCTTGCCGAGCTGCGCTCCACCCAGGACTGGCAGGTGCGATATGCGCTCGCCAAGTCGGAAGGCGTGGCGGAGGTGGCGAGCGTCGGCGGCTTCGTGCGCCAGTATAGCGTCGTCGTCGATCCCGGCCGCCTCAAGACCTTCGCCATCTCGCTCGCCAAGATCAAGGACGCGATCCGCGCCTCGAACATGGACGTGGGCGGGCGTGTCGTCGAGCTCGCGGAAACCGAGTTCATGGTGCGCGGGCGCGGCTACATCCGGGGCATACAAGACCTCGAGCAGATTGTCTTGAAGAGCGACTCCGGCACGCCCGTCTATCTCCGCGACATGGCGCGGATTGAATTGGCTCCCGACGAGCGGCGCGGCCTGACCGAGCTCAACGGCGAGGGCGAGGCCGTGGCCGGTATCGCCGTGCAGCGCTACGGACAGAACGCGCTCTCCGTCATCGACAACATCAAGACACGTCTCGAGGAGATCCGATCGAGCCTGCCCGACGGAACTGAGATCATCCCGGTCTACGACCGCTCCGAGCTCATCCACCGCGCCATCGAGACGCTGAAGCGCACGCTTATCGAGGAAAGCGTGATCGTGGCGCTCGTCTGTGTGGTGTTTCTGTTGCATGCGAGGAGTGCGTTCGTCGCCATCCTGACATTGCCCTTGGGCGTGCTTATTGCCTACATGTGCATGTACGTCTTGGGCATCAGCTCCAACATCATGAGTCTCGGCGGCATCGCCATCGCCATCGGCGCCATGGTGGACGCGGCGATCGTCATGATCGAGAATGCGCACAAGCATCTCGAGCGCGCCCCGGCGGGCAAGCCGCGCAAGGAGATCCTGATCGAGGCCGCGACCCAAGTGGGGCCCGCGCTGTTTTTCTCGCTGCTCATCATCACGGTGTCGTTCCTGCCGATCTTCACGCTCGAGGCCCAGGAAGGGCGCCTCTTCAAGCCGCTCGCCTTCACCAAGACCTTCGCCATGGCGGCGGCCGCAGTCCTGTCCGTGACCGTGGTCCCGGCACTGATGGTGATCTTCGTCAGAGGGCGGATCATTCCGGAAGCGCGAAACCCCATCAACCGGTTCCTGATCTGGGTCTACCGGCCGCTTATCAACACCGTGCTCAAGGCCAAGACGCTGACGATCGTGGGTGCGGCGGCCGTGCTGGCGGTCAGCGTCTGGCCGGCCTCGCGGCTCGGCTCCGAGTTCATGCCCAACCTCAACGAGGGCACGCTGTTCTATATGCCGGTGTCGCTGCCGGGCCTCTCGATCACCAAGGCGGCCGAACTGCTGCAAACCCAGAATAGGATCATCAAGTCGTTCTCTGAAGTCCAATCCGTGTTCGGCAAGGCCGGGCGGGCGGCGACGGCGACCGATCCGGCCCCGATCGAAATGTTCGAGACCATCATCAACCTGAAGCCGGAAAGCGAGTGGCGTCCCGGCATGACGGTCGACAAGCTGATCAGCGAAATGGACAAGTCGCTGCAATTTCCCGGCGTCTCCAACGCCTGGACCATGCCGATCAAGGCCCGCATCGACATGCTGGCCACCGGCATCCGCACGCCGGTCGGCGTCAAGGTGTTCGGCAAGGACCTCAAGGAGATCGAGCGTCTGGCACGCGAGATCGAGGCGGAGCTGCGAACGGTGCCGGGCACCGCGAGCGCCTATGCCGAGCGCATCATCGGCGGCTACTACCTCGAGATCGAGCCGAAACGTGACCAGCTCGGCCGCTACGGGCTGATGGTCGGAGACGTGCAGGACGTGGTCGCAACCGCGCTCGGTGCCGAGACCGTGACAACCACGGTCGAAGGGCGCGAGCGCTACGCGGTCAACGTGCGCTATCCGCGCGAGCTCAGGTCCGATCCGCAGACGATCGCCCGCGATGTGCTGGTCCCCATTCCGGGTGGTGCCACGGTTCCGTTGGGCGAGGTGGCTACGCTAAGGCGCACGCAGGGTCCGGCGTCGATCCGCACCGAGAACGCCCAGCTCGCGGCGTACATTTACGTCGACGTGCGCGACCGCGACCTCGGCGGCTATGTCGCCGATGCGCAGCGCGCCGTGGCGCGGCAGGTGAAGTTCCCGCCCGGCACCTACATCACCTGGAGCGGCCAGTTCGAATATTACGAGCGCGCCAAGGAGCGCCTCAAGATCGTGGTGCCGGTGACACTCATGATCATCCTGCTGCTCCTTTACCTCAACTTCCGCCGCGTCACGGAAACGCTGATTGTCATGCTGTCATTGCCGTTCGCGCTCGTCGGCGGGTTGTGGCTCATGTGGTGGCTCGAATTCAACCTGTCAGTCGCGGTGGCCGTCGGCTTTATCGCCCTTGCCGGCGTCGCGGCAGAAACAGGCGTCGTGATGCTGATCTATCTCGACCAGGCGCTCGGCGAGCGGCGCGAGAGGGCTGCGCATGAAGGGCGCCCCGTCACGCGAGTGGATCTCTACGATGCCATCATTGAAGGCGCGGTGGAGCGCGTGCGGCCGAAGATGATGACCGTGACCGCCATCATGGCGGGGTTGCTGCCAATCATGTGGAGCCATGGAACCGGCTCCGAGGTGATGCAGCGCATCGCCGTGCCGATGATCGGCGGCATGGTGTCATCGACGGTGCTGACCCTCGCTGTCATTCCGGCGATCTATGCGCTGGTCAAGGGGCTCGCCATTCCGCCACGGGAGGCGATGCAACGCGCTCGCGGCCAGAGCATGCCCGCATAAGCCGTGGACGAAAGGCTCGAGCGTCTTGTTCGAGCGTCGCGACTCATCATCTAGCTGCCGGTCGCGCGTTCGTCGGGTCTGCGCCGCTCATTCCCTTTATCGACCGACGGAGGAGCCATGGTTAGCCTAGCCGGCACTGGCCAGCCGACAATCATACCATTTCTCGCGTCATCGCGACTGTGGCGTCCTGGGCGCAGCGAGGCCTGGTGGTGGTTCGGACTTCCATTGATCGTCGCTGCCCTACTCCTGGCCATTCATGGCGTAGCCCCGGATTTCTATAGAGACTACGTGTTGCCGGAAGGCTACGGGATTCTCGAGCTGTCCCACTTCTTCATGCCGCTGGCGGGCTTCTTCGTCTGCCTGGCCATGCTTCGCCGGCCAACCGTGCGCGCCGGCGGGCCTCTGCGCTGGGCGATCGTCCTGTTCGCCATCGTCTGCCTCTACGTCGCTGGCGAGGAGATGAGCTGGGGCCAGCATTTCGTGCACTGGCAGACGCCGGAATATTGGGCGCACCTGAACCGCCAGGACGAGACCAACCTGCACAACATCTCGCCTTGGTTCAATCAGCGGCCGCGGCTGGTATTCGAGATTGCGCTTCTCGTCGGCGGGATCATCGTGCCGCTGGTGCAGCTCGTGACCGGCCCCTACCGGCAGCCGCTGCTCGCGCTTCTGACGCCACCCGTGGAGCTCGTTCCGACCGCGCTCATGGCGGCGCTGTTCAAGGTCATTGACCACTTGAACAAGAATGCCATCGTCGAAGGGCTGCCGGCGCGCCCGAGCGAGGCCATCGAAACGTTCGAGTACCTCTTCATCCTGTTCTACTTGATCGTCCTCTACCGGCGGGTGCGGGCGCTCGATGAGGCGAGCGCGGGTCGAGTGGGGCTCTGACGCGGCGCGCCTGCCGCCCCCTCGATCGCCGATGCGGCGCCGTCAATACACCCACGGCACGAACCGCTTCACGCGTGCCCCGTACGCGCGGTAAGCCTCCCCCATGCGCGCCGCCAGAAGCCGCTCTTCCCGGAGCGCCGCAACGACATACGTGCCCACCATGAGGACGAGAAACGCGCCCGAGACCCAGTGGCCCCGAGTTAGCACCACCCAGCTCAGCCAGTAGATCATGTAGGACGTATAGAGCGGGTTGCGGATGTAGGCGTAGATGCCCGAATCGACCAGTGCCGGCGGCGTCCGGTCGCTGAACGACAGCGAGAGCTGCTGCTTCGGTGCCGATGCGATCGCGGCCCAGAAGACGAAAGCCGAGACCAGCTCCAGCAGCGCTGCAAACAGCGCCATCGCGGCCGGCGCCCGCGCGCCGGCGTACCAGACGGCGACGTTGGCGAGCGTCCCTCCCGAGGCGGCGATGGTGACGAATGTCGCCCCCCGCGGGGTTGGCTCGTCGCGGTCGAAGTGCGTATAGGTGGCATAGGCGAAGCAGGCGAAGATCGCGAGGTTTGCGATCATGGCGGCACGCTCGATCATGATCCAGGTCCAAGGTCGCAGCTGCGCCAATCCATGACGACGCCGGACCCTATCAACTCGGCGCGATAGTCATGGTCTCGACGTCTCACTTAGACCGCCCTTTACGTCAGGGATAGAAGCAACCGGTTCGATCGGGCTCTCAGAGGCCCTCCCGCACAAGCGCAAAACGCTCTAGACGGAGGGCCGAAGCGTCGATCGCCTCGGCAGTTCCAGACCGCACTCGGGCCTCGGCGGAAGACTAGGCGACGTCGGCGACGCCTTCGGCGCTCTGTTCGCTGAACAAGCGGAACAGGGCTGCGGCTGGGACGGGGCGGCTGAAAAGATAGCCCTGGTATGCGGTCAAGCCTTCGTCTCGGACGTGGCGCAATTGCTCCTCAGTCTCCACGCCTTCCGCCACCGTAGAGATACCGAGTTCACGTCCGAGGCTAGCGACCGCACGCACGATCGCCCGGGCCGCCTCGTTGCCTGCCGCCAGGTCGGCAATGAAGCAGCGATCGATCTTGATCTTGTCGAACCGGAACGTGCGCAAGTAGTTGAGGGCCGAGTAGGCCGTGCCGAAATCGTCGAGAACGATTTTCACGCCCATGCGGCCGATTTCCTGGAACATGGCGAGCACCGCTTCGCTGTTCTCGAGGAGCAGGCTTTCCGTGATCTCGATCTCCAGCCTTTCGGGAGCCAGTCCGGAAGCCGCGAGCGCATTGAACACAGTCTTGGGCAGGTTGCGGTTCTTGAACTGAACCGCCGAGACGTTGACCGTAACCTTGATATGCGGCGGCCAGCTCTTGGCCTCGGCACAAGCGTGGCGCAAGACCCAGTCGCCGATCGGTGCGATGAGGCCCGTCTCCTCCGCGAGCCCAATGAACTCCGCGGGGCATATCAGCCCGCGCTCGGGATGGCGCCAGCGCAGGAGTGCCTCGCAGGTGGTGATCTCGCTACCCTCGAGGTCGACGATCGGCTGATAGGCGAGTTCGAACTCGCCCTGCGCGAACGCCCGTCGCAAGTCCCGCTCCAGGGTGCGGCGCGCCTCGTGCTGCGCAGTCATGTCCTGCTCGAAGAAGTGATACCTACCCCGCCCCTCGCTCTTGGAGCGATAGAGGGCAACGTCGCCGTTCTTCAACAGCGTATCGGGATCTCGTCCGTTGCCCTGGGAGACGGCAATGCCGATGGAGGTGCCGATGACGACCTGGTGGCCGTCGAGACCGTAGGGGGCGGAGACCTTGTCCAAGATGCGCTCCGACAGCGCCTTGGCTTCCGAGAGCGGGTCCGCGCTGACCTGCATGATAACGAACTCGTCGCCTCCAACTCGAGCCACCGTGTCGGTCTTGCGCACGCAGCTTCGCAGACGCTCGGCAACCGCCTTGAGCAGGGCGTCGCCGACGCCATGGCCCAGCGTGTCGTTTACCTCCTTGAAGCGATCGAGATCGAGGCACAGCACCGCCAGGTTTTGGCCCTGGTCGGCGGAGCCGAGGGCTTCCTCGAGGCGCTCGCTCAAGAGCGCGCGATTTGGCAGATCCGTGAGCGCGTCGTGGTGGGCCAGATGCGCGATCTGGGCTTCGTGCCGGCGGCGCTCGGTGATGTCCTCCTGCACATCGACCCACCCGCCGCCGGGCATCGGGCCGATGCTGATACGGATGCACCTTCCGTCGCTCAAGTTTTGAACATAGGTGAACTGCTCGCCGGCCGCCAGGCGCGCGACGTGCTCTGCGATCCACTTGCGCTGACCGTCGAGGTCTTCAGGTGCCCCGCTGACGTTCTCTTTGGCGACGTGATGTCGTACGATTTCCGCGAACGGCGTCCCAGGCCGCAAGAGTTGCTCTGGGATGTCGTACATCCTGCGATAGGCGTCATTGCACACGATGAGGCGCTGCTCTCGGTCGAACATGGACAGGCCCGCGGGTATGTTGCGCAAGGCCGTGTCGAATTGCACATTCTGCGCCTCCAGCCGCGCCTGCTGCTGCTTCGTCTGCGTGATATCGAGGCGAAGGCTCATGTAGCCGGTGAGCTTGCCGTCGGCATCGCGGATCGCGGCGTTGGCAGAGTGCACCCAATAATGCGATCCGTCTTTTGCCCGATTGCGGACCTCCCCCTGCCACACCTCGCCCTTCGCGAGCGTGGCATACATATCCTTCCAGAAGCTTTTTGAATGAAGCCCAGAATTCACGACTGCATGGTTTCTCCCTACGAGCTCCTCGCGCGTATAGCCGCTGACGCGGCAGAAATTTTCGTTGGCGTGAGTGATCACGCCGCGGGCATCGGTCTCCGAAATGATGGCGAGCCGATCGAGAGCCAAAGTCTGAAGCTTCAAGCGCGCCAATGCGACGTCGAGCTTCGCATTTTGCGCACTAAGCTTGTCTTGTTCCGCCGCGAGCCTCGCCGCAAGCTCCTGGTTCTCGGCCATCTTGGCATGGAAGACCTTGAAGGCGCGGGAGCGCGCGCCGACCGCGCCGAAGCCGAGTAGGAGGTGCCCTTTCAGGTAGAGATTGAGCTGCGGGGCGAGTTGCCGCAACGTCTGGCTTATCTTACGCATTACCGTCACGCCGCACCCCAACGCTCGCTGCATCGAATTTGCAGATGCATCGAGACATCGAAAAATGATTTAGATGCTAATGTGCCAGATCAAATTTTAGAAAATGTGAAAGCGCAGCCAACGAACTAAATGATCGCATAAGCAAAGAAACGATAAGATCGCAACGATTGGTCAACTAATCACGCCGTTCGAGCCTCGAACCGCTTTGACGCACGGTTCGTAGATGCTTGAACGCATGGAGATAACGCCGCAAAGGTCAAATGGCGGCAAGGACCATCCCGGGTCGTCGTCTATCGGTTCCAGTCCGTCGCTGACACGCGAGATCCACCCCAGCGGACGGAGCCTTGTGACTGCGTGCTGATTGGGTGGCCCCAGCGAGCCGACCTTTCGAAAGTTGCTCCGACGCGCCGGCGGCAAGAGCCTTTTGCGTC
>Ga0209751_10002752_pt1 | contig 17364 bp, 22 predicted proteins | sample RifCSP13_1_FD_184019 | JGI IMG/M metagenome (GOLD analysis project Ga0209751, IMG submission 184019) | Soil microbial communities from Rifle, Colorado - Rifle CSP2_sed 13_1 (SPAdes) (version 2) | ecosystem: Environmental > Terrestrial > Deep subsurface > Rock core/Sediment | place: Rifle... | reverse complement strand
CATCATTTGCTCGATCAGGCGGTAGGGCGGGGGGGGCGAGCCATACTTGAGTTGCGTTTCCGCGTCGAGATCGGGGACCCCCCGCCACAGCCCGTGATTGAGCACGGTCGGACCCTCTCGCCAGATGTGCTGGGGCAGTCCTCGCGGCGAGAGCCCGCCGATCGTCCAGACCCAGGGGCTCCACAGATCCTTCCCCAGCTCATGCCGGTGCGCGTGGACCCAACTCCCCGGACGCTCGGCATCGGGGAGGCAATCATCATCCATCGTGAGGATGAGATCCGCGCCGGCCTGATATGCCTGCCAGAAGCCGTAGGAGCGAATACAGTCCGTCTGACGCGGGATAATCCAGGCGTCCGCGCCCAGGGTCTCGTCGATCTCGTCCCACATGTCTGGGTCGTCCCGGACGACAAAGAGCGTCACATCGGGCCGTTCCAACTCGGTCTTCCACTCGCGCCGCCAGCGCTCCAAGAACTCCGGGCGGTTACTGGGGATGACCAGGGCGATCATGCCCGCCACCGTCGGAGTCCTTGGGTCGCGTCGTATCCGAACAGGCTATCCAATTCCGCGTCGGCCCGCAGCCTGCAACGTTCAGTGAAGATACGAAACTTCCTCGGTGGGCTCCAGGAGGCCGGTCTGATACGGAGCCGCCAGGCATAGGCAAAGGGAAGCCACGACAGATCAATGAGCACGACAATTTTGGGCTTGGAACACGCCGACCAGCCGATATTGATTCCCGGTTTGGCTTCAATCCCCTCGCCCCCGTCCGGCATCCAGTGAATCATCATCGCTTCCTCACAATCCAGAAGATGACTAGGGCGATCATAGGGACACCATCCCCCCTATGCAGGGGCACTGCTCGGGAGTCCCACGCACCAGACACGTCTCGCACCACCAATGACCATCCCGCGCGAAAATCTGATGCGCCGCATGCCCGCCGCGTCGGAGCATCTCCCATTCGCAATCGGTGTAGGACAGATGGTCCATCATGGTTTCCTCACGATCCAGAACGGGTCCAGAATCTCCACCTCGGCGTCGCCCGGCCACATTGTCCGCACGGCGGAGACGACGCCGGGCCACTGGTGAGGCAGGTAATCATCTCCAAAGAGGAGGCCGCCCTCGCGCACCAGCGGCCAGTAGTGCTGACAATCGTCGAGCACATCCTCTTCCTCATGCGACCCGTCGAGATAGATCAGCTCAGCGGTGATCCCCTGCGCCGAGAACAGCCGGGCGGCCTGGCGGCTGGGCATGGGACAGGGCACGATCTGGGCCGAGAACGAGGTCGCCCGCACGTTGGCGAGGAACTGATCGTACACGCGCGGGTAGCCCGCGCGGAGGCGAAGATCATGGTCCGTCCGGTCGGCCATCCCGTCCCAGAACTCTTGGGAGCCGAGCCAGGTGTCCACGCAGATGAGTTGCGGATGCACACCGGCGCCCGCCGCAGCCTGGAGCATCGTGATCGCCGACATCCCCAGCCACGTGCCGACTTCGATGATCCGCGTTGGACGGGTCTCCGCGATGAGCTGAGCGAAGACCGAGGAATCGCTGGTCCGCCAGCCGGACACCTCCGTGGCGACGGGAGGCGCGGGGCTCTCGGAGACCAACTCGGACACGGGCACGAGGAAGCGATTCATGGGAGGGTCCCCCAGGCGGCGGGCGGGATCTGGACGGGACGCGACTCCATCGCATAGAACCACTGGCAGAAGGCGCCAAGATCCTCTAGGCCGAGCCGGTTCTGCCAGCCAGAGCGCTGGGCGAGGTCCGCAGGATTCCACGGCCGACTCTGCCGACGGGTATGACGCCGCAAACAGACGCCCACATCAATCCGGTGGCAATGCACGAGCCAGAGATCGGGGTCGGGCGGCACCACGTCCGCTCCGCTGACCACCTCGTGAAACCCGACCGTCCAGCGGAGCGGGACGCGCGTCAACAGGGTCTTATCCCACATCCGGGCGCGCGTCCAGAACCGTCGTTGCGCCAGCCAGGGCGTCTCCCACCGCAGGCTCGGTTGGGCGGCGACATGCACCACGTCAAGGCCCGTGGCCCGTCGCACGGGATCAGGATGCGCCTCGGCATACGCACCGAGGGTCGGCCACCGCGCGGGGTTCGGCAGGAGGAATTCATCAACCTCCGTGACGACCACGGCGTCATAGGAGGCCAACACCTCCCGGACCTTCTCGGCCACGGTGGCTTCGAGCCACGCATGATCGAAGCTCATGTGGTCGGGGTGTTCCACGTGGATACAGTTCGGCACGCCGTCCGTGCTGCCGTCCTTCGTCTCGTGGTCCAGGACGTAACAGTGCTCGGCCCCGACCTGCCGCCCGTAGTAGCGGAGCCAGTGCGGGAGGAACTCCTGCTCGTCCTGGACGATGGTGAGCGCGGCGAGGCGGGGTGCTGTCATGGGACGGGCACCGATGTCTCTTCAGCCAGGAGTGCGAGGCGGGGCGGCCTGGCCTCGGGATCGCCGAGGGTCCGCAGCCAGTCGAGATACCCGCGAAATGTCGTGCCGTTGACCGGCGGGAGGACCAGGCGCCACACGATTTGCGCCTCGTCGTTCAACATCGGGACAAAGGCGTGCCCGAGGGGCGGGCGCTGAAAGCACGGGGCCTCCGGGGGCACGACATAGTTCCGGCCCGTGCGGGCGTCAAAGTGGGCGCACAAGAGGCCGGTGTCGGCGTAGATCACGCCCCCCGCCTCGTTGCGGAGCCGGAGCATGAAATACCGATCATGGCCCCAGATGTTCTTCTTCCGCGCGCCGTCCGAGTCATCATAGGAATCCCGGACGACATCGTTGAACCAGGGCGGCCGGAGCTTCCGCACGTAGTCGAGATCCACGATGAACACCCCCGCCCCGGCGGAGTGGATGGGCACAAGCGCGCCGAGCGGCCAGTCCCAGAAGGCCCCGTCGAAGTCGTCGGCGTAGAGATACGGCTCCGGCGGGTCGATTTTCGTGCAATAGACCCCCGAGATGAGCGCCGCCTCGGGATGGAGCTGCATCTGGGTCCACATTCTGAGCCCCAACATATCAGGGAAAATCACGTCATCGTCAAAGAAAATCGCGTACCGGATGCCCGCCGCCAGCACTTCCTCCAGGATGGCATTCCGGGCGGCCGCCGGGAGCATGTTCTTGCGGACGCCGTAGGTCATGCGGACATTGAGCGGCGCCACCATCTGGAGAAAGCTGAACATGAACTCGATGGGCACGCGGCCATCGCGCGACGGGAAACACACCGCCAGCCTCGGCGCGTCAGGGGCGAGGCGGACTCGTTCGACCGCCTGGTAGATTTGCACGCCAGGATCGTGCGCCATTAGTCCTCGATCTGGACGGTGAAGACGCCCTCCAAGGTGGTCGGGGCGTAGGTCGCGGTCGTCACGAGCTTGATCCCGATCCGGTCGCCCGCGACAAAGGTATCCGTGCCCTTGTTCTGGGTGCCATAGATCGACCGGACGCCGGTGGCGGCATTGATGGCCGAGAAGAAGGTGGTCCCATTCTTCGACACGCACACCCGGAGGGTGCTCGTGGTGATGGCCGCGTTGAAACAGGCCGCCACGCCGACGACGGACCCCGGCCGGATCATGGCGATTTCGGCCATGCCCGCCACCCCCGCGAGCACCTGCGCGGTGGCGGTTGTGAGGCTCGTGGTGATATCGGTCTTACACCACGGGCCGAGGGTCTGCCGGATGCCGCCGACGTTCTCGGTCTGCAAATCACCGTCCGCCGTCCAGAGGACGGTCCCGGCGGTTTGGGAATCCCCCGAGGTCGCGGTTTCGAGAATGGTGCTGGTGGACGCGGCCCCGACAATCTTGACAGGAGCGGAGAGCGTTTTTCGGGCCATAGGGAGCGCAGCCTCCGTGCTATGGCTCGGGCGGGAGCGTCAACCCCCGCCCGAGGTTAGGTGTGTCGTATGTTATTGATTCTATTATGCACCCGGGCTTCCGTACATCGCGCGCCAATCAATCACGCCCCGGCTCCACCGCCCGCGTCCCACCGAGAGCATGGTGGTATTCGAGATTTGGAAGTCCGTGGAGGTGGTGAAGGGCTGGCGATTGTAGGCCCGGAGGCCGTTGCCATCCATCGTGCTCGGTTTGACCACCACGTACCAGGCGTCCGTGTCGGTGATCTCCGGCCAGTAGATTTCCTTCAGGTCCATCTCGTTCAGGATGTTCTTCTCGTTGTCGGTGGTGTACGGCTTGAGCGAGGAGCGCATCACCTCGCCGATCACCCAACGCATCGCCGGATTGGCAACGATCGCCCAGGGCCGCAACCCGATCCGAATCCCCTGGTCATCCGTGAGGCTGGCGAAGTGGTCAAACATCGTCTGCGCCGACGCCACGCCGAAATCCGTCGCCGCCAGGTTCGACTTCGTGCTGGCGTTAAAGAGCGTATGCGTGGCCAGCACATTCGACCCGTCGGCAGAGAGCTCCGTGGCCGAGTTCGCGTTGTTGAACACGTTCGAGAAGTTCACCTCTCGCGTAAACCGAAAGGACCGCTTGAACTTTCGGGCCATGCTGGCGACCAACTCGTATTGATCGTCGTCCTCCATCTCTTCCGTGACCGCCCACGCGCCCCCGAACTTCGTGTGCGTGAACTTCTTGTCGTACAACTGGGCCACGGAGTAGAGCGGGTAGTCCTCGCCTTCCCCCACGGTCCCCACGGTCGGGAACCCGGTAAAGCCCGTGTTGTTCTCGAACTGCCGTGTGGACTTCTTCATCGTGAAGAGCTGTTCCCAGTCCACCTTCGGCTCATCGAAATCCTGCAAGTAGATCGTGTCGATCGCCGGCAGGAGCGAGGCGAAGATGTCGGGGAAGTCGTTCCGAACCTGAACCCCTGATGCCATGTCGGTGCTCCTCTCGCCTTGTTAGATGCCGGCGGTCTTTTTCGCGTAGACGTGTTCGTTGATGACCACGAGGCAGCGGACCTGCTTGGCCCAGCTATCCGAGGGGTGTTTCCCCAGGAGGCGGAGCTGCTGCGTCGTGGTCTGCTTCGAGCTCGTGTCGAGTTCCATCTGCGACTTCAAGAACGTGGTATTCCCCGCCGTCGCCACGATGTCAGCGTTGAGGCCCACATCAGCGGCGGCCAGGGTGCCGCCGTCCCCGTCATCCTGGATGTAGTACGTCTGGTCGGGATCGTCATAGACCAGGATCTCAGTATCGGCCGCGAGCGCGTGCCCGACGGAGACGCCCAGCACTTCCGCGAGGCCCGCCGTCACGGCCGCGACTTTCCCGGCCGCGGGGATGGTCACGAAATCGCCTTTGTAGATCGCGGCCGCGGTGCTCTTCGGATAGAGCGTCATCCGGAGGACGCGACTGGCGGGAGACGCGCCGTTCGGATTATCAGTATTGGCCATGGGTTATTCTCCTCGTTGCACCGTCTCTTCGACGGTGTGGTACATGATTTTCCCGCCCGCCCGCTTCACGGCCTCTTGATACGCCGCGAGGGGCTGGTGCGAGGCTTTGGTCTGCTCGTTCGTGCGCCGTCGGGTCATCCGCTGGCGGGCCTCCACGCGCGCCCGAGGGGCCGCGCCGAGAAAGCTGCCTTCATGCCACCAGAGGAGATTGTCCACGCCGAGGCGCCAGCCCAACGCCACATGCGATTGAATCCACGCGCGTTCGGTGGTGGACAATGAATACCCGGCGTAATCGCGCATGCCGTGATACTTCACCTGCTCGGTGGAGAGCCACCGCCACACGAGATCCCGCTGGCGGAGGTGCTCCAGCACGATCTTGGGCGGTTCGGGCACCCCGCCAAAGGCTTGGTCATACTCCAAATCCGTCATCTCCGTCACGATCGGCCCGGCCGGAAGATCCTCATCCATCTGGGGCCGCGCCTCGAGGGGCGGGCCTTCCGCCCCGGGGGTCAACGGCTTACGCCGTCCGATCTTCGGTCCCTGCGTCGTCGTCATCGCCGGGCTCCTTCTTTCATCGCTTTCAAGCGTCCCGTCCATTCCTTCTTCTGTTTCGCGTAAATCTTCTTATCGAGTCCCATGTCCTCCGCGAGCGTCTCTTCTTTCTCCGTCAATTTCGGCATCTCCTCCTCGCGCTCCCGTGGCCGGCGGGCACCCCGCTCGGCCGATTGCGCGTCACTGGACTCGGCCCGATCTGCGCGGCTGCCACGGCGGGCCATCGGGGCAATCCCCAGCCGCCCGGCGGCGCGTTCCACGGCCGAGACCATGGCCAGCGGGGACGTGCGCTCCTGGGGCGGCGTTTCACTCCAATAAATCTGTTGCGTCATCCGGTGGAGATCCGAGTCCGTCTCATAGGCTTCGGGATACGCCTGCTGCAAGGCGCTTTCCGTTTTAGCGCGTTGCTCGGAGAGCACGGTGTCCGCGACCGGGCCGAGTGAGGATTGCACCGTGCCGTGAATCTGCTGAAAGCCACGGGCCATGAGCGATTGCCATTGCGCCCGCTCCCGCGCGAGGAGTTTCTGCATCCCGCTATAGGGATCAATCCGCGACAGTTCGCGCAACTCGTCCTCGCTGTCGAGTTTCGGCGGGGGGTCCGTCGCCCGCGCGGCGGCCACGTCTCGGGCCACGAGACGCTCGGCGGCCTGCTGGAGGGCCTGCTGGTGCTCCAGGAGCGCCTGATGCTGCTGGGCGGCGAGCTGCTCCACCTGCCCCCAGCGCGTCGTCTTCTCCCGGTACTGTTCTGGCGCGTCCTCAATGCCGTAGTCGGCCTTCAAGCGCGCCTTGAACTTGGTCTCCTCGTCCTCTTGCGAGACCGGCTTCTCTGGCTCAGCCATTGTTTTGATCCTTTCGTGTGCTCAATGCCGTTCGAAGACGGGCTTCCAGGGCATACTCTTGGCGACGAATCGCCTTTGCGTAGCGAAAGGTCAAAAAATCGAGCTTGAAATGTTTGATAAATCGTTTATCTTGTCGAGTGATCCTCATCACTTACTTCCCGTCCCTTCTCAGGGCGTGCAGGCGACCGAGCAGATGTTCTGCCCCTTCAAGTCGCCCGAGCTTTCGCAAATGCTCCTCGGGCTCGCGCGCCGCCTGCTCCTTATAATCACGAATCGTGAGGTCCAACACCTCCTGGACGCGCCGCCACGCGGGATGCGTGAAGAAGTCCAGCAACTCGTCATCCATTCGGGACTCCTGCGGGCATCGGCATGGGTCCCGGCCCATTCCACGACGGCGGGCCTTGGGGCCGCATCCCCATCGGCCCCGGCGGCATGCCTTGGCCCATCGCCCCCATCATGGCCTGCTGCTGCATCGCCTGCTGCTGCATCATCTGCTGCTGCATCAAGGCCGCTTGGCGCAGCGGGATCTGTTCCGAGAGCACCACCCAGTGCTCCGGCGTGAGGCCGGGGGCCATCTCCGGTTGGAACAGGGATTCAATCTTACGCAGCACCCCGGCATGATCCTCGCCGGGGATGGGGAGCACCCGCTCGCCCGACAGGAGGCGGCTCACCACGGCGTCCGGCGAGAGGATCTCGGGCGTCTCCGGCACCTGGATCATCCGGTCGCGGTCGGGCACATCGAAGACTTTCAGCAAATGCTTGAACCACATCGCCACGCCCGGCGGGGACATCACGCCCATCTGGCCGAGCATCCCGATCACCTGCGGCTGCATGATTTGGCCGGAGAGAAACGCGAACGCCTGGCGTTCGAGGTCGCGGTCGGTGGAGAGGGCATTGCCCGAAAAAACCAAATCGAAGTCGGTCTGGAGATCCTGGCGGCTGACGACGGCCTCGAGCGCCCCGAACCGCCCGAGGACCCGGACCTGTTTCCCCGGCGGGAGGTACTGCCGATAGAGCGCGAGAATCTGCTTGAGCAAAAGCCGGAAGGAATGCTGGACCCGGCGAATGAGGATGTCGAAGCCCATGGCCTGCTGCGCGGAGAGTTGCTGGACGCCCGTGGCCGTGCGGCTCGGGCCTTGGGATTCGCCGATCCGGCCCAGGGTGAGGTCGGAGACCTTCGTGCGCCGTTCCACGAGCGCCCAGAGCCCCACTTCCTCGCGCTCGCTCCAGGCCGTCCAGTTCGCGGGGGTGGCCATCTTGACGGCATTGATGTCGTCCACCGGGTGGAGAAAGCCCGGCTCCAGCGGTTGCTTCTCGGCGGCATAGCCCGCCGAGGGCACATACCACCCGTAGGGGGTATTCGCGAGGGTGCCCGCGTCGACCCGCTGATTATGCATGGCGTTGAATTCGGTCTGGAGGCCGTCGAGAATCTGCGGGACCCCGAGCGCCCAGAAGCTATCGGGCACGGGGAAGAGCTGCCACGCCACAAAGGGCCGCTGCCCATGGCGGAAGATCGTCTCCAGCCGTTTCACACGCAACACTAGGGAGGGCTTGTCGGCGCAGATCGTCGTGAGCGTTTCTTCCTCGAGGTCGTCGTCATTCACGTCCCACGGGTAGTACCCGTCGAGGAGTTCAATCCGCTCGGGCTCGCCCTGGCGGTCGGTCTCTTGCGCCCCGGTGATGGTTTCCCGTTCGGTCTTCGGTCCCGCCGTCTCGTCCACGGGGCCGCCCGTGGCGGCCAGTGCTTCGAGGTCTTTCCACTCCTCCTCGGTCAGCTCCTCAAAAATCTTCAAGCGGACTTTTCGGCGGATTTGATCGAGACTCAGGTAATAGCGGTGAATCACGTGATGGGCCTCGTTCAAATCGGTGGGCGCATCGGAGGGGATGCCCAGGTCTTCGATGGCACACCATTCCACCTTCGGGGCATCGCGGAGCACCTCCTCGCGTTCGGTATGCACGCGAAGATGCGTCGGGGTGCTTTCCACCTCGACCTCGACTTTGCGCCCCTTGATGACGGCCTCCCACTGGTCCTCGTGGGCGTCCGTGACGCGGGTGACGGCTTCGAGATACGCCAGTTCGGTCTGATAGATCGCGGCAATCGCCTGCTCCACGGAGGTGGTCAGCGGGAAGTCATGGGTATCGCGCAGGGAGCGCGTGCGGAGATCCCAGGACGCCTTGCACACGGCGACGCCCTGGATCAGCATGGAGAGCAGCGTCCGGTCGAGCGGCAGGAACACATCAATCTCTTCGCGCACCGCCCAGTCCAGGAAGCGTTCCGTGCGCTCCGCCAGCTCCCGGTCGGACGGCTCCCGGGGTTTCAGCCCCACGACGGGCTCGGGATTCAAGAGGCCCGCCATGAGCCGCGGGTGCATGGCGTCGATGACCGTCGGGGTCACGGGCACATTCAGGTTCGACGCCCCCTCCCAGGGCACGTTCTTCGCCTCCACGCGCCCCTGATACGCCCGCATCCAGCGGGGCAAATCGAGGAGCCAGTCATGCCGGTCGAGCTGGTCATCGTCCCAGGCATCCTTGATCGCCTGGCCGAGTGCCGCCCGGTCGTCCGCAGAGAGGAGCGCGCGGGGGGCCGACTTTGTCGCCATCACACGAGCTGCTGGTTCACCGGCGCCGGCGAATAGGTGTACGGGGGAGTCCCGACGCGCCACGCTTCCCAGGGCATCAGGAAGGGACTCGTCGGCGGCGGCGCCCCCGTCCCAGGCACGGGGGGCGGGGGTGTGCCCGGGGGCGGTGGGGGAGGCGGAGTGCCCGTAAAGGGGGAACTCTGGCCTCCGTCAGTCGGGGTCCACATGGCCCCCGGCCATTGCGGGACCGTGGCGAGGAGCGCCATGAGATCCGCGAGGGTCATCGGGTCCACGGCCCCCATCCAGGTGTCGGGAGGAGGCGGCGGGGCGCCGGGCGTGGTCGCCATCCGTTTCGTCGGCCATGGAAAGGGCATGGTCATCCCCTCTTAGTCAAACGTCCCCGGCTCATGGGGCGTGGTGGGGGCGGGCGCGCGTCGGCCCGCGCGGGTCGTCGCGGACCCCAGCGCCACGGATTGGAGCTGCGTCCCGGTCGGATTCGCCCAGGCGTTCCAGAGGTTGCCCGGCCCGGGGGCTTGCAGGCCCAGTTGCCCGAGCCCTTGCATGGTCTCCGGATACATCGACGGGTTCTGGAGATACATCTGGCGGGTCAGGGCTTGGTTATAGAGTTGCTGGAGCATGGGGTTCAGCAGGTTATAGGTCTCGGGGTACGCCGTCGGATTGGCCATGTAGGTTTGCCGGCCCGCCTGACGGGATTGAAACGTGCCGTAGGGATCGGCCTGAAACTGCGCCCGGCGCATTGCCAGGTTTTCCGCGCCTTGCTGCATCTGCGCCTGCGTGTCGGGATAGGCCGAGGGATTCTGCCGATACGCCTGCATCGTGTAGCCTGGATACTGCCCGCGGGCTTGCGCCAGGAGCGGGGCGCCTCCGGGGGGGATCTGGAAGGGACTGGGCATTAGAAGGACTCCTTTGCTCGGCGGGACCGCCGCCCAAAGGCGGCAATCCGGCCCGTCGTGGGAGGGGTGCCCGCCGGGGTGAAGAGATGGATCACGACATACCGGAGGGCGTCCATCAGCGGATCGAACAGCCCGTCTTTCTGTGGTTCGTCTTTCCCGCGATACCCGGGGCGCTCCGCCGGGTATTGATAGCCCCCTTGAAACCCTTCGATCAGCCGGGCATTCGCGGGGTCCAGGAGCATCCCCGGCTCGCCATCCTCACGGAGATCGCAGAGCCGCCGGAGGATCGTCAGGCCGCGTTCCACGTGAGTGTACCGGAGGCGCGGGAACAGGCCATACGCCTCAAACACGTCTTTCGCGCTCTTCCCGGAGGTGTCTCGCTTTTGCACGCCATCATGCCCCGCGTAGTAACAGAAATCGCCGCCGGGGAACCATCGGCCATTCCGCTCGATGAGCCCTTCGGCGAGATGGTCGGCCCGGATTTCTCTCGGGACCCAGGAGCGGAGCACGCGGAGACGGTCCTCTTTGTCGAGTTGCGTCCACACGACCCCCGGGGCGCGATACCCCCAGTCAATGCCGACATGCACAGGCCGGTATTTCGTCCAGCCGACCTCCCGGATCTGCGCCTTCGAGACGAACCCGGGGAAGACCGGCCGGCCCTTGGCGAGATACCCCCACTCGCCTTCCAGGTAGCGCCGAATCCAGTCCTCGGGGTAACTCTCCCGCAGGGATTCCACGTAGTTCGTCGGCAAGTGGGCAAGGTTTTCCAGCGTGTTCGTGCGGAAGTGGACAAAGCCCGTCTTCGGGCGGGCCACAAACCAGTCGTACAGCCAATGGTCCTGCCCCGTGGGGTTCGAGACGAGAAAGCCCACATGAGGCATCCCCGCTTGGCGGCGCCGCGCCATCAGCATCATCACGCCGCTCGCCTCGGAGAGTTCGGAGGCTTCGTCAATCCCGAAACACGCGATCTCCAGAGACTTGTACTTCACCTCCGCCTGGTCGAGCGAGCGGAACATCGTGAGCGCGCCGTTCGCCCAGGCAAAATTATTCGGTTCCTTCTGCCAGTCCCCCAAGGACGGCGCGCGCCCCTCGGCGTCTTTCGGCAGGGCGTCTTCAATCTCGGCCACACACTTGAAAAACTCCGTCTGCGTCGTGTCCCGCAGATCCGTGGAATGATAGCGACCGAGGAGGATGCGAATGCCGGGATAGGTCAGGGAGAGCCCAATGGCCGCTTGGCACAACCCCCAGGTTTTGCCGCTCCCGAGGCTCCCGATATAGGCCACCAGGCCCATCTCGGGCGCGTCCCGGATCGCGTCAAAGAACTTCTGCTGCGTCGGGGTGGGGGTCGAGAGCTGGGAGAGATCGAGCGCGGGCATCCGCCGCCGGGGCCTCCGCGATGACGTGGACGATTTTCTGGAACCGTTGGTCCGTCACCGTGATGCTCACCTGCGGCCGCGCCTTCGGCATGAACTCGCGATCTTGATGCTGCAACCAAAAAAACGTCGGCACCGGGTTCGAGTCCTGATTCGCCCGGAGCCGCTGCACCATGTGGTACTTCACCTCGTCCGTGAACATCTGCCGCGCGTCCCGGAGGGCGTCCCGAAAGTCGGCGTCGTCCTCGATCCAGTGCCGCACCGTGCGGTGCCCCACCCCGACCGCCTGGGCGGCGTGGCTCACCGTCTGGTACTGACAATAGGCCTCGAGGAACTGCACCCGCACGGCGTCGCTGTACGCCGGGCGCCCCGGGGTGTGCTTGTACTCCAGTAGGGCGGGGGAGAGCGTCGTCGTCGGACCCGTGCCCTCGCCCGCCAAGGCGCGCCCACGCGCCAAATCAGGCCGACTCCGTCTCATTGCCGTCAAGTCTGAGGACACGATCACGGACGTGTCAACTTTTTTCTTCTTGACAGGCGCCCCCACGAGGGTTTCTGCTACGAGTATGGACGCCGACGACGAGCCCGAGTTCACGGATCAGGACATCTGGACTCTCCCCCACGAGGTTCGGCGCGTGTGGTCTCCCCGGCCCTCCTTCATGACCGTCGTCCGGTGGATGGTCCTCTTCCTGGATCTCTGGCGACGGAGAAATTGACGGGCGCGCGGTCCCCCTGGGAAAGAAACGTTCACTCTCTTTTAGGCAAGGAAAAATCGGGAGACTGATCTAGCGCGCCAGGTGGGGGGGCCTCGGGGTCTGGGCGGGGGGGGGTCTCCAGGCCGACATGACGCCTGCCCAGACAGAACCATCCTCGAATAGCTCCCACTTACCTCCCTTACATAAGTACTCATTATCGGACATTGGCAATGAATCCGCATGGTTACGCCATCTGTTTCAGCGCTTGTTTCAGCGTTGGGGCTGGGCGCGGCTACCCGCCCCAACGCGGTGCCAGGCTCCCAGCCCTGGGCTTGTGCTTACAATCACAAGTTCCGGAAAGAAGAGGTTCCCGCCAAAACGCGTCACTCCCTACTGTGGGTGTGCGAGTCCGGGAAGCCGGGAAACTTCGCCAGCGAAGGCTCGAGATGGCCTCCAGGATCAACGATCTCTGCGACGACCATATCCTGGCCACCCCCCGTGTGCCCCTCGCCCCTTACATAAATTCCCCGCTCTTTTCAGACGGAGCGCCCTCGTGAGAGAGAGGAACGCCGCTTCCTAAAAGTGGAACTCATCTTCCTACAAGTGGTACCGCCGTACACAGTGCGGGAAGTCCACAGCAACGAAATCAAGGACTTGGCGTTGGCATGGAATGTGCTCCTTAGAGAAGATGTGGACGCAACGCAAACCCGAACCCAAGAGAAGAAGAAGGGAGAGCACATGAGCCTCTACGCACTGCTGCTCGCCGACGACCCGAAGAACGAGGCGCGGGAGAGAATCCGCGCGGACGTGCGGCTGCTCCGAGACCTGCTCGCCTCGGGCGGGCACATCACGATCGAGGGGCGGCTCGCGTGGACCTCCGAGCTCGCCGAGGCCGGCGGGACGTATCATGTCGAGCGCCTCAGGCCGGGCCTGATCCGGGCGGCGCAGGCCCTCGGCATTCCCGTCAAGAAGAGAGGGGCGTGATGGAGACGATCACGGTGGGGGCGTGGGCGGGCGGATATCAAGCCTGGCGGGCGTGCGCGGTCTGCGGGCGGCAAGTCCCTGGTCTGCTGACCGTCACGCCGGCGGACGCCAGAGAGGGAGCCCCAACGGATGAGGTCATGGCCAGCTATGGGCATGGGACGGCATGTCCTACACGTCGAAAGGAGCGTGAGGGATGAAAATGGGAATCTTTTCGCTGACGATTGAACTTGGCAACGACGCCATGCAAACCCTCGGGGACGTGCGGCGCGCGCTGATCGACGTGGCGACCACGCTGACCGACCGGCAGACCTCGACGCAGCCTGACCGGGGGCGCATCGGCGACGAGAACGGGAACACCGTCGGGACGTGGCGGTATGTGCCGTGACACACCAGAGTCATGGCGACACTTCCTCGACGCAGATGAGGACGCCGGGCTCGGGGGAATACTCTTTCGTGACATGCAGATCCACGATCTGACGGTCATCCACGTAGATCAGGCCCGTCATGGCATCAAGACAGGCTTTGGCCAGGTTCTCCACGTCCGGGCGGGTGGTGACATAAATCACCCGCTTCGGCGCGGATTTCGGGCGGGGCAAGAAAAAGTACAGGGACACACGGAGCGGACCCGCGAGCAGCACGGGAGGTTTCACGGCCAGCAGTTGCCCCTGGACGGTGCGCTTCCAATCGCGTGATGTGGCAGGGTCATACACCCTGATCCCGCCCCCGACACGCACAGCGCGCGGGCGCCCTTGCGCGATGGGGAAACCGTACACGCGGACTTCGATCATGGCCAGACCTCCTGTGGCTCTCACCGCCACCGTCATGGCGACACGCGCGCCTCTAGCCAGCGCCGGACATCGGCCCAGGCCGCAGACCAGAGCACCTCATGCCCCGCGTCTGGGTACAGGTCCACGGTCACGCGTTGCTGAGCGTCCGCCAGGGCTCCCGCGAGGGCCAGGGTCAGCGCGGGCGGGACGATCGTATCCTCCGTCCCATGGGCGAGGAAGAGCGGCCGACGCACGGCGTCCGCGTTCCATTGGAGCGACCGGGCGGCAAACGCCTCGGGCGCCGTGGTCGGTGAGCCCCCCATCGACCGCTCCAGGTCCGCCACGAGCTGCTCACACCGAGGGAGAGGGCACGCCGCCGCCTGGGCATAGATGGCCGACCAGTCCCCACCGGCACTGACGATGGCCCACCCGTCCGCTAACTCTGGAGAGCGAAACGCGATTCCTCCGGTGATGAGGCCCCCGTGCGAGAGCCCGAGGACCACGAGGCGCGTGACGCCCTGAGCACGAAGCCACGCGGCGGCGCCGGCCACGTCGTCCACCTCGAATCCGCCAGGATCGGCCAGCGCCTCGAAGGCCGCACCGTGACCACTTGAGCCGCGATAATCCGGCCCGATGACCCAATACCCCGCATCGGCCAACTCTTGGAGGCGAGCGCCCATCACCGCCTCCGTCCAGGCGATGGACGCCCCGAAGCCCCCATGGACAAAGACCACGCCAGCGGTGGAGGGCGTGGCCGGTGCCCACACGAGCGCAGGAATGGGGAGCCGATCGGGGGCCGCGCTTGGGTAGAGGACCCAGGACGGTTGAGCCAGGGCCAGGGAGGGCAGAACGAGCAGCAACCCAAGAAGACTCGTGATTCGTTTCACGTGTTCACCTTTCTCATCAGCAGATCATTGATCCGGCGGTTCAGCTCATGCCAGGGAAGCTCCTCGGGTGGCGGGTCGTCACACGCCTCCTCGTGAGGGAGGGGGAGAGCGCCGGAGATCCCCTGATCCGAGGGCGGGAGGGCACGAGCAAGCGAGCTCGTCCAGTCCCGATCAAGGTCTTCGTCTCGGGGCATCCGAATGAACCGCTGAAGAGTCAGCTCCGCCGGAGCTATCCAGAGGATTCCTGGATACGCCAAGACTCCTTCGAGGCCGGCGAGCCGCCACGCCTCAGCGAACTCCGCAGGCGTAAAGTAGCGACTAACAGAGTGCCCGTTGCGTCCGCTCACGCGCAGTTCAAGGATGCCGCCAGGAAGTTCCGTGACTCGGATTTCGAGGACCTCGAGAGAGTCCGAGCCCCACCGAGTGGGATCAAGGAGGTTAGCGAACCGAAGTCTCATTCGTGGACTCCTTCCTTCAGGCGGTTCCCGCAGGCGCCGCACAGGCCGGTTTGGGCTTCGTAGGCGGCGCGAGCCTCCTGGTAGAGGTGGTGGGCCACCTCGGGCGACAAGTCGCGCCAGGCGGTCAGGACGGCGGCATAGCTGGCCTTGCACTCTGAGGCGTCGGGCCGCAAGATCGGTTCGGCGCTCTCCCGCACGAGCCGGAACCAGTCGCGAAGGGCCAGGCGGAGGGCCAGACTAGGTTCGGATGGGTCCTCTCGGCCTTTGAGGGGTCTCGGGGGAGCGAGGGGGCTCACGGGATGCCCTGCCTTGCCTTGCCCTGCCAGGCCACGCCACGCCTCACCTCGCCGTGCCACGCCGTGTAAGTGTTACACCTGTTCCACTTTTGTTTCACAAGGGTGGAACGGCTAAGTATGTGAAAATTGAGTCGATAAAGATCTTGTTACAGCAGTTACACATAATCTATTTATAAACACACGACAAGTCTTATTACACGTAACTATATTTTCTCTCTCTTTCTCTCTCTCTCTCATATTCTCTCTCTCTCCCTGGCAGGTTTTCCCCAAAAGCTGTAACGGGCGGAACGCGCCCAAAATGTCCTGTAAAAACAACGTGTTAGGTTTCTCCGCCACGTTACACCTCAAACTGTAACGCGCTCGCGGTGTCGTTTTTTTCGCGTTCCACCATTACATTTCCTCGAAGGGAAACGACGAACTTTCGCCTTCGCCGTGGATCACAAATGGCACTCCGAGGAGTTTTTCGAGCGAGGCGCGCCTGATTTTGACCACGCGACGGGGTTGTCCTCCCGCCCGAACGACCGTGGTAAACGAATCAGGCCCACGCTCCACCAGCCCCTCTCGGTCCATATCCTGGAACAGACGGGACTGGCGGAGCCCGATCGCCTCGCCGGTGTCCTTGGCGAATCGAGAGACGAGTTGGAACGACGCCTCGGGGAGTAGATAGAGATAGTCGGCATCGTACCAGCCTACGAGGTCCGGCGGCCTGACGATCATCACCGTCTCCTCCTTGGTCCGAAACGTGAGCCGCGCATGAGACTGGAGGAGGAGCACGACGAGCACCCGGAAAAATCGCCGTGAGGGGCGCTCGTCTTCCACCTGGGCATGCTGATCCTCGGCGACGTCCAACAGTGCGCCCCACGCCCGATCCTGGAGGCGCTCCGCCTCAATGTCGGAGAGGGCACCGATGTCCTTGGCGTAGTCGGCGAGTGCCCGAATCCCGAGCCAGCAGTTGGCGACGATTTCGGGGATGCGCGCGTGGCGCTTCGAGACCGAGAGGGCCGCCTCGCGGGCCTGCTCGAAGGTCTCCAGGAGGACCACCCGGATCGTCTCCATCTGTGGGGCCAGCCATTCGACGAAGCCGGCCAGGGCGTGCGGCAGGAGCCACGCGCTCCGCTGGAGCTTGGTCAGGAGGGGCATCCGCACCTTGCCCCCTTCGATCTCCAGGACGAGCATCCGGCCGACGAGGCTCTGCCCGCCGGGATGTTGTTCGCCCGTGCCGACGATGAGCCCCCGCGGCACAAAGGTGGTCTGCACGGAGAGGTCCTGCCGGAGCCGGCCTCGGCCGCTGAGGTTCCCCTGGGACCGGATCAGCCGGGTCGCCGTCTGCTCCTGCTGGCGAGACTCCATGGTGCTGGGATGGTAATCGTCCACCACCAGCCAGGCGTCTTTCAGGATGAAGGCCGCCCGCTCCAAGAAATTCGGCGACGACGACCAATTCTCAGGCAGGGTGAGCTTTGTGAACCCCCCCCAATGGCAGAGGAAGAGCGCCGCGAGGCTGCTCTTGTAGTTCCCGGTCGGCCCCTCGAGCCAGAGGGAGTAATCTGAGGGGAGGACCCCGCCGAGGACGGCCCGATAGATGCTCCCGAGGAGGGGCACCGTGACCGACCACGGCGCGACATCTAGGAGTTCGAGGCCCGTTTGCGTGCCCATCCTGGCCTTGTCAGGGATCGGCGGG
>Ga0209751_10002751_pt1 | contig 17378 bp, 15 predicted proteins | sample RifCSP13_1_FD_184019 | JGI IMG/M metagenome (GOLD analysis project Ga0209751, IMG submission 184019) | Soil microbial communities from Rifle, Colorado - Rifle CSP2_sed 13_1 (SPAdes) (version 2) | ecosystem: Environmental > Terrestrial > Deep subsurface > Rock core/Sediment | place: Rifle... | reverse complement strand
CCCCCGGGCCGGCGCCGGTCATGGCCAACTGAAAAAGCATCGCCGAATCGACATCGGTCTCAGGAACAACGGTCCACTTCGGAAAGCCGCCGTGAAAGAGGCGGTTCACTTGCGGCACCAGGTCGGCAAACGAAAAAGTTCCTCCCACTTCGTTATCGCGCTCCATGTAGCGTTGGAAACGCTGCATCAATTCCAACGTTTCGCTATTTCCAATACCGTCGGGTCGAGCGCTTTCGGCAACGACCTGAAGCACGTCAAAGCCGGCAAAGCGCTCGTTGATGCGCTTGACCGCCATGTTATACGGGGAGGTCGGCCATAGGAGCGGCGTGCCGGCATGCACGTCCCCTACTCCCCGGCGCAAAGCTGACCACCCGGACAAGACGGTAACCGCCAGAAAGAAGCAGCAGGTACCGGCGGCCAGGCGCTTGGTCGATGAAAAAGAAGCCATGAAGCGGAATATCCGATAAAGAAGCGCGCTCTTGCGCTCTGAAGTGAGAATAACTTTTTGAACGTTGTTCGGCGCGGGCAGATAGGTCAGCAGGATAGAAGTCAACGCTATAGCGGTGATGATCAGGGTAAGCGACCAGAGACCGCACATATAGGCGAGCTTCTCAATGAGGCGGATCGGCGCGATGGCGATGATAAACACACCCGCGGCATCGCAGATGATCCCCACGACCCCGGGAGGGAAAAGAGAGATCAGCGATTCAACGGCGGCCTTTTTTTTGTTCTGTTCCCGATTGTAAATCTCAAAATATCTCTCGCACATCTGCACCGAGTGGCTGAGCGCCCGGGCAATTAATAAAACCGGCACCACGATGATCAACGGATCGAGGTTGTAACCAAGCGCGCCGGCAAATCCGAACCCCCAAATCGCGCTCGTCACGCCGACCACTAGCGGTGTTACCACGCCCGCAATATTTCGGAAGTGGGCAACGAGAAACAACCCCATGGCAAGCAGGCCGAACGCGAAGATCAGATACATCTCCCTTTGATAAGAATAGACCCAGCCGGTGAGCATCGGCTGTCCGGCAGCGTGCAGCTCATGATCGTCGTCGCGCAGTTTTTCGATGATGTTATTGACGGCATGAAAGATAATGTTGAAATCCGTCAGCCGTTCGATGAAGCTCGCTTGGATCAGCGCCGCGTCTTCCTGGAACGAAACCAAAGCTCCGATCACCCCGGCCGTCGACCGGGTTTTTTCGCGCAGCCCGGCGATTTCGTCCGCTGTTTGCGGGACCGGCCCATTCAAAAGGTTGCTCGCCTGGATTCCACCGATCGTTGCCTCGACATGCTTGACCTTGCGGGATGCGATGGAAAGTACCTGGTCGTGGTCGACCCCCGGAATCAAGTCAACGAGTCTAGTCGCTTCCCGGATTTTCTCCAGAGTTTGGGGATTGTAGATGGTTCCGGTTTTTTTCTGGATGACGAGAGAAACCGTAAAGGGCGAGCCGAATCCTGGATATTTTTCAAAAAGTTCCGTGTAGGGATGACTCCTCGGAGTTAAATCAGAAAAACGGGTTGAGATATCGAGATGCTTGACCTGCCAAGCAAAAAAACAGGTTGCCAGCAAGATAACGATGGCAAAGGCACGTCTGTGGTCGATAAGCCACTCCGCCCAGCATCTCATCGCGCCGCTGCTTCTCGCCGGAAACTTTTCTCGTTCAAGTCCAGCGCTCGAATAGTCCCCGCTTGGCCCACGACGGCGGCTTGCCGTTTTTTTATCGCCGCTCCGCTCAGCCACCGCCCTTCCGGCATCGATTCCAATCTTGTCCAAATGGCTCCGTTGTCTTGGCTCGCCATTACTATCCCCTCACCGACAATCAATCCCCGTTCGTCCTCGAAGGAAATTCCGTAAAGGTTTCTCCGGGTGCCGATATCGACGGCTATCCAATTTCGCCCTCCGTCCGTTGTCTTGAGGAGCGTCCCCTGCTGACCGACCGACCAGCCGGTCAGTTTGTCACGAAACATGACGGCGAAAAGCTGGGGACGATCGCTTCCATAAGTTTGCGAGCTCCACGTTTGTCCCCCATCTGAAGTCTTTAAGACCAAGCCGAACTCTCCCACAATCCACCCCGTCTCCGGGTTCACAAAATAGACGGCATTTAAGTTCGGCTCGAGGATGCCGCTATCTTTAGTTATGAGCGGGATCAACCGGTCCCACGAAAGCTCCTGCTTACGCCATGTTGCTCCCCCATCGGAAGTAGACAGGAGTGTCCCAAACGCGCCCACGACATACGCTGACATCGAACTCGAAGCATAAAGGCCTAAGAGATGTTCTCTCGTTCCCGAGCGTTGCGCTTTCCAAGTGACGCCCCCGTCGTTTGTCGCGAGAATGGTTCCACCGCTGCCGGCGATAAATCCATGCTGATGATCGGCAAATGATATCGCCGACAGAGCGCGGCTTGTTCCGCTCGGCTGCTCCTGCCAAGTCTTACCGCTGTCGCGTGTTAAAAGAATCATGCCGAATCTGCCGACCGCCGCCTGGTTGCCGTCGCGCCGCCCATCGATCGCAAAAAAATCGTCGTGGCCCGTCAACATCCTCTCTTGAACCTGCCACGAGACCTGGCGCCCGATATAGCTCGCGTAAAAATACCAGCCCAATAATCCGACAAACGCGACCAGTAAGATAAGGCCCAGGGTCTGCGGTTTTTCTTCTGCGCCAAATTTCATCAGGCTCGACTATCCTCAAAAATATACGGATGCGGTGTTGGTAATCTCACGAGGCCTCGAGGTTAGACAGACCTTGAGGATGGGCGCAGTTTTAGTGGCAAAACCCTATTGCCCGGCCACCGTTTGACCGCCATAACAGCCGGACATCTGTGGTAACTGAACACCCCTCGCCTGGAAGGTGAGGGATTCCAATTATCGTCGGCTCGAAACCGACAGGAAATTTTCCCTCTCCACCCCGTCTTCGTGGGGGAGAGGGCGAGGGGGCGTCTCAGGCCGGACCCTCACCCGTACCTTCTCCGCATGCGGGAAAAGGGGATTTTGCTCGTCTCCTTTGATGACATCGCGAAACATGCTTCGTCTGGACGCGAGGAATTCTAGCCATCCACGAATCGGACATTACCGTGACGGCCGAAACTGGAGCTGCGCCGCGGTCAAGCCGCGGTAGATCGGCGTTGGGAGTCTCTGGTAGTCCACGACACGGATATCCTGAAGCCGGCTTAAAAGCGTTTCAAATGCGATGGCGCCCTCCAGACGCGACAGCGCCGCGCCCAGGCAGGTATGAATGTTCTCGCCCAAGGCCAGGTGTTCCTTCGCGTTCGCGCGCCGCACGTCGAAGCGGTCCGCATGTGGGAAAATTTCTTCGTCGCGATTGGCTGACCCGTAGAGGGTGGCGACACGGAATCCCGCGGGAATCTTCACGCCCCCCAGCTCCGTATCGACTTTCGCGGTGCGGAACAGGGCCTGAATCGGCGACTCGAGGCGCATCGCCTCCTCGATAAAATTCGGGATCAGCGCGGGATCGGAGCGCAGCTCTTCCGCGACCTCCGGGTGCTGTGCGAGCAGCAGCATGGCGTTGCCGAAGAAAAAGATCGACGAACCGCTGCCGGCCACCAGGAGCATCCAGGTCATGCTGATGAGTTCTTCCGTGCTGAGCGGTGCGCCGTCCGGTTTTCGCACCCACAGCAGATGGGAAATGAGATCGTGCCGGGGCGCCGCCCGCCGCTCCTCGAGTTTCTTGAAAAGATAGCGTTGGAAAGCCACGTGACCGCGCACCATCTCCATCTCGCGTTCGTAGCTGACGCCGCCGCTCATGCGCTCACGCAGCTCGTCGCACCAGAATTTGACCTGAGGCATCTCCTCGGGTTCGATGCCGAGAAGATCGCCCAAGTTGCGCAGCACCAGCGGCTCGACAAACTGCCGGATGAACTCCACCTGCCCATCCCGGGCAAAGGAGTCGACCAACTCTTCCACGACCGCCCGAATGCGCGGTGCCAGCTTGTCGATGCTCTGGGCGGAAAAATTTTCGTTCACCAGCGCCCGGTAGCGGTCATGTTCTTCCGGCTCAGCTGTAAAAGTGTGCACTTCCGGCCAGCCTTCGGCGTGGGCCTGGATAAACTCCGGCGTCTCCCGCATCAAAGTGGTTCCGACGTCTTTGACGGAGAAAATCTCGGGGTGCTGCATGATCTGCTGCACATGTTTGTAGCGGGAGGCGAGGAAAATAATCGAATCGGGGAGCTTGTGAATGCCCGTGCGCCGCAGCTCGGCGTAAAGCGGATAGGGATCTTGCCAGGCTCCGGGAGCAAAAGGATTAAGGTTGTTCATGTCGATCCTTTCTGTAAATCTCAAAAATGCTGGGGAACTCAATCACCTCGCAAAAACACTGCATCAATCACTTTTCGCAGGGTCGGAAATACGGGTTCGGTCGAAACAAAAGCGAAATTCTCAGAGTTCCTTTGGTCCCTGACGCAACCTACCATATCGAAGGTACTTCCGTCAGCAAGGCATGGTTACCTTATCTGAGCCCCTTACAATCTGGAATCGCGCCATCGGCCGGGTTGGAGAGAGCCGGTCCGGGCCTTGCGAGGATTAGTTGACCTCCCCTTGGCGAGTGATCGTTTGCATCGTACCAAAGGTGAAAAGACTGGGGGAGAGCCCGATGTTGAATTTACGCGACGCGCTGATCACGGTGGAGCGGCCGTTCTGAACGTTGATGATGTAACCCGTCCCCTGCTGCCAAACGACTTGGCCGTCGGCAAGCTTTCCGGGTATCCGAAACAGTGCGAGTTCCTTCCAGTAATCGCCTTTGCGATCCCAGACCATCGCCCAGGTAGCCTCCCACGCGGCCTTGTCGATCCACATGACCCGCTTGGGATAGCAGTAATCGGGATCCTTGGGCGTGATCTCCAAGATGTAAACATCCTGCACTTCCCATTGTTCATCGGCGGGCAGGTAATCCCCCTTCTTGCGGTTATAGGGGACGCGCTCCTGAGCATAATTCGTCAGCACCTTCTTTTCCCCCACCAGCTTGTAGTTGAAATCGGTAATCTTGCCCCGGAAAAAATCGATATCATCCAAGTTGAATTCGCTCGGCGCCAAGGTTTGGCACCGCTGGGTGGTGGTGAGCCGGCGAATCCGCCTCAAGCTGGGAATGTATAGATAAAGATCATCCGGTCTCTTCGGCTCGCTGTAACGGATTTCCAGAGTGGTCGCCCCCGCGCTGTCCCGCGGATAGGAGTCCACTCGAAGCTGGATGCTGTCGATATTTTCGTAACCGGGAATCACCGGCTTGGGCTCCAGCGTGACGCGGGTGCGCGGAAAGAGAAAATAGGAGTAGAAGTCGTAGCGCCGCTCGGAGCCGTCTTTCTCGATCGCGTAGCGAATCATTTTGCCGGTTTCGGTGCCGCCGCCGCCCTTGAAATCATCGCCCTGCCAGCGCCAGTAAAAGTTCCAGGCTACCTTCTGCCCCGCCTGCGGATCGCGCGGATCGATCTGGGGGAAAGGGAGTCCCGCGACGTGATTCAAAAGCTCGCCGTCGGGTCCGAGACGCACCGCGGGCGCATGCTTTTTCGTCGCCTCGACATATTCGCGAGGAGGCTGATACCGGGTCGGGGCTTTAATCTTGAACGTATAGCCCTGCTTGATGCGGGAAAGGAGATTTTCTCCGACCATTTCTTTCACCCGCTCCCAGTTGTGGGGACCGATGGTATCGCCGGGCCTAAGCTCAGCCTCCGCTGCGCGAGCTTGCGCCGCCAGGAATAAAGAAAGGAAAGCCGCCAGGGCACCGTTCTCCAGGCAAACAAACAGACGGTTATAGACTGCATTCTTCAATCTCATCTCACCCCCCTTAGCAAGTCTCTAAAATTGATAGCGCATTTTAAGAAAGACCGAATCCTTCTCGCTGAAGACGCCGAGCGAGCCGAACTTGTTGCGGCCTCCGTATAGAGCCGCCGTGAGAGTAAACCTTATTTTCTCGTTCCACGACGGCACGTAACTCACGGCGGGATTGGCCGACCAATAACCCAGTGGATCATAAGCCACAAAAACATCCGGGAAAATCGTATCGCCAAGATAGCCGGTGCCGATTCTGAAAGTAAGGGAAGTAGAAACTTTGTGGATCTTCTCAGCGCTGGCGAAGGCGCGGATGCCGTCCTCGTGGTCGAAAATGATGCTCTGAAAAATTTGCAGCGAGAGATTGAACGCGCGCCATGGGTCATCTGGGTGGAGGAAAGGGATGAGTGTCGGCCGGTCAAAGCCGAGAGCGTATCTCAGCGTGTTCTTCTCGGTAATGTCGGTATTGCTGTACTTGGGATGAGGCCCGGCCTTTAAACCCGTGGAGCCGGGGTATTGGGAGATGTTGTAAGGCTTGGATGGATAGAAGGCCAGTTCGCCACGGACGGCGGTCTTCCACGGCTCTTCGAGCGAATAGTTAAAATGGGCCGCGTAAATGCTCGTGCGGTCGTTGATCAGCTTGAGCCGCACCCCGGTAGGAGTTCCCGGCCCCGGAGGGCCGAGCAAAAATGGAGCTCCGACTTTTTTAAAGACCATGTCGCCGGCTTGCGGGTTGTAGCCCCAGATGTAGCCGATCCCGGCGCTGAGTCTGCCGAAAGTGTGGGTGATCCTGCCGCCGAGCTTCCAGTTATCGCCGGCATCGGGGAACTCACTACTGGCAAGAGGGATTACTACAGGAAGATTTCCCGCAATCGGGTCCGCAAAAAGCCGCCCGAGACGTATGCGGGTCTCAGGATGAGGCGTCCACCGCGCCGCTATAGGGGCATATTCGTCGACCCTCTTCTTTTCCTCGTCGAAGCCGGGCATCGCGATAAGTTCTAGGGTCGTATTCGTCGCCGGATTGAACGTGTAGAAACTCCGCAGTCCCCAGCTGGGAATTCTTGTTTCATCGAGATTGAATAGGTTGGGCGTCAGCGGAGGAGGAAAAGTTCCGTCCTGCGGATTGATCACGTCGAGCAGTCTCACCCCGTCGGTTTCGCCCCACGAGATAAATTGCCGGCCCCATCGCAGTTTGAGCCGATCCGTAGGCTTAACGTCGATCACCATCTCCCAAGGCTTGAAGCTGTCCTCGTCGTAAAAGGTGTTGTCCAAAGGAGGAAACGGCGGTGTGCTTCTTCGCCGGTCTTTCGCCTCCTTGTTATAGCGAGGCTCCTTGGCAAACCGCCATGAAATGAAAAACCGCAACTGCTCATTGAAATCGACGTTAAACTCAGGTTGAAACGTCAGCCGGTTCATGATGAAGCGGTTGCCGGTGGTAAATTTGCTGTCTCCCGCGGCGATAGAAAGGCCCGTCACGTTTTCGAGATAACCGGCGAAGCTGACTTTGTCACGGAAGAATTTTTCCCAGTCGTCGCCCAAAATGGAAGCTGCCCTGACAGGCGCGGTCTTTACCGAAACCATCATCAAGACCGCAATAAGAAACACTGTCCTCCCGACCCTCATAAACATCCTCCGCTTTGAATTATTAAAACTCGGCTTTCAACCGTTCCTTTGTCGTGCTAGGGATTCGGAGGCCTTTTTGTCATTGGCCTCGCGGTGAAGGTTGCGCCAACCGTCCGGTATTGTTCTGTAAACAAGTTTCAAGCGATGCTCTTCTCTAACAGTCGTTCAGGCTTTGGTCAGTTGTTGCGTTAGTAGCCGGGTTTCTTTCAATAATACGGAAGCGATTGACTTGCATCTCCTGTGTGTGAGCCTTGCGGATGGGCCAGTCACCGATATCACTCCCAAGACATCTTTTTCGGGACCGAAAATAGGCGCGGCGATGGAAGAAGTGCCAATGAGCCTTTCTCCCTCACTGAAAGCGAACCCCTGAGTTAGGCATTTATTTAATTCCTGTTCGAGCCGCCTTTTGTCGGTGATGGTCCGCTCCGTAAAGCGTTCCAAGCTTTGGCGTAAAAGATTCTTCCGCCTCTCTAAATCCAAATGCGCCAGCATTACCCGCCCTGTGGCTCCCGCGTGCAAGGGAGCAGAGAATCCAATATCAAATCTAGTGCTTGTGGCGTACGGACTAATTGCCTGATCTACAACTACTGTTTGGTTCCCCATCATGATAGAAAATGCAGCCGTCTCCGACGTCAGATCACGAAGCTTTTCCAGGTGGGGTCGGACAAGCTTTGAAAGGTCGCGCTTTTGACGGTAACAAGTTGCCCACCAAAGTACCCGGTTGCCCAGGACAAAAGTGCCGTCTTCGTTCCTCGCTGCAACCCGATGTGATTCTAAGGCGCGTAAAATCCTAAAGGCTGTTCCTTTGTTTAGCCCTAAGGATTGCTGCGCTTTCTTAAGCGTCACTCCTTGCGAGGAAGTCGCAAGCAGCTCAATAACCTGAACGATTTTGTCAAAAACTTTTATTTCTGTTCCAGGCACTCGGAATCTCCAGACTCAATACTTCATGGCGTATATGCGCTTGGCATTTTCGTTCCCAGACTCACAATCGGTTCGCGTAGAAAACCTCAGTTGCGGAGAAGAATATCGTCACAGACTTTTTCGCTAACGCCCCGTGTAGCTCTCCCACCAAGCTCGCAATGAATGAAAGCGCGCCGCTCCTGACAGGCGCTGAAGCACAATTTTTTTCGCAAGGAAGTGCACCGCCGCCATTAGCGTCTTGCATTGCAAAACTGTTGTTCTGCATTATAAACCCGCATTTACTTCAAACTCACACCTTTGTCAAGGATCAAATTATCGAGTTATCGAATCGGGGAGATTGTGAAGACCCGCGCGCCGCAGCTCGGTATAAAGCGGATAGAGAACTTTCTAGGGTCCGGGGACAAAAGGGCTGAAGTCGTTCTTGTCGATTCTTTCTATATCAGTTTTCATTTCCTTGACCGCTCACCCCAACCTCCACCCGCTCTCGCGACACCGGATCAGCGAAATACTCGATGTATCGAAGCACCTCGGCGCGTTGCAGCGGGGTCAGAATATCTTTGAAACCGGGCATCGCCGTGCTGGGCTTGCCCGCCGCGATTACGGCAAAAAGGTAATTCTCGCTCTGCTTGGTCATCCAGGCTCCGTCGGTAAAATCCCGCGGCTCCGGCGAAAGCAAATGGCCGACGGTCCCGCCGCCATTGCCGGAAACGCCGTGGCAGCCCAGACAATAGGTGCTGTAAACAATTTTCCCCGCTCGGTAAACCACGCCGTTCTTCGGCAGGCCGGGGATCTCATTCGAAGCGACCGGTTCCGGTTTGACAGTTTTCACGCCTCGGTTCAGCCGCTGAAGAAAGGCGATCAAAGCGTCGAAGTCCTCGCCAGTGAGATGCGCAAACGAGGGCATAAAGGTAAAAGGCAAGACCGCGCGCGGATCGACGAAGTATGCGAGGTACCAATCGCGCGTGCGCCTCGGGGTTCTACGCAGATCGGGCACGAATCCGGTCGGGTTGTTCGCCGCGGCTACGGCCAAGGTCATCACGTGACAGGCTGAATAGCAGGGCTCGCGTTGGAAAATTTCCAGCCCCTGCTCTTCGAGCGCGCTCAACGGCTCATCGCGGAAAGATTCCGGCGCCCCGATGCAACCAGCAATCAACATGAGCATCGTGACGACGCATACGAGTGGAGCCCCACGGGCAAGCCCGTGGGGCGGAATCCTGAGCGAGAGCCCCCGGCCAAGGCCGGGAATCGAGTCGAAGGGTCTCTGCGTCATCTCCGCGCCTACCTCAAAGCGCTCAGGTAATCGACCAGCGCATGGATCTGGGAATCGTTTAAATAGAGCTGGGGCATTTTCCCGCCGGGAAGAATTTCTTCCGGATCTCTGAGCAGCCGTTCGAGATTTTCTGCATTGCGCTTGCGCGCGATATAGGTCAGCGCCGGCCCGACCTCGCCGCCGGTGATGTCGACGGTGTGGCATATGTTGCAACCGGCGCCGCTAAAAAGTTTTTTGCCATCATAGCCGAACTCGACCCGGCCCTCGGTAGCGCGCTTCCGCACTGGCGCCGGCGCGCCGGTGGGCGGCTCGCGCACCACGCGCTTGGCCATGAGGGGTAGGTAGCGCAACCGGTCGCGGTTGTCCAACAACGTCATCAGATAAATCGTGATGTCTTGAATCTCATCGCGGCTCAGAGAAAACACCGGCATGGTCGAGCCGGAGACCACGCCCTGGGGTCTTACGGTGTGGGCATAAATCCACGTCCAACTGCGATGACTGCCGATCCTGCTCAAGTCCGGCCCCTCTTCGCCGCCCTCCCCATCGATCTTGTGACAGGCGAGACAAAAAAAGCTGTTCACCAATTGCCGGCCGCGAACAACGCCGGCCGTAGCTTCCGGCGGCAAGGTGTTCACGCCGTGGCAGTTGTAACAAGCGACCTGCATGTACTTGCCGTTGAGAAGCGGTTTGGCGGCGACCGCGCCCTGGCCATGCGCCTCCAGGGTGGTTACGGCTCTTCCCTCGCCCCCGTGACAGGCGACGCAGCCGAAGCGTTCCACCGGATGGCTTTTCAGGAGCGCGGAATGGGTGCGCAGCGGCGCGGCGAAATTCTGAAACGCCGGGTTGTCATAGCCGAGATGGCAGGTCACGCACCGTTCCACCGACGTGTGGCCGTTCAGTTGCACCTGTCTGATCTCGGTGCGCAAGTTGCTCGCCCATTCTTTTTGCGATCCCTTTTGCGCCAAGCGAACCGCCTGGCGATAGTACGCCTCCTGGTAGCGCTCCCACTCCTGCTGTGACGCGTCCCACAGCGTCCACCCTAAGACCAGCGTCAGCGCGACGCCGAAAATACCCAGCCATCTCTCCATAACCAAAACAATCCTTCAATGGGGCCCGGGCCAATTTTCCCAGGGCCAATAGAAATTCCAATTGGGCCCGCGAAAATAGATGCCCAGGGCGGTGGTCACCAAGATACCGATCAAAATCACGGTCCAAACGCCGATCATGACCACGCGCTCGCGGGCGAACCAGACGCCGATGCCCGCAGGACGGCGATCGACATAGGGCAGCACGAGCAGATAGATCATGAGAAGCGTCGGCACGCCGACCCCGCCCCAAAAAGCCGAGTAGCCGACCAGTTCCTGAAGACCGAGAAAATACCAAGGGGCCTTAGACGGGTTGCTCGGCGTCAAAGGATTGGCTTCCTCCTCCAGCGGCGCGTTGAAGAGCAGCGAAGCGACCATCAGCCCCACCATCAACACTAAAAATACCAGTAGCTCGAGATAGACCACCTGGGGAAACGTCGTGACGACGCTGTCTGATTTTTGCGGCTGCCCTACGGGATCGCCATCAGCGCCGCGATTTTCCGACGGATGGGCAAGGCCGCCGTCCTTGATGACGCGCCAGATATGGTAATTGACTATGAGCGCAGTCACGGCGGGAACGGCGATGACGTGGAGCGTGTAGAAGCGCAACAGCGCGTCGCTTCCCACCGTTTCGCCGCCAAGCAGGATAAAACGCAGCTTGGGGCCGAGCACCGGCGCGTAGCTGACGATGTTGGTACCCACGGTGACGGCCCAGAATGAAAGCTGATCCCATGGCAGAAGATAGCCCGTGAAGCTGAGCGCGAGGGTGAGCACGAGCAACGACACGCCCAAGACCCAATTAAACTCCCGCGGCGGCTTGTAAGCTCCGGTGTAGAAAACCCGGCACATGTGCAGCGCCACCCCGACGACCATCGCTTCGGCCGCCCAGCGATGAAGATTGCGCATCACCCGGCCGAAGGTAATCGTGTAATTGAGATCCAAGATGCGACCATAGGCGGCGCCCGTCGAAGGCTCGTAATAGAACATCAAGAAGATTCCCGTGATCCATTCGATGATGAAAAGGTAAAAGCAAATCAGGCCGAGGCCGAAGGTGGTTTGCGCTTTGATGCTGCGATTGTAGACCCGCGTCGGGTGAACGTGCAGGACCAGGTTGTTGACCACCGCCCCGAGCTGCTGCCTGACGCTGGCCGGATAGTTGCCGCGAAAGACCGAGCGGTAAAAACGCCCCGGCAGCTCTGCCGCGAACACAGTGGCGCGAATGACCTTCTTATAAACCAACGCGATGTCAATCATCGGCTTAAACAGCCCAGGAGCTGAATCGCGCCGTCGGGAAGCTCGAACAGGAGTTGCGAAGTTCCGCCGCGGTTAACGTAGAGTTTCGCCGCCGCCCGCTCCTTTTCCACCCAAAACAGATTGCGCTCGCGGCATTCGAGGATGCCCGCGACCTCTTTCACGTTCTGGGATTGATCGATCTTGGCGACGGAGACAGATGCGCCCTTAACGATTCGGCGAATTTCCACGTCGCGAAACCGTCCCTTGAGCCAGGCTTGTTCCGCGGCGACGATCTCCTCTCCGCCGCCGGACCAGGCAAAGGCGCCGAAAGCGCTCTTGCCGCCGCGCGCCCATGGGACCTCCGCACCAGCCGTTAAATCCATCACGGACAGGAGATTACCCGGCGGCGCGCCCGGCGGCGCGACGAATTCCGCCGGCAAACTCCCCATGTCGGTACCGAGATACGCGAGCTGAACGCCGTCGGGTGAAAGGCGCGGAGTACCGACGTAATTCGGCGCGGAAACTATTTTCGCAGGTTCTCCCCGCTCGGGGCTCATCGCCCAGATGCTTTGCCGGATCATGCCGCGAAACGGCGACCAGCCTTGCAAATACAGGCGCCCGGTTCGCCCCGACCATGCAAAGGGCACCGGTATGCCCCCTTCGTGGATCTTTTCGGCGGCAGAATCGATGGCGATCCGGGCTTGCTGCCGCTCCAGATCGAGCAGCCCGACGCGCCAGGTCACATGCGTGCTTCGGCTGTTGCGCAGGTTCATAGTAGCGTAGCTCAGCTGTTTTCCCTCGGCATCGAAGGCAAAACCCAGCACTGCGTCATCCGTGGCGGGCTCGACGATCCAGCCGCTGCCGCTGCGCCAATCGAGCATCTCGATACGGTTCCTCGCCGGACTTGGGCCCTCCCGCACCAAGGTCGCCAGACGGCTCCCGCCTTGCGAAACCACCAGAGCGCCGGTCTCTCTCTTCGCCAGCGGAATCATCTTGGCGCTTGAAGGGTCGAAAACACCCAAGGTGGTCACGCCCCAGCGCATGAAGGCGACCATGACTCCCTGCTGCGGCAGCGCAGCGCCCGACCGCGCCTCGGAATCCGCCCTTCTCCAGCGCACGATCTCTTTGGTTTCGTGCACAGGAGACACAGACGGCGCTTCTACGGACGCCAAATCAGCCGCGCCGCTGCCCGGCGAGCCGCAGCCCGCCCCAATTGAGACAGCCAACGCAAGATGAGAAAATATGGCGCGCATGGCCATCGGGGGGCTCAAGTGAATTTGTAAAAAGTTTGTCTGCGAACCGGGCGCCAGGTGTCGACGATCAGTTGGCCTTCAGGGTCCTGAAAAACCTGGAACCAGGGCAAAGGTTTCGGCGCCGGGCCACTCAAAACGCGTCCGCCTGAATCGAATTTGCTGCCATGGCAGGGGCATTGAAAGCCCCACTCCACCCGCGCCACCGTGCAGCCGAGATGCGTGCAGGACGCCGACATCGCGCCAATGCCGGCCCCGGTGGACGCGATAAACAAGCGGCTCTCGGGCAAAAATATCTGCCGCCCCTGGGGAAATTCCTCCGGCTTGCCGATTTTGAACATCGTCGGCGGGCCAAAGGTAAAATTGGGAACGAGAAACCTAAAAGAGCCGAAACCCATCAGAGCCGCCGGGATGACCGAGCTGCTCCAGGCCAGCCAAGTTAGAAATTCTTCTCTGGTCAATTTTCGCATCTGGCACCTGTTCGTCGCGTATTTGTGGAGTATCTGCCGCGATGGCGTCGCAATTCTTGTACCGCAGGCCGGCGTTCGATCCCCTTAAACAATGGAAGAAACGGCCGCGATCCTTACTGAAAGCAAGAAAAAAATGCACGGTTTTCCTACTCGCCGGAAAATATCCGAGACATTAAGCACGCCCTCGGAATCCCAGCGCGCGCCACGCAAGTTTCTTGAAGCGCTTGACGAAGCAAGGCGAACCGGCTAGTTGTTCGCGCTGGGGGTGGGGATTTTCACTCCGCGGCGGAATTTGGCCCGTTCTTTGAACGCAGAAACTTATTGCCGGTGCTAACGTTACTTCTCATTCTAAGGCTCATCCACATTATCGCGGCGGCGACGCTCGTCGGTTCAGTCATATTCAATTATTTTCTCTTGCGCCCGACCTTGAAACTGATTCCTCCGGCCCATGCGGTCGTGATCGCGCAACGCGTGGGCAGCCTTTTTACCTATACCGGCTGGACCGCTCTGATTTTGCTTTTTCTAAGCGGCCTCTTGCGCGTGTATTACACGGGCCGGCTCTGGCTGCTGGTCTCCTTCGATCTCTACGCTCACGCGCCCGGACGCGCCCTCGCCTTGATGCTGCTGTTCTGGCTGCTCACCGTGGCTAGCTCTACCTATATGACCTTTGCCCTGCGTCCCAAGCTCATGAAGAAGCTCGCGGTTAGCTCGAATCCCACGCTCGCCGACGTTGAAAAAAGAAGGCAAGACCAGATGACGTCTTCCGCCCGGCTGGACCGATTCCAGTTGATCAATCTGATCACGTCCACCCTGGCGCTAGTTGCCGGCGCCTCCATCGCCATGGGCGGATTTTTCTGAGCCCCGATCTCCTGTTGACCAGCGGTTCCTGAAACCTGCTGCCAGGTCTCCTTTGGACGGCTGCAATAAATTATGTTACCTCAATGCAAATGCTCCTCACGCTGAGGCTGATCCATATTTTTTCCGCCGCCTTTTTAGTGGGCGCCGGGATCTTCAACTATTTCCTCTTGCGGCCGGCGTTGCGCTTGATTCCGCCGGCTCACGCGGTGGTCGTTGCTCAACGAGTGGGGACCATTTTCACTTACCTCGGCTGGACCGCGCTGGTTTTGCTTTTCCTCCGCGGATTATCGCGCCTTTACATGCTTGGCGCCTTGAATATCCTCACCGATCCGGAACTTTAGACGACCAGCTATGGACGTTCGCTCGGCTTCATGATTTTATTTTGGTTTCTTACCGTGGCGAGCTCGGCTTATATGACTTTCCTGTTGCGGCCCAAACTGATGAATAAGCTGTCGGGCAGCGCCAATCCGACGCTCGCCGACGTGGAGAAAAGAAGGGCGGCGCAGATGAGCAGTACCACCTTGCTCGACCGATTCCAACTCGCCAACGTCATCACTGCGATTCTCGCGCTGATCTCCGGCACCTCGCTGCTCCACAACGGGCTTTTCTGATACCGGCCATGAATCGAATCCAAAGATTATTGCAGCGGGCCGCCAAGGCTCCCCTCTACCGAAAAAAATTCGCCGGTCTCAAGCCGCGCGCCCTGCGCGATCTGCGGAGCTTTAGCGCAACGATCCCACCGACGCGGCTCGAGGAGTTGGCGGCGGAGACGCTGAAAAGCGCGGCTTCGCTGTCCCCTCGACTCTGCGCCAGCCGCGGTCCACGGGCGATTTTTCAGCTCGAATACGATACTCAACCTGCCCTCTATCTCGCCCTCGACCGCGCTGATCTTAGACGCTACGTCGAGGTTCTAAAATTCTGTTGGTCGCTGGTCGGCCTGCGCAAAGGCGACCGGGTCGCCATCTTCGATTACGGCACCAGCCCGCTCTCCTATCTGGCGGCCTCCTCATTTACGCCTTATCTGGAGCGCGGCGCCGCCGATCTCCTTGGCTGCCTGCCCGTCTGCAATGACGGCGTGTCGAACATGAGCCCGCGGGCCGTCGAAATTCTGCGCTACGTCCGGCCGCGCGTCCTTTTCATCCGCCACGATTGCCTGCACGCGTTGGCCACGGAGATCGAACGACAAGCGCTGCGGCCCGCCGATTACACGCAAGCGCTGGTGGTGACGGAAAACGAATCTCTGCTCTCCGACGCGGAGCGCTCTAACTTCGAGAAAAGATTGGGCGTGTTCATCTACCGCCTGCTGCGCATCGACGCCGCGATGTTTCTCGCCATGGAGTGCCCGCGCTGCCGGCTGTTACACTGTCGGCAGGATGCATACTTCGTCGAGACTCTCGCAGAAAGAGATGACGCGGCAGAAAACCCGCTGGTCGTCACCAATTGGTTTGCCGGTACCTCCCCCACGGTTCGCTATCTCAGCCAGGTGCGGGGATCGCTAGAGCCCTCAGGCTGTCCCGGGGGCCCGAAAGATCTGAGGATTGCGGTATGAAAAGCAGCGCGAGACACGTCGCTCCCGACGCCATGGACAGATGGCCGGAGGAGAGGCTCGCGAGGTTTCAGCAGCGCAAGATCCAGCGGCTGCTGCGCCATGTATACGCCCGGCTGCCGTTTTATCGGCAGCGTTTGGCGCGCGCCAAAATTCATCCCGACAAGGTGAAAACGCTCAGCGATTTTGCTCGGATACCGACGTTTTCCAAGCAAGATGTCCTGCATGAGATCAAGCGACAAGGCCGATTCGATTTTGGGTTGGAAACCATCGAGCGAAGTGCTCCGGCGGTCCTATGCATGACCTCCGGGACCCTCGGCAGCTGCTTTCTCTATCTGCCGCGCAAGTGGCGCGCGCTGCGCGGCGACTCCCTCCTGCGCGCCTATTGGTGGGCGGGGCTCCGCCCCGGCATGCGCATGCTCATGGCCGCGCCCGGCTGGCATAGTCTCGCGGTTCAAGAGAGCCGTCTCATCGAGCGCCTTGGAGTGAGCTATGTGGTTCCCTGGGGAACTTTTCTGCCGCGCAATGCGGGAAACTTCATCGATACGATCAGCGACGCCAGACCCGACTTTGTCTCGATCTTTCTGCCCATGCTTTATGCGATCTTGGCGGAATGCCGACGACGGGGCGTGAATCCGGCGGAAGTTTTCCGCAGCGTCAAATCCATTCTCGCCGTCGGCGCGCCGATGACGCCGCGCTCGCGGCAGCAGCTCGTACGCGAGCTGGGCGTAGGCGACATCTTCGAAGGCCTGGGCAACCCGGAAGGACTCACCGCCATGGAGTGCGCTTCGCACTGCGGCCATCATATCTTCGTGGATTGCTGCTTCGTGGAGATCATCGACCCGAAAAGCGGCGCGCCGCTGCCGGCGGGACAAAGAGGCAACGTCGTCATCACCACGCTCATCCCGCATGGTTCGATTTTCCTCCGTTACGACACCGAAGATCTGGGGACGATTCTTCCGGGCGCTTGCGCCTGCGGCAAAAGCTGGCCGCGCATGGAGGTTTATGACCGGCGCGCCAACGAATTGCAGATTTCCGGGCAACGGATCGTTCCCTACGACGTGCGCGTATGCCTGGATGAATTGCCGGAGCTGGTCAATCTTCCTTTTGCCGTCGTGCGCAGCGAAACCAGAATGGAACGGCTCACGCTGTTGATACAGAAGCCTGCTTCGGGCAACTTAGAGGAAATTCAAGTTCGGATCGCAAACTTGCTGAGCAAGCAACTCAACGTGGAGGCAACCCAAGAGTGGGCGGAAGAGCTGCCGCAGCGCTGGAAAGGCGTGACGGTCATCGAAGAAAAGGATTGGAGGGGAGCGCGTGTCTAAAGGAGCCGTCGGCCTG
>Ga0209751_10002749_pt1 | contig 17388 bp, 31 predicted proteins | sample RifCSP13_1_FD_184019 | JGI IMG/M metagenome (GOLD analysis project Ga0209751, IMG submission 184019) | Soil microbial communities from Rifle, Colorado - Rifle CSP2_sed 13_1 (SPAdes) (version 2) | ecosystem: Environmental > Terrestrial > Deep subsurface > Rock core/Sediment | place: Rifle... | reverse complement strand
GTGAAGGATTAGCGCTTGGTGTACGTGGGGGCCTTTCGGGCGCGCTTCAGTCCGGGTTTCTTGCGCTCCTTGACCCGCGGATCGCGGGTCAAAAAGCCATTCTTGCGCAGAACGGCGCGCAGGTTGGGATTCATCCCCAATAAAGCCCGGGCCAGTCCCAGTTGGACCGCGCCAACCTGCCCGGTAACCCCACCCCCCTGGACATCCACGGAGACATCCAACTGGTTGGGGTTCTCGCCTGCGGCATGAAGTGGGGCGGTTACGCTTTGCAAATCGCCGAGGCGAGGAAAATACTCCTCCGCCGATTTCTCATTGACAATAAAACGGCCCGACCCTGCCATAATGCGGACGCGAGCAGTAGCCTCTTTGCGGCGACCAATTCCTTCATAGTACTGTACTGACATTGGCACTTTCTCCTTAATCCAATACCCTGGGCTGCTGAGCCGCGTGGGGGTGATCTGGACCGGCGTAGATCTTGAGATTTTTCATCAGCCTGCGCCCCAGCTTGTTATGGGGCATCATCCCCCATACCGCGCTTCTTAATACGCGGTCCGGGTGCCGGGCTAATTGTTGTCTCAAAGTGATCTCTTTTAGCCCGCCAGGGTAATTCGTATGGCGGTAGTACACCTTTGCTTCCATTTTGTTGCCGGTAACACGCACCCGTTCGGCGTTGACAACCACAACGTAGTCGCCCGTCTCCACGCCGGGTGTGAAATTCGGTTTATGTTTCCCCAGCAGCAGGCTGGTTATTCGGCTCGCCAGGCGACCCAGGTTTTGATCGTTGGCGTCCACCAGCAACCAGGATTGGGATATTTCCCCAGGTTTTGGAATGTAAGTTTTTTCCACGTCATTCTTCTCCACTTGCAGATCAATCCGTTATGTTCGCAGAACACATTCGTAGAACCCGTTCTTAGACCAGTTATTCATACACCCGAGTCTTACCGCCGGTAACTCACCTCCAGCAGGGTCAGACCTTGCGGCGGAGCCTGCCCATCCACCATTTTGTGCGCTGGCGATTCCAGGTACTCGGAGACTACCTCGGGTCTTTGCCCGCCTTGGCCGACGTTCACTTGAAGGTACACCAGGCGGCGCACCATCCGGTTGAGAAAGCCATTGGCGGCGATCTCAAAGTCCAGCGCCTGATCCTCCGGGCCGCCAGGCTGGAGGTTCCTCCAACGGGCGACCGTGACCGTTCGTATGGTGCTGCCGCCTTTGCGGGGTGGATTGCCAAAAGCCGCAAAATCGTGCTCGCCGATCAGAAACTCAGCGGCTGCCCGCATCGCTTCGAGCGCTGGCGCAGGCCACACTTGCCAGGCGTAGCGATCCAACAAGGGGTCGCGCGCCGGCTGGCAGTAGATCCGGTAGCGGTAGAGCCGGGCGATGGCATAGTAGCGCGGGTGAAATTTTTCATCCGCAACGCTCACCGAACGGGCGGCTACATCCGCAGGCAGGTTGGCGTTCAGTGCCGCCAATAAATCCTGCAGGGGGTGTTTCCACTCCAGATCGAAGGCGATCACCTGACCGGCAGCGTGGACGCCCGTATCCGTCCGCCCAGCCGCCTGTATCGACCCGCCTTGCCAGCCAAACTTCCGCAGCGCTTGCTCGACAACTGCCTGAACCGTCAGTTTGAGCGCCTGGCGCTGAAAACCGTGGTAGGCAGTGCCGTCGTATGCAAGAATAACCTGGTAACGTGCCATTTTCAGTGATCGATGGGAACTGCACGGTTAAGCCTTATCCGAGGGAGGTGCCTCTCCACACGCCACGGATCATTGACCATTCATCACTTAATCTTCGATCAGCTCCAGTAAGACCATCTCAGCAGCATCGCCCTGCCGCGGACCGAGCTTTACCATGCGGGTATAGCCGCCCTGGCGATTCTCAAAACGCGGCGCGATATCTTCGAACAACTTCTTCACCGCCTGGGCGTCGCCTAAACGGGCAGCCGCCAGGCGACGGGCATGGACAGTTTGCGCCTCATCCCCATCGTTGCCGCGCTTTGCCAGCGTGATCAGGCGCTCAGCTTGCCCGCGCACTGCTTCGGCCTTAGCGCGGGTCGTGCGGATGCGCTCGTATTGGAACAACTGCCTGATCAGGTTGCGCCGCAGAGCCGCTCGCTCGTCTTTCTCACGGCCTAATTTTCGTCCCGCTACTCTGTGTCGCATTTCCCGTTACTCCACTTCGATTTCATTTTCATCTTTGAGATAGCCTTTTTCGCGCATCCTCTGGCGCAGCTCGTCCAGGCTTTTCTCACCAAAGTTGCGGATGGACATCACCGCTTCATCGCCCTTCACGAGCAGCTCAATGACCTCGCCTACGGTGGTGATGCCGGTGCGCTTAAGCGAGTTGAACACCCGCACGGAAAGGTCCAGGTTCTCGATCGGCGTCTCGATCATCTCGCTCGTCAGGCGCCCACCCTCTTCCACGGCCTCTTCCATGGCTGCCAGTGTCTCTTCGCTCACCCCCGCCAGGTGGCGTAGATGATCGATCAGGATCTTTGCGCTCGTGCTGAGCGCATCCTCCGGGCCGATGGTGCCATCGGTCCAAATTTCGATCATCAGGCTGTCAAAGTTTGTGCTTTGCCCCACGCGAGCGTAGCCCACTTCCCAGTTTACCCTTTTTACCGGGCTGTAGATGGCGTCAACGGGAAGCTCGCCAATGGGCAAACGCCCGATACGATCATCCGCTGGTGAATACCCTCGCCCGCGCTCGACTGTCATCTCGATTTCCAGATTGGCATTGTGGTCGTCCACCGAGAACAGGTACAGGTCTGGGTTAACGATCTCAATTTCCGGTGGGGTGATAATGTCGGCCGCGGTGACCGACCCGCCGCCGCGCACCTCCAGGTGCACCCGCCCGGAGTCTATTCCATGAAGCTTGAGGCGGAGCTGCTTGATCTGCAACATCACCCGGATGACGTCTTCGCGCACACCTGGGATATCACTGAATTCATGCTGCACATCCGCGATGCGCATCGAGGTGACAGCCGCCCCTTCCAGAGAGGAGAGCAGAACCCGGCGCAGGGCGTTTCCTAAAGTAACGCCGTATCCGCGCTCCAGTGGGCTGATAACAAACTTGCCGTAATTTCGCGCTTCTGCCTTGCGCTCGATTTTCGGCGTCACCATATTACTTAAACCTATCACGTTTCACCTCATCCCCGAATAATTGCCAGCCAGGACAAACTCTTGTCTGGCAACCATTAGCGTGAATAATATTCCACAATCAATTGTTCATTCAAGTTGCCGTCGATCTCAGAGCGCTCTGGCAGGCGAAGAACTTTGCCCGAAAGGCCTTTCAAATCTCGCTCCAGCCACATCGGTACCGTCTTGGTCTCAGCCACTGCCGCCAGGTCCTTAAAATACGGGCGTGCTCGCGAAGAGCCCTGGCGAACAGTGATAACGTCGTCCGCAGCCACGAGCATGGAGGGCACATCGGTGCGCCGCCCGTTGACGCTGAAATGACCATGGGTGACAAGCAGGCGGGCCTGAGACCGGCTTTCGGCGTAGCCCAGGCGGTAGATGACATTGTCCAGGCGGGATTCCAGGATCTGCAGCAGGTTGAGACCCGTCAAACCCCGGCGCTGGAGGGAAACTTCGTAATAGCGCCGAAATTGGCGCTCGAGTATGCCGTATATCCGCCGCGCTTTTTGCTTGGCGCGCAATTGGCGGTTATAGTCCGACTCGCGCCGGCGTCGAAATTGAGAACTTTTTCCGTGCTGGCCGGGAGAATAGGCGCGGCGTTCGAATGCACATTTCGGCGTAAAACAACGCTCGCCTTTCAAGAACAGCTTTTCGCCTTCTCGCCGGCACAATTTACATACAGGCCCACGATACTTTGCCATATGATTTCTTGCCAATCCTTCCTGAAGATTATACGCGGCGTTTCTTGGGAGGCCGGCAGCCATTATGCGGCACCGGCGTCACATCGGATATCGATGAAATTTTCAATCCTGAGGCTTGCACCGCCCGCAGAGCCGATTCGCGGCCTGGTCCCGGACCTTTGATAAATACTTCGACATCTTGCAATCCCATCGCCATCGCCGCTTTCAGGGCCTGCTCAGCAGCCAGACGGGCAGCAAAGGGCGTGCTTTTACGCGACCCTTTGAACCCCGAAGAGCCAGCGCTGCCCCAGGTTATTGTATTCCCTTCGCTATCGGTAACCGTGACAATGGTATTGTTGAAAGTCGCCGAAATGTGCACCTGTCCAACAGACACGGTGCGCTTGATTTTCTTTGCGCCTTTGCGCCGTGTAGAACGTACGCTTTGAGCCATAACACCTCTCTATTTCAACTTAATCAAATCCAAATACCCGGTCTGGGTCCAGATCATTTCTTCTTAGCTCCACGCCGCCGGCCGCGCCCCGCCACTGTCTTCTTGGGACCTTTGCGAGTGCGTGCGTTGGTGCGCGTATTCTGGCCTCGTACCGGCAGGTTCCGCCTGTGGCGCAGCCCGCGATAGCTGCCGATCTCGATGAGGCGCTTGATATTCAACTGCACCTCACGGCGGAGATCACCCTCCACCTTGTAGTTTTGGGCGATGTATTCGCGCAACGAAGCCACATCTGTGTCGGTGAGATCCTTCACCCGGACATCGGGATTCACACCCGTTTCCTTCAGGATTTGAAGGGCGCGGGGCAGGCCGATACCGTAAATATACGTCAGACCAACTTCAACCCGCTTATTTCGCGGAAGATCAACGCCTTCAATGCGTGCCATAATTCTTATCCCTGTCGCTGTTTATGTTTAGGATTTTCACATATCACATACAAAACGCCGCGGCGTTTTACAATCTTGCACTTAGCACATCTTTTTTTGATCGAGGCTGTCACTTTCATGATCCGTTCTCCTTCATTCATTGCCGCAACCCGTATTGCACGGGGCTGTTTAGCCAAAATCTTGATTATACCCGGCCTGATATTTCCCGTCCAGATACCTAATCTTCTGTTAAGATCAATGGGCCATTATCAGTAATCGCCACGCTATGCTCGAAATGCGCGGTCAAAGACCCATCTGCCGAGGCGACCGTCCACTGGTCAGGCAGCACACGGGTGCGCGGCGTGCCGATCAGCACCATCGGCTCCAACGCAATCGTCATGCCTGACCGCAATACCAGACCCCGACCGGCGACACCGTAGTTTGGGACCTGCGGGCCTTCCCACATCTCCCTACCCACGCCATGACCGGTGTACTCTCGGGTGAGGTGAAGTCCCTGGCTTTCCACATACGCCTGAATTGCCGCGCCTACGTCTCCAACTCGATTGCCTGCCCGCAATCGATCGATGCCAATATACAAAGACTTTTTGGTGACCTCGATCAAACGTTGCGCCTCCGGCGAGATTTCGCCCACCCCTATAGTAAATGCTGCATCGCCCACAAAGCCCCCGAAGATCGTGCCGCAGTCCACTGAAACGATGTCGCCGCTCTTGAGTTTGCGCTTTCCCGGTATGCCGTGAACCATCTCCTCATTGATGCTGACCGTGATAGTCGCCGGATATGGGTAAGCTCCGGGAACGCCTAAAAAGGCCGGCATGGCGTCGTGCTTGCGGATGACTTCAGCGGCTGCGATATCAAGATCGGCGGTGGTGATACCGGGTCGAATCAGCTCACGAACCGCAGCCAGAGCGAGTGCATTGATGCGCCCGGCCTCGCGCATGGTCGCGATTTCCTGTTGATTCTTGATATAGATGCCGCGCTGTCCAACCATCTTAAAGACCTCTTCGAATTGCCGCCATCAGGCTTGCCGTAACAGGCTCGATCTCCTGGTCGCCATCGATCTCGACCAGTACGCCTTTCTGGCGGTAAAACGCAATCAGTGGTTCGGTCTGCTCCGTATAAACTCGAATTCGGCGCTTGACAGTTTCCGGTTGATCATCATCCCGTTGGTAAAGCTCGGAACCGTCAATGTCACAGCGACCAGCTTCCTTGGGCGGGTTATATTTCTCATGAAATATATGCCCATTCGCCCGGCAAGTCCACCGTCCGCCCAGGCGCTCGATCAGCCCCGCATCCGGAACACGGATATAAGGCACAACGTTGATTTTGCCGTTAAACTCTTTCAGCATTTCCTCCAACGCTTTTGCCTGGGCTGGCGTGCGCGGGAAGCCATCCAGCAGAGCTCCATTCTTGCAGTCTGGGCGCCTCAACCGTTCACGGATCATCGCAATAGTCACATCATCCGGAACCAATTCACCTCGATCCATATACTCCTTTGCCAGCTCACCCAGCTCGGTCGGGCCTTTCATGTTCTCCCGGAAAATATCTCCCGAAGAGATATGCGGCAAACCTAGCCTTTCAGAGACGATTCGAGCTTGCGTGCCTTTTCCGGCTCCCGGTGGTCCGAGTATAACGATGAAATCAGCCATCCAGGTTTCCTAGCGAATTAAAAGCGAATCCTCGTAGCCGTGCAGCTTTAATTCTGTCTCGATGTTAAAGAACGTGTCTCTGACTACACCCACAACGATCAGCAAACCCGCGGAGGATACCAGCAGCAGACCGGTTTGATTGCCCAACCCGATGCCAAAGGCAGAGAGCAACAACGTGACGATGGTCGGCAAGATCGCTACCAACCCCAGGAAAACTGCGCCAGGCAGGGTGATCCTGCGCAGCACACGGGTTAGGTACTTTTGAGTTGGCGCTCCCCGGCTGACCCCTGGGATTTGCGCCCCGACTTTTTTCAGGTTTTCGCCATAGTTCTGTTGGGCGAACAAAACGTCCGTGTAGAAGAAGGTAAAACCCACTACGGTCAGAAAGTACAAGACTTGATAAAACGAGCTGTCGGCATTGAACATATTTTGGATCGTCGTCGCCGCGTTCGCGATCCATGCACTTTGCGATCGGATGAAGAAGCTGGCCAGGATCGCCGGAAAGGTGATAAAGGATTGAGCGAAGATCAGTGGGATCATGCCCGCCATGTTCACCATTAAAGGCAGCGTTCCCTTTACCGGCATCGACATGCGGTTGCCCACCCGCCTGCCAGGGTACATCACGGGGACATTCCGGCGTCCCTGCTGGACAAACACGATCGCGAAAATGATCAGGGTCATAATCAAGATGATGAACGCCAGGATGAACCAGCGGTTTTGCTGATCTGACATCAGGCGTCCGAGATTGGCTGGCACTTGCGCAACGATCCCGGCAAAAATGATCAGCGAAAGCCCCTGGTTGCGAATGCCATATTCAGAGATCAGTTCGCCCAGCCAGATAGCAAACATCGTCCCCGCGGTCATGCTGATGATTACCGCCAGCGATGGCAGCAGGGATGAGCCGCTGAAACCGAAATTGTTTAATATTGGCACCCCACCGGTGAATGCAGAGAACAGGTTGATTTGACCAATCGCGTTCAGTGCAGCCATAGGCACTGCCAGGATGTATGTCCACTTCTCCATCCACTTTTGGCCCTGGCGTGGGTCCTCTTCCATCCGTTTCTGCAAAGCAGGGATGATGGGTACGAGAAGCTGGAGGATGATTTGGGCAGTAATGTACGGATATACGCCCATCGCCAGCACCGAAAAGTTCGACACTGTTCCACCAGAGAGTAAATCCAGCAGGCTGAGGAAAGTGCCACCGGCGCCGCCGCCGGTGAGAATGCTGGCGATTGCCTCGCGATTCACCCCCGGGACAGGAATATGAGCAGCCAGGCGAAAGATCACCAATATAGCCAGGGTGATGAGCAGTTTTCGGCGGATATCTTTCGCCGACCATAAATAGCGCCACGCAGACCGCTTCATAACTATAGGCTCCTTAAGGATTCAAGCATAGTGACGATACCGTAGGGTTCTAGGGTAAACGATCCGCCAATCACATTTCCAGGATCTCGACCGTGCCGCCAGCCGCTTCAATTTTCGCCTGAGCGCCTTTACTGATCCGATGGACGCGCACTTTCAGCGGAACTCTCACCTCGCCGCGCCCCAGGATGACTACCGGCTTGCGAATATTTTCAATCAAGCGAGCCTGCTCGAGGCTTTCCGGTGTCACCTCGCTCTCAGCCCCGAAATGAACCAGTTGATCCAGATTTACTTCGTTGTATTCAACTCGGTTGAATGGCGTAAACCCCTTGCCGCGCATGAACGGGAGACGGCGAAAGAATGGCAGGTTGCCGCCCTGATGGTAGAGCCGGGTGCCCCCACCCGAACGCGCGCCTTGACCTTTGGTGCCGCGCCCGGCAGTCTTGCCCTGACCGGCCGCAATGCCGCGCCCAACCCGCTTACGGGCTTTCTTTGCGCCTTCATTTGGTTTTAGATCATGAAGTTTCATTTTATACCTCAGCTACATCGCCTGACGCCGGGTCTTCCGTTCAGGAAGCCGCTGGTGCAGGCGGTTATCCCATCACCTCTTCTACTTCCACCAGGTGGCTGATTTTCGAAATCATGCCGCGCAAGGCAGGTGAATCAACGTGCATTACGGTCTGGTTAAGGCGGCGGATGCCTAACGCCACTACCGTTGCTTTCTGCCGTTTTGGGAATCCAATTGGGCTTCTCACCAATTTGATACGCACAACTTTACCTTGAGGTTGACCCTTTTCAGCCATTTTTCCTCCGCTCCCAAAACGGGGTTACATCCTTGGGTGTTTTGCCTCGCATCGCAGCCGCTTCTTGAGGAGACTTGAGTTGTTCAAGTGCATTAATTGTGGCGTAAACCACATTAAGGAGATTATTACTGCGCAGAGATTTGGTCAGGATATCGGATACACCCGCAGCTTCAAGCACTGTCCGCACTCCACCACCCGCAATAACACCCGTGCCCGGAGAGGCGGGCTTGAGCAACACCACGGCACCCCCAACCCGACCGGTTACTTCATGCGGGATCGTGGTTCCAAACAGGGCTACCTTTCGCATCTCCCGGCGAGCGCGCTCCGAGGCTTTGCGCATGGCATCTGGGACCGAATTTGCTTTCCCGGTGCCGACCCCCACATTGCCGCGATTGTCACCCGTCACGACGGTTACGCGAAACGAAAATCTTCGCCCGCCTTTCACAACCTTCGCTACTCTGGCAATCTCGACGACACGCTCGTCATATTCGTTTTCAAATTCCATGAATTCGGACATCCTCATCTCCCTGTAATCTATAGCCGCAGACCGCCTTCGCGGGCTCCATCCGCCAGGGCTTTCACCCTGCCGTTGTAGCGGTAGCCGCCCCGATCGAAGACCATTGAATGCAGGCCCTTTGCCTTGGCCCGTTCGGCAAGTAAAAGACCTACATGGCGCGCTTGCTCGGTCTTGTTCATGCCCGCTATTTTCCCTCGCAGCTCGGGATCGATGCTGGAAGCAGCCACAAGCGTGCTGCTGGCTTCATCGTCAATGACTTGAGCATAGATCTCGACCAGGCTGCGAAACACGTTCAAGCGAGGGCGCTCAGGCGTCCCCGAAATATTCTTACGAACACGTGCATGCCGCCGTTGACGGGCATCTGAACGCGATTTTATCTTTCCCATAGGTTAAACGAACTTTCTCATCCAGATATTTAATACCTTTACCTTTGTAAGGCTCGGGCGGGCGAACCTTGCGAATGTTAGCTGCGACCTGCCCCACCAGCTCTTTATCCCGCCCCACGATCTTGACCTGGCGCGTGCGGGTGTCCACCTCAAAGGAGATTCCTTCCGGCGGCTCGACTACTACCGAGTGGGAAAAGCCGACATACAATACGAGGTTATTTCCGTTCAATTCGGCGCGGTAGCCAACTCCGTTGACTTCCAATATCTTTTCAAAGCCGGTGCTGACCCCGACGACCATATTATTTACCAGAGCGCGAGTCATGCCATGCAATGCCCGGTGAGTTGGAGCATCGCTCGGGCGCTGCACCTTGATCTCGCTATCTTCCAGTGAAATCCGGATGTCTGCGGGAAACGTGCGCTTCAGCTCGCCCTTAGGGCCTTTTACCCTAACACTCGAGCCCTTGATATCCACCTCGACGCCCTTTGGCACGACTACCGGCATGCGACCAATTCTTGACACAGTTACCTCCTCTTGTATGCGAACCTTATGCCAGCGCTGGATGGCTGCGGATTCCCAATCATATTTACCAGACCTTGCAGATCACCTCGCCGCCAACCCCAAGTTGCCGGGCGCGCTGACCGGTCATCACACCCTTGGGAGTAGAAAGAATTGCAATGCCCATCCCCGAAAGCACCCAGGGAATATCATGCTTGCGGGTATAAACTCTCCGTCCGGGACGGCTGACACGCTGTAAACCAGTGATCACCGGTTTCTTTGTCCGCCTTTCGCCCATGTATTTCAGGCGAATCCTTAAAATATGGTGACCAGGCGATTTCCCGTCGACGATCTCGAAAGAGCTGATAAAACCCTCTTCTCTCAGGATTTTCGCGATCGCGGTCTTCATCTTGGAACCCGGCATCGCCACAACCTGGTGACCTGCGATGATGGCGTTGTTTATGCGGGCCAGCATATCAGCAATAGGATCAGTTACGCTCATTTTTTATCCTCCGCCTGCCTACCAAGAAGATTTGGCCACGCCTGGAATCCTCCCAGCCAGGGCATGCTCACGAAAGCAAATGCGGCACATTCCAAAGCGGCGGATATATCCCCGTGGGCGACCGCACACTTTGCAACGGTTTCGCACCCTGGTCGGGTACTTTCTTCGGGTTTCTCGTATGATCATGCACTTCTTGGCCATTGTCTAACCTTCCTTTTTGAATGGCATACCTAGCATCAGCAATAATTGCCTGCCGGCTTCATCTGTACGAGCTGTGGTAATAATGCTGACTTCCAGGCCGCGCAGCTTATCGATCTTATCGTAATCAATTTCGGGAAAAACGAGCTGCTCGCGCAGGCCCAGGGTGAAATTGCCCCGACCATCGAAAGCATTCGGTGAGATTCCCCGAAAATCCCGCACTCTGGGCAGGGCGATATTCATCAGCCGGTCTAAAAAGGCCCACATGTAATCGCCGCGCAAAGTTACTTTGACGCCAATTTGACGTCCCTCACGCAGTTTAAAGTTGGCAATGCTTTTGCGCGCTTTGGTCACGATCGGCTTCTGTCCGGTGATCTTGATAATATCTGCTACCGCGGCATCGAGGGCCTTAGCGTTATCCAGCGCCTCGCCAACACCCACATTGACGACCACCTTTTGGATGCGCGGTACTTCCATGACATTGCTCAAGTTGAGCGACTTCATCAGGGATGGCACAACCTCTTGGTGGTATCTTTCTTTGATTGCGTAACTCATTATCAAACTCCCAAATCGATCCACTACCCGTCGATCAGAGCCTGGCAGTTTTTGCATACCCGCACAACTTCACCAGCCTGACGCTGAATGCCTATTCGTGTGGCTTCATTGCACTTCGGGCAAACCAGCATCACATTGGAGATATCAACCGAGCCCTCGAATTCGATAATCCCAGGGGACATGCTCCGCCGACCCTGTGTCTGCACCTGGCGTTGGTGTTTTTTGCGCAGGTTCACACCTTGTACGACGATCCGCCCCTCTTTAGGCAACACCCTGATCACTTCGCCGACTTTGCCCTGGTCTTCTAAGCGACCAGAGATCACTTCGACTTTATCGCCTTTGCGTATTTTTACTTTCATTTCCTTCACTCCCACGGGCGCGAACCCTATAGAACTTCCGGGGCCAGCGAAACGATCTTCATGAATCCCTTTTCGCGCAACTCACGGGCGACCGGACCAAAAATCCGCGTCCCTTTTGGATTGCGCCCATCAGCATCCAGGATCACAGCCGCATTATCATCGAACCGGATGGTCGAGCCATCCTCACGTCGCCATTCCTTTGCACAGCGCACAATCACCGCCCGGACGATCTCGCTTTTCTTTACCGCGCCTTGCGGAGCGGACGATTTGACGGTGGCAACCACCACATCACCAACACGCCCGTAGCGGCGTTTTGACCCACCCATGACATGGATGACCAGCAATTCGCGCGCCCCGGTATTATCAGCAACTTTCAAGCGACTTTCCTGCTGGATCATAGCTACGCCTCCGCTTCGCTGATCTCCGCATCGGCGTCCTCAAACTCAGGTACACCTGCGCCAATATCCCGCCGCAGGATTTCTTCTACGCTCCATCGTTTGCGGCGAGAAATTGGGTGACTCTCTACAATGCGGACATGATCGCCGATCTGGCAACCAAGTTCGTCATGGGCCATTACATGACTGCGGCTGTTTACGACTTTTTTGTAAAGACGGTGCTGATAAGTTCGGTTGACTTCAACCACCACTGTCTTTTGCATTTTGTTGCTGGTCACAACACCGGTTAATCTTCGGCGAGTGTTCATTTTTCACCTTCTTGGATTTCCGCCAGCTCACGTTCCTTAAGCACTGTTAGCATGCGCGCGATTGTGCGTCTTGTATAACGAAGGCGGGTATGATCGCTCAGGCCGCCGATAACGGTTTGAAAGCGCAAGTTCATCAACTCCTCGCGTGTATCCTCCAAACGGGCGCGTAATTCGTCCGTTGAGAGGGCGCGGATCTCTGCTGTTTTCATGCCGCGCCCCCTGCCTGATCGTAGCGACCAACGATCTTGGTCTTTATTGCAAACTTGTATTGCGCCAAGCGCAGAGCTTCTAAAGCAATTTCCTCGGGCAGGCCGCCGCCAACTTCAAACATGATGCGACCTGGTTTTACTACTGCGACCCAATACTCCACGTTACCTTTGCCTTTACCCATGCGGGTCTCCGCAGGTTTGCGCGTCACCGGTTTATCAGGAAAAATGCGGATCCAGACTTTCCCCCGCCTGCGCAAGGCGCGCACAATAGCCCGGCGAGCAGCTTCGATTTGACGGGCGGTAACCCATCCCGGTTCCATGGCCTGCAAGCCAAAATCGCCGAAGGATATATCCGCGCCCCGTTGCGCTTTACCTCGCATGCGCCCGCGCATTTGTTTGCGCCACTTAACTCGTTTTGGCATTAACATAATTGCTTCCTCTACTCGCTGACGTAAACGCCTTCAGTAGGCTGCACCCGTTCTTCGACCTCAGGCAGCACCTCTCCCCGGTAAATCCAGACCTTTACGCCGATCTTTCCGTAGGTAGTATCGGCTTCAGCCTGGGAGAAATCGATGTCGGCGCGCAATGTCTGGCGCGGCACCTGGCCTTCGCGCATGTTCACCGAGCGAGCCATTTCTGCCCCGCTCAGCCGGCCAGCGACTTCCACCCGAATCCCTTCAGCTCCCTGGCGCATGGCCTGCTGAATTGAGCGCTTCATCGCTCGTTGATAGCTGATCCGGCGCTCGAGCTGCTCGGCGACATTGGTGGCAACCAGGTTGGCATCCAAATCGGGGTATTTGATCTCCTTGATCTCCAGATCGATCTTTTTTCCAACCAATGCCTCCAGGCTGGAGCGGATCTGTTTCACGCTTTCACCCTTGCGACCGATCAGGATTCCCGGCTTGGCCGTATGGACGACAACTTTGACCTTGCCCGGGAAACGCTCGATCTCAATTCGGGAAACACCAGCCCGCGGCGCTTCCTGTTTCACCAATTTGCGCACCTCAAAATCCTGGTGGAGCTGGTTTACATAATCGCTGCCTTCAGCGTACCAGCGGCCTTCCCAGGTCTTGTTAATCTTCAAGCGAAAACCAATTGGATGTACTTTACGACCCATAATTTCTCCTTATCTCTCGCCCGTTTATGAGGCCCTCTCGCGCAGGACGACAGTGATGTGAGATGAACGGCGCAGCCAGGGTTTAAATCGACCACGAGCACCAAAGCGACGCCACTTTCGCGTCGGCGCTTCATCAGCGTAAATACGGTATACATACAGATCGTCGCGGCTTACGCCAAAGTTTTCCTCGGCGTTTGCCATGGCTGAAGCTACCACCTTAGAAACTGTCCGGGCAGCCGCGTTTGGCGTGAATTTCAGCATACTGAGAGCGTCCAATACGGCCTTGCCCCGTATCAGGTCAATGACCAGGCGGACTTTCTGCGGAGACTGGGGGACATAGCGAGCGTGGGCGCGAATATCGGTTTCCACCACTTAGACTCCTCTCTTCACTCGCTTCTCGGCGACATGGCCGCGAAAAGTTCGCGTGGGGGCGAACTCACCAAGCCGGTGACCGACCATATTCTCCGTGATGTAGATGGGCACATGCCGGCGGCCATCGTGAACTGCAACAGTATGCCCAACCATCTGGGGAAAGATGGTGCTGGCGCGGCTCCAGGTGCGAATGACTTTCTTTTCACCCCGCTCGTTCATGGTTTCAATCTTTTTTAGCAATTTTGGGTCAATGAATGGCCCTTTTTTCAACGATCGTCCCATAATCTTTTCTCCAACAATGTGCCCCGCGCCAGGTAGAAGCTGGTTACACCCAGGGCAGGCTACCAGATTTAGCGCCGCTTTTTACCACGTCGGCGAACGATATATTTTTCGGTTTTCTTGTTCCGGCGCGTCTTATAGCCAAGCGTTGGTTTGCCCCACGGGCTTTTTGGCCCGGGCAAACCGATGGGCTGCCGTCCTTCGCCGCCCCCATGGGGGTGATCACGGGGTGACATTGCAGATCCACGAACTGCAGGGCGGATACCCAGGTGGCGCTTACGTCCCGCTTTACCCAATTTAATATTCGAGTGGTCCAGATTGCCTACCTGCCCGATGGTGGCGTAGCAGACCTGGCGCACCAGGCGAACCTCACCGGAAGGCATACGCACCTGAGCGTAATCGCCTTCTTTGGCCAATAGCTGGGCTGCGCCGCCGGCTGATCGAACCAACTGGCCTCCGCGCCCGGCCTTCAACTCGATATTGTGGACCATGGTGCCCACCGGGATATTGGCAATCGGCATGCTATTACCAGGGCGAATCTCAGCTTCAGGACCGGCAATTACGCTGTCACCCACACGCAGTTCCAATGGTGCGATGATATAGCGCTTTTCTCCGTCTGCGTAATGCAGCAGCGCCAGACGGGCAGTCCGGTTCGGATCGTATTCGATCGCCGCCACCCGCGCCGGGATACCGCGTTTATCGCGTTTGAAATCCACCACTCGAATGTGGCGTTTATGACCACCGCCGCGATGGCGGACGGTTACCCGGCCGTACACGTTTCGCCCGCCCGATTTGCGCTGCGGCACCAGGAGCGAACGCTCCGGTGTATCCTTGGTTATCTCTTCAAAAGCGTAGCCCGTCATGCCTCTCTGGCCGGGAGTCGTGGGTTTATATTTCTTTACTGCCATCACTTCACCCCTTCGAAGATATCAATCTTATCCTCGGGCGCCAGCGTCACAATCGCCTTTTTGTAACCGCTGCGGCGAACCATCAGACGGCGGCTACGGATACGCCGGGTGCGCTTGGGAGGTATATTGATCACGTTGACACGGATAACATCCACATCGAACAATGTCTCAACTGCATCCTTGACCATTGCTTTGGTCGCGTCTGGCGCTACCTCAAACACGTATTGGTGGAGGTCGCTGTTCATATAGTTGGATTTCTCGGTGACCAATGGACGGCGAAGCACATCATAAACATTTTTCATCGCTTCCTCCTCGCTAACCCAAATAAGACTCGATCACTTCCAGCGCTTTGACCGGCAGGAGCAGCTTCTCATAACCCAGCAAATCGCGGATATTCAGGTATCTTGCGTTCAGAATTTTTGCCTCCGGAAGGTTGTTGCTGGATTGATAGACCAGGTCGTAATCGGCATCCCTCTCCGGAATTAATATCAATACGCTGGAATCGCCCACCAACCGGTATAAAGCTTCTGCCATCGAGCGCGTCTTTGGCTCGGTCACCTTGAACTCGTCTAAAACAACTAGTGCGTTCTCAGCCGCGCGTGCAGTCAGCGCTGAGCGTAAAGCGGCCCGGCGCATTTTGCGCGGCATTGCCAGGGAATAGTCGCGCGGCCTGGGTGTGTGAACCTTCCCACCGCCAACCCATTGAGCTGATCGAATAGAGCCCTGGCGCGCCCGTCCGGTGCCTTTCTGTCGCCAGGGTTTGCGTCCGCCACCAGACACCTCGCTGCGGGTTTTCGTCTTGTGTGTTCCCAGGCGAGCATTTGCCATCTGACGAACGTACGCCTGGTGCATCAAACCTGGATTGACCGGGGCTTCGAAAATCCGCGCCGGCAGCTCAATCGTCTGGACTTTATTCCCATCCATATTCAGGACATCTACTTTCATCATCGCACAACTCCGATCCAGAACAGCTTTTCAACCTCAAGCTAATTCTTTCGCGCTCCATTGATGAGCAAGATACCGCCTTTGGGCCCCGGGACAGCCCCCCGGATCCCCAGCAGGTTGCGCTCCGCATCTACAAAAACGACCTTCAGGTTTTGAACTGTCACTCGTTCAAAGCCCATGTGCCCTGCGCCGCGAGCGCCTTTATACACCCGCCCCGGGGTTGTCCCCGAACCGCGCGAACCAGGGGCGCGCAGGCGGTCCGATTGACCATGGGTTTTGGGACCGCCCCTGAAATGGTGGCGCTTCACTGCGCCGGCGAAGCCCTTGCCCTTGCTGGTGCCTACCACGTCGACATATTCGCCTTCAGAGAAAACCTCGCCCACAGTGATTTTGTCGCCCTCGGCGACGCCGGGATCCTTCTGGCGAAATTCGCGCAAAAAGCGCAATGGAGGTAGGTTATTGCGCTTCAAATGCCCAAGCTGACCAGAAGTCAATCGCTTTGGCTTGACTTCCTCAAACCCAAGCTGTACCGCAGCGTAGCCATCGCTCTCTGGCAAGCGCACCTGGGTGACATAACACGGCCCAGCTTCGATCAAAGTGACCGGGACTGCCAGTCCAGCCTCATCGAAAATCTGGGTCATGCCGACTTTCTTACCAATCAGCCCTTTCAACATCTCTGTTTTCTCCTAAATCTAATATTTCGGGACTGTCAGCCAGGGCTTGGCTGCATCATCCCTAATTACAGCGCAGTCAGTTTGCCTGCTGCAAATCAGCGGTTGTGTGTTCGTTTGCGCTCAGGACGACTCTTACGCTGTGAGTACATCTCGCCTGGTTTTTCTACGCCAGGCTCGCATTCAGACCGATAAAACTACTAAATCTTTATCTCGATATCCACGCCAGCAGGTAAGTTCAGGCGCATCAGCATATCAATCGTTTTCGAGTCAGGATCCAGCACATCGATCAAGCGGTTGTGCGTCCGGATCTCGAAATGTTCGTGCGAATCTTTATCAATAAAGGTCGATCGCCGGACGGTGAACTTTTCTATCCGGGTAGGTAAGGGCACCGGGCCGACGACTCGGGCACCTGTGCGCTCTGCGGTCTCAACTATGCGCTTGGCAGATTGATCTAAAACGCGATGATCGTAAGCTTTTAAACGAATGCGAATTTTTTGCTTTACCATCATCGCGCACCTACTCCAGTATTTTGGTGATCACGCCGGCGCCGACGGTCAGGCCGCCTTCCCGGATGGCGAACTTCGACCCCTGCTCCAGCGCCACCGGCACGATCAGCTCCACTTCCAGGTTGACATTGTCTCCAGGC
>Ga0209751_10002745_pt1 | contig 17398 bp, 17 predicted proteins | sample RifCSP13_1_FD_184019 | JGI IMG/M metagenome (GOLD analysis project Ga0209751, IMG submission 184019) | Soil microbial communities from Rifle, Colorado - Rifle CSP2_sed 13_1 (SPAdes) (version 2) | ecosystem: Environmental > Terrestrial > Deep subsurface > Rock core/Sediment | place: Rifle... | reverse complement strand
CGAGCCGAACGCGTGCAGGTCGGAGTCCTTGGACACCCCGACGAGGAGGTGCCCGTGCTGCTCGCACTCGCGGACGACGTCCTTCATCAGGTCGTACTCCTTCGGGAACGAGGCGAGCGTGCCGTCCACCGCGACGATCATGCCGTCGTGGTCCGCGGCCATCTGCATCGACAGCTTCGCCTCCTCCCACCGCCGGAACTCGTTCACCATCTCGTTGTGCTGGTCCTTGCTGCCCTGGGTGAACTCGAAGATGTGGCGGTGGATCTCCGTCTGCTTCGCGACGTACTCCTCCAGGGTGCTCACCGCCACGACGCGGTGGTTCACGCGCTGCGCCGCCTTCGTGTAGCCGCCGTTGAACGAGTAGCGCAGCGCGCCCACGGTGAGGATGGCGAGCCACCACGAGGCGAGGTTGAGGAGGAAGGAGTAGGAGCCGTCCACCGCGATCAGGTCGGGGGCGGAATCCGCGGGGGCGAACTCGTGGAATCTGAGCGGGATGTCCTCGACGGCGCCGGGCGTGAAGTGCGTCCCGGTGATGCGGGTGAGTTCCTCTTCCAGTTCGGCTTCGTGGACGCGCATCCCATCGGGCCGGGCGCGGGATGGGTGGGGTGGCGGATATAGCCTTGCGGGGGAGGTCGATGAATCTGGACCACGGTCGGGGACAGTCGCCTCCCCGCATCAGAGGCGTCCCTGTTGGCATCGAGGAACGCCGCGCTTTCTCCCCCGCGTTAAGTCCCGAGAAGCCTTAATGCTCCCAGCCTCCTTCAGGTCGGGGGAACCCCATGCGGAGAGGGATCTCAGGGGCTCTAGCGGCTGGACTGCTCATCACCTTCGCGCTGGCTCTGGTCCTGGCCCCGGGGGAGGTCGCGGCCCTCACGCCCCACGCGCCCATTTCCATCAACGGGAACGCCGACTTCATCGCGGCGAACGGCGTCGTCGCGGGGGCGGGGACGTCCTCCAACCCCTACGTGATCTCGGGGTGGGAGATCGACGCGAGCGCGGCGCACGGCATCGAGATCCGGAACACGAACGCGTACGTCGTCGTGCGCGACGTCTACGTGCACTCGGGCGGGACATCCTTCGACGGGCTCTTGTTCTCCCTTGCGAGGAACGTGCGCGTCGAGAACGTGACGGCGGTTCAGAATCGCGATGGGCTCGATGCTTTCTCCCTGCGCGACTCCGTGATCACGGGAAGCAATTTCTCGCAGAACAGCGGTTTCGGGGTCTCGTCCAACAATGCGGAGAATCTGGAAATCACGGGGAGTGTGGTGGCAGGGAACGGGCAGTCCGGGATCAGCGTCTTGGCGCTGGGCCCTTCCGTCCAAGTTCGCAACAACACCGTGACGGGCAACAACTGGACGGCGATCGCGGTCACCGGCGACGGGGTCACCGTGAGCGGGAACGCGGTCGTCGGCGCCACGAACTGGTGGGGGATCTTGGTCAGCGGGTTGGATGTCCTCCTCTCGGGGAATGAGATCAGCGGGGCCACGCACGGGATCTACGTCCTCTCCGCCTCCAACGCGACCGTCGAGGACAACCGCGTCTGGGGCAACGAGTGGGGGATCGTGCTGACCAGTGTGACGAACTTCACCGCGGTGCGCAACAATGTGACGGCCTCGAGCGAGGTGGGCATCGGCCTGCTGCGCTCCTCTGTAGGCCTGGTCGCCGACTCCGAATCCACAGGGGGGAAGTGGGGCGTCTACCTGAACGGCTCCGCGAACGTGACCATCGCCCGGAACGACCTGACGCCGAACACCTGGTGGAGCATCTCCGCGGTGAACTCCACGGGCCTGCTCATCCACCACAACGACCTGAGCGCCGCCGACGTCTACGACGACCGCGGCAACGAGAACCAGTGGGACGACGGCTACCCGAGCGGCGGGAATTACTGGGAAGGGTACTCGGGGGTGGACAACTGCAACGGGCCGAACCAGGACGTCTGCACCGGCCCGGACGGGATCGGGGACACGTCCCAGTACGTCTTCCCTGAGGGTCAGGACCGCTACCCCATCGTCGCCCTCGTCCCGAACACGCCCCCCGTGGCCCGCCTCAGCGTGACGCCGCCTTCCGGCTACCTGCTCACGGAGTTCTCTTTCGGTGCGAACGACTCGACGGACAACGAGGATTCGGCGAGCGTCCTCGAGGCTCGCTGGGATTTCGATGACGACGGTGTCTGGGACACTGGGTGGTACCTCCTGTCAATCCATCAGAAGCACTCGTATCCGACCGCGGGGAATCGCACCGTGGTGCTGGCAGTGCGGGATTCCCGAGGCTTGGAGAACACGACCCGCGGGTTGGCTGTTGTCCTCGAGGACTTGGTGGCGCCAACCATAGTTCACGCGCCTTCGGCGGCGGTGTCCGTTGGCGACGCCATCGTCCTGAGCGCGAACGTCACGGACGGGGGAGAGGTGCAGGCGGCCGAGGTCCACTACCGCACGCCCGGGGACGCGGACTTCATCACCCTTCCGATGACACGGGAGGGCGGTCTCTACGTGGTCACCCTGGGGGGGCCGGCCATGGAGGGGACGTACACCTATTACATCACGGCGCGGGACCGCGCCGGGAACGAGGCTCGCCTGCCCGCGTCGGGCGAGTACGCCGTGGAGGCTCGGCAGTCGCTGATTCTGGACTGGCGTCTCTGGGTGGTCGTGATTGCCGCCAGTGTGGCGATTCTGGCGGTCATCCTTGTTGCCCGCCGGCGTGGGAGGCGTGCGGCCGCTCCTTCACCTTCCGTGGAAGCGTCCCCGCCACACCCGAGGCCCCCTGAAGAGATTCATCCACCGCCGCCACCTGACTGGCCCCCACCGCCGCCGGACTTCGAGTTCCCGCCGCCACCGCCGTAGTCGCCCCCGTCCCGGGCTCAGGAGTCGGTGATGCGCGACCGGCCGTCCGCGGTCATCTCCACGCGCACGCGCCCCTCGAAGCGCTCCGCGACCTCGGCGAGGTGCGTGATCAGGACGACGCGCTCGAAGAACCGCCCCATGCCGAAGAGCTTCTGGACGAACAGCTCCCGCGAGCCCTCCGTGTCCAGCGACCCCAGCTCGCCCTCGTCGATGAAGAGCGTCCGCATCCGCCCGTACGACCGGCCGACCTGGGGCATGCTCGCGAGCTCCTTGGCGATGGCGAAGCGCAGCGCCGCGTTGATCTGCGTGCGCTCCCCGCCGCTGAACTCGGCGACGTCGTGCCACTGCCCGTCGACGCCGCGCACCCCGATGCGGACGCCGTGCCCCTTGCCCTCCTCGTAGGTCTCCAGGCGCACGGAGTCGAACCGCCCGTCCGTGAGCTCGGAGAGGTTCTCCGACGCCTCGCGGGCGAGGGCGGGGAGGAGCGAGTGGATCGCGTACATCGTGAGCCCCTTCTTGTGGAACACCTGGTCCTTGAGGACGGAGAGGACCTCGCGGCGGGCGAGGAGGGAGTCGCGCTCCTTCCGCGCCTCATCGATCCGTTCGGCATCCTTCTCCAGGTCCGCGATCTGGAGGCGGAGGCGCTCGATCCCGCCCTCGAGGGACCCGACCTCCTGGGCCTTCGCGGTGGCCTCGCGGTGGGCGATCTCCAGCGCCCGCTTGACCTCGGTGAACGCTCGGTCGGTGCCTTCGAGCCCGGAGAGCTCCTCGAGCGCGGCCTTCAAGGTGGCCTCGGCCTCGGTGCGCCCTCGCTCCAGCTCCTCGAGCACCTTCGTCGCGTCCCCTGCTTCTTGGATCCGCCGCCGCAGGCGCTCCAGTTCCTCGCGCTTGCCGCGAAGGGCTGGGATCGAGGATCGCAACGCCTTGAGCCGCTCGCGCCGCTCCCCGGTGAACCCCAAGACGCTGAGTTCCCGCTGCACCGCCGCGGTCTCCAAATCGAGCTCCACCATCTTCGCGTGGTGCCCCTCATCCTCGCGCTTGAGGTCCTCCTTCGTACGGCCGAGCTGCGTGGCGATCTCGGAGACCAAGAAGGAGTCCGCGTGGATGCCCTGCGCCGCCTCGCGCACGTGGGCGAGGCCCTCTCCTGCGGCGTCACGCTCTCCCTCCAACTCCCGGAGGATCTCCGGCCGGTCGGCGAGCCACCGAAGCTCCTTCTCGATGCGCGCGAGGCGCTCCTCGAGGCGGCCCTCCTCCCGCAGGAGATCGAACGCCTGCTCGATGGGGAGCACCCCGCCGACCTGAGCGATTCGGCTTTCCAGGTCGAAGAGGGCCTTCGAGAAGCGATTCACCTGCCGCGAGTGCTGCTCCTCGAGCGAATGCCGCTGCCGCCCGACGTTCTCCAGGCGCTGCTCGGAGAGCTGGGCCTGCGTCTGCAGGTCCCGGAGGCTCTCGACCTCCCGCTCCAGAACCTCCAAGCCCTCGGTCTCCTTCTCGAGTTCCGCGGCGCGTTCCCGCAGGCCTGCCGCCTCCACTGACTGTTCGCGAGCTTGGGTGATTCTCGCCGCTAGCGTCTTCGCGCGCTTCGCGGCCTCCTCCGCAGCCGCTCGCCGAGCGACGAACGCCTCGTGCCCCGCCTCCAGTTCCTGGCGCCGCGCCTCGTCCCTCTCCATCGTTGCGGTGAGCTTCGAGAGCCCCTCGCGGGCGATGGTCAGGGCGCGGTCGGAGAGCTCCAGGCTCTCGCGCAGTTTCGGCAGTTTCTCCTGGTTCTCGAGGCGCGTCGCAATCTCCTGCTCCTTCTGTTTCACCGCGAGGTCGGCTTCCCTGAAGCGCTCCGCAGCGACCTCCTGCGCGCGGTCGAAGGTCTCCAGGCGGAAGAGTTTCGAGAACACCGCGAGCCGCACGGCCCCCGTGGAGGACCCGAGCCCGCGCATCTCCTCCTGCCGCACGAACGTGGAGTTCCGGAAGCCCTCGTAGTCGAGGCCGACGACGTTCCCCAGTCCGGCCTCCAGCTCGCGAATGTGCCCCTGGAGCTTGTGCTCCCCCTGCCAGACCTCGAGGTAGGAGTGCCCCTTCCCGTCGCGCCCGCGCTTCACCGCGAACGGCCGCCCGTGCTGGCGGAACGCGAGGCGGACGTGGCCGCCGGACTGGCAGATGTTCTCGAGGGTGACGCCCGAGAGCTCCGTGCGCGTCGTGCGCCCGTAGAGCGCGAAGGTGATCGCGTCGAGGAGCGAGGTCTTCCCCGCGCCGGTCTTCCCCGTGATCACCGTGAACTGGTGCTCCAGGCGCAGGGACTGGCGGTCCACGTACCGCATGAAGCCGGAGACCTCGACCTCGTCGAGGACGAAGCCGCCGCCATCCGCAGACGATTCCCGCGGAAGGCCCTCCCCGGCCACGGAGCGCGCCACCGCCATCTAGCCGAGCACCTCCTTCAGGATGGCCGTCCCCTCCTTCGCGATCGCGTCGCGGTGGGGGTGCTCGCGCAGGTTCGCGGCGACGAAGCTCTCGAATAGTCCCAGGGGGTCGAGGAAGAACTCCTCGCCGCCGCGGATGACCTCGCGCTCCGGCGGGTTCCAGAAGATCTCGCGGTGAAACGCCTCGTCGAGTCTCGCGGTGAGGCGCGCCTCGTCCACCGAGAGGCGCTGTCCTTCGTTGGCGGTGATGCGCAGCCGCACCAAGGCGTCCTGCACACGCGTGGGGAGCGCCGCAAGGATGGCCGCGGTGGGGTCCGCCTCCCTCGTGACGTCCACCTCGATGAGGAGCATCTCCCGCGCGGGGAGCTCGGTGAAGCTCCACGTCTTCCGCGCGACGTCCAGCGTCAGGAACCCCTTGGGGTCGCCGCGCTCGCCCCAGTCGATGCGCTCCGGGGCGCCGGTGTAGACGACGCGGTCATCGATGGCTTGGTGGAAGTGGACGTGGCCGAACACCGCGAGGTCCACCGCGGGCGGGAGCATCCCGAGGTCGAACTCGAAGTCGTGGGGGACGATCTCAACGTGGGTCTTCGAGTGCACCTGCGCGCGCGTCACCCAGAAGTGCCCGAGGAGGACGAGGAAGTCGGTCTCCAGCTCCCGCGCGCGGTTCGCGATCCACTCCTTGAGGATCTCCCGCGCCACCGTGTCCATCTGCTCGCGGGGGAAATCTTCACCGCGGCGTTCTCGGACGAGGTCGAGGATCTGCTCGGGGTGCACGTAGGGGAGGGCGATGAGGCCGACGCGCTTCCCGCCGATCTCCCGCACGAACGCCTCCGGCTTCTTGACCACGGTGACGTGCGGGTAGCCGCGGAAGTCGTCCAGGCTCGTGGCCTTCGCGTCCGCGCGCGGGAGGTCGTGGTTGCCGCCGAGGAGGAGGACCTCGATGCCCGCCTTCCCCAGAGGCTCGATGACGTCGCGGCGCACCATCTCGCGGAACACCGGGGCGACGTGCGGGCGGTCGAAGAGGTCCCCGAGGACGCAGAAGAGCTTCGCCCGGTGCTCGATGGCGAACTGTGCCGCGCGCGCGAAGTTGCGGTGGAGATCCAGGGCGCGCTCCGAGACGCCGGTCTCCGGGTCCACCCGGTAGCCGAAGGCGATGCCCTCGTGGACGTCGCCGACGCAGACGATGTCGTGCATCCGGCGAGGGGAACGGGGCGGCATAGATAAGCGCCGGGGCCGGGAGAGTGAACGTGCTGGCATCGGAACATCGCGGTCGGAGGGAGGCGAAGAGGGTGACGAATCGACCTACAGGCACCCGCGTCCAAGACGGGAGCCCTACCTGTACTCGCCCGGTTCCATGTAGAGGGGAGGCAGTCCCTCTTCTGACAAGGGCACGGAGACTTTATAATGGTTATAAGCGCTGGAAACAGCGACATGGGGATCAAGACCATAGCCCTCGACGAGGGAACGTATCAACTCCTTCGACGACAGAAGCGCAAAGGCGAGACGTTCAACGAGCTCGTCCGACGCCTGCTCCGCCGGAAGCGACCCCTGCACGAGTTCGCCGGGGCCTGGAAAGACATCCCCGAGGAGGAGTTCCAGGAGATCCTTGAGGCGATTCGCCGCGGCCGCGAGCTGGACGAGGAGCGGTTCGCACGTCTGATGGAACGCTGGGGGTGAGAGCGTGCGCTGCCTGGAGACGACCTTCGTGATTGACCTACTCAGGGGGGATGCTGTGGCTGCGGAGCTTGCGCGCACTTGGCATGAGGCGGGCGAAGACCTGGCCGTGGCGGCCCCCACAATCGCGGAGGTTCTGAAGGGCGCCTACTACCGCGGCGGGGAGGCCCTGAAGGCGGCTCTGAGTCTCCTCGCCCAGTTGGAGGTACTGGAAATCGACCGCGCGGTAGCTTCCGAGGCGGGTCGGATCGGAGCAGGCCTGATGCGACAGGGCTCCGCGGCCTCTCGCACGGACCTGCTCATTGCGGCGGCAGCCATGGCGAATCATCGCATCTTGGTAACACGGGACGAACGCTATTCCCAGGTTCCGGGTCTGCTGGTCGAGTCCTACTAGGGCCGGACCGAGACGTGCCTCCCTCGAGTTCGTTTCGCCCTACTCGGCACCAGGTTCTTAGGGGGCGCGTTGCCTGTCGTGCCGGGGTTTCGCTATGCGGTACTTCGTCACCGGGGCCACAGGCTTCATAGGAAAGGTGGTGGCGCGCCAACTCCGGGACGCGGGTCACGAAGTCACCGCCCTCGTCCGCGACCCCAACCAGGCCGGGGGCCTCGCCGCGTTGGGGGCGAATCTGGCGCGGGGCGATGTCACCGCCAAAGACACCCTGCGCGAGCCGATGCGTGGCGTCGATGGAGTGTTCCACATCGCGGGCTGGTACAAGGTCGGCGTGAAGGACAAGCGGGACGGCGTCCGGGTCAACGTGGAGGGCACGCGGAACGTGCTCGAGACGATGCAGGAGCTCGGTGTTCCCAAAGGCGTGTATACGAGCACGCTCGCCGTCTTCGGCGACACCCGCGGGAAGATCCCCGACGAGACCTACAGGACCGACGGCCCCTGGCTGAGCGAGTACGACCGGACGAAGTGGGTCGCCCATTACGAGGTCGCGGAGCCGATGATCCGGCGCGGTCTGCCTCTGGTCATCGTCCAGCCCGGGCTCGTGTACGGACCGGGGAGCAACGGTCCCGAGCGCGATACGTTCGTGCGTCTCCTCCAAGGGAAGCTCCGGGCGGTCCCGCGGCGGAGCGCGTTCTGCTGGGGGCACGTCGAGGACATCGCCCGCGGTCACCTCCTAGCCATGGAGAAGGGGAGGCCGGGGGAGAGCTACATCATCGCGGGCCCGCCGCACCCGCTCACGGAGGTCATGGCCCTGACCGCGCGGATCGCGGGACGCAAGCCCCCTTTGGCGATCTCGCCTGCACTCGTCAAGTTCCTCGCCTCCCTCACACGGTCGGAATACCTCCGGGTTGCCGCGGGGGTCACGTACCTCGGGAGCAACGCGAAGGCGCGCCGGGAGTGGGGGTACCAGCCGAGGCCGATCGGACGTGGGATCCGAGAGCTCCTTGCGTACGAGATGAAACTCCTGCTGACTTCGAGCGGTCGCGGGCAGGCTTAAGGGGCTCGGCCGCATCCGGACCGCGTGCCCCTCCTCCACCATTTCGGCGCCGGCGAGCCGAACCACCCCTTGGGCTTCGTCGTCGGCTGCGGCGGCGCCGGCTGCAACGCCCTCCACGCCCTCCCCCACCTGAATCGCTTCGAGCCCGTGGCGGTGAACGACCTCCCGACTACGGCGATGGCGGGGATTGCGAAGCACCTCCTCATTCCGAAGTGGAAGCTCCGCGGCCTCGCCGAGGTGGACGACTCCATCATGCGCGAGCTGCGCTCCGAGGAGGAGAAGAAGCTCGCGGAGTTCCTGGGGCACCCCGACCTCGTCTTCGTCGTGGCGGGCCTCGGCGGGGAGATGGGCTCCTGGGCCTCGAACGTCGCCGTGCGCGTCGCGAACAAGGTCGGCGCGGCGACCGTCACCATCGTGAACACGCCGTTCAAGGTGGAGGGCCCAGGCCGACAGGCCACCGCGGCCCAGGCCTTCAAGCTCCTCCAGTCCCGCGCGGACGGCCTGATCACCTTCCCGAACGACGGCATCTCCAAGGTGGCTCCGAGCCTGCCCCTCGGGAAGGCGTTCGAGGTCCTCGGGCACTTCATGGCGCAGCCCGTCGCCATGCTCTCCGCGGTGGCGACCCTGGACGACATGAAGGCCCTGAAGCCCTCCCTGCGGAAGGCCGCCTACGTCCGGTTCGGGGCGGGGTCGAACAGCACTGTGGACGATCCGCAGAAGCTCGCCGTGGAGGAGGCCCTGAAGTCCCCGTGGTTCGACATGCCCGTGGAGACCGCAGTGGTGGCCGTCGCAGTCCTCGAGGGCGACCTTGGCCCGCGGCAGGTGGAACGCGTGGCCTACGATCTCAAGGGGCGCCTCGACACCGCCGACCTCTTCGTCGGGGTAGTGCAGAGGCCCGGGCGCGAGGTTTCCGCGAAGCTCCTGCTCGGGTTCTATTGAGGCAGGATTCAAGCCCTCGCGCGCGGTTGCGGGGACCGTGATCAAGGAAGTCGGAAGGATCACGGCGAAGACCGGCGATGCGATGCCCGACATCACGCTGCCCTCGACGCGGGGGCGGCCGATGAGCCCCGCGGAGTTCCGCGGCGACAAGCACGTCGTCCTCTACTTCTATCCCCGGAACGATGCTCCCCTCCCCGAGCTCGCCGGGTGCACCGCGGAGGCCTGCGCCTTCCGCGACGTCATGCAGCCCCTGAGGGACCTCCATGCGGTCGTGCTGGGGGTGAGCCGCCAGAACCTGGAGGAGCAGCGCGCGTTCACCGCGGCGCACAACCTGAACTTCCCCCTCCTGAGCGACGCGGAGGGGAAGCTCGGAGGGGCGCTCGGCGTCCCGGAGCTCCGCGCGAAGAAGGAGGTCTACTGGAAGCGCGTCACCTTCTTGGCGGACAAGCACGGGATTCTCCGGCGGATCTTCCCCGCGGTGAACGTGGAGCGCCACGCGCAGGAGATCCTCGCCGCCCTCGTGGAGATTCAGCGGCGCGGCTGAACTCAGTGGTTGTGTCCGTGGTCGTGGCCCGCGTGCGCCTCGCCGGCGCCCGGGGCCTCCTCGCCCTTCTGGGTGAAGGACTTCCCGCAGCCGCAGGTCGACCAGTTGTTCGGGTTCTGGATCTGGAAGCCCGTGCCCTGCACGGTCTCCACGTAGTCCACCGTGGACCCGTCGAGGTACTGGCGGGAGTTCTCGTCGATGACGACCTTGATCCCGTTGTTGTGGACGACCTCGTCCCCGTCGCGCAGCTTGTCGTCCAGGGCCATCCCGTAGGACTGCCCCGAGCAGCCGCCGCCGGCGACGTAGATGCGGAGGTAGGTCTCCTCCTTCTTCTCCGCGTGCTTCTCGATGAGCTCCTTGAGCTTCGCCGTCGCAGTGTCCGTCACGGTGACTTGGTACATGCCTTGTTCCCCGGAGAAAACACCGGTCCGGGTTATTTAAGAGTTTCTTCGCGCCGACCGCGAACGCGAGGGGCTATTACCCCCGTTCTCCTCGCGGCGGCGTGGGCGAAAGCGTCACTCTCCGCTGCTTCGTCACCGCGGGCCGGAAGGGGAGCGCGGTCACCGGGTTCGACACCTGGCGAAAGGCCTGGTCGGTCGACGTCGCCGCGCCCGCGGAGCGGGACCGCGCGAACCGCGAGCTCCTCCGATACCTGGCCGAGATGCTGGGGATCCCTGCCGAGAGGGTGCGCCTTGCGGGCGGGGTGCGGTCGCGGCTGAAGGCGGTCCGCGTCGACGGCCTGGACGCGGCGGCGGTGGAGCGTCGCCTGCGGGCCGCGGCGTCTTCCCAGTATTGAGAACCAGCCGGATACGCTTAAAACCGCCAGGGGACGATTGCTCGGTGTGCCGGACATCTGCCGGGAGAAGGTCGTTCTCCTCGGCGACGCAGGGGTGGGGAAGTCCAGCCTCATCCGCCGATTCGTCTTCAGCACCTTCGACGACAAGTACCTCTCCACCCTGGGGACGAACATCAGCAAGAAGACGATGAACCTGGAGGGTCCCCGCGGCCCGGTGGAGCTCATCCAGACGATCTGGGACGTCGTCGGCCAGGCGGACTTCCAGTCCGTGCAGAACTTCGCGCTCAAGGGCGCGCGCGGCCTCCTCTTGGTGTGCGACGCCACGCGGCGCGAGACGTTCGAACACTTCGCGTACTGGCTCAAGTTCACGGACGAGGCCGTCGGGGCGATCCCCACGATCCTCGCGGTGAACAAGTGGGACCTCGTGGACCGGAAGGTGACGCGGGCCGAGGTGGAGGAGCTCGCGGGGAAGATCGGAGTCCCGTTCCTCCTGACCAGCGCGAAGACCGGGGAGGGTGTCGAGGCCGCGTTCGAGCACCTGGGCACGGAGATGCTCTTCGGGCGCAGGCCGAACCTCTCCTGGCTGGCCAGCGTGGTGACGACGGAGCGCCCCGTGGACGCCCTGCTCGGCCTGGAGGACCAGCTGATCGCCACCTTCTGCGCCATGTCGGGGAACCTGGAGGTCTCCATGCCGATCATCCGCCACAAGTTCCGCGAGGTCGGTATCGACTTCACGCGGCCGACGCCCGAGCAGCTCCACGAGGTCGTCAAGCGCCTCGTCACCGCGGTGAAATCCTTCACGACGTCGGAGCAGGCGGAGAAGCTGCGGCAGGAGCTCATGAAGATTGTCCGGCAGGCGCTGCCCGGAGGGTTGACGCCGCAAGCGCCCCCGCCCCTGCAGAAGCTCTAGCGGGCGTCGAGCGGGTGGGCGGGGAAGTCTCACCGGGCCTCCTGGGAACACCGATTTCACGACTCGCGGCGACTCCTTCACCGTCGTGAACTTCCTCTTCACAACGGTGAGGTCCTTCTTCCCGCGGAATGAGAGGCTCCCCGGGTCGTGAACTCCCTCCTCACGGCAGTGAACAACCATCTCCACGCAGTGAACCGACCCCTCCGTGTTGTAAACTCCCTGTTCAGAGTCGTGAACACCCTCTTCACACCGCGGAGCTCCCTCCTCCCGCGGAAGGAGAGGCTCCCCGCGTTGTGAAGTCCCTCTTCACCGCGGTGAACTCGCTCGTCCCACCGTGGGAAAAGGCGATTCCGGTCTTCCCCCCCAGCGGCGTCGGCTAACGCAGGCTCTTCCCGAGGATCAGTCGCTCCTCCTGGAAACCGGCCGCCTCGTAGAGTCGCCGCGCGCGTTCGTTCGCCGCGGAGACCTCCAGCTTCACCTTCCAGAACCCCCGCTCCCGTGCCCGGGCGAACGCGGCGTCCAGGAGCTGCCGGCCGACCCCGCGACCGCGGGCCGCCTCCTCCACCCAGAGGTCGTAGACGAACGCGTGGTTCTCCGGGGAGTAGAAGGAGCCGATGACGCCGAGGAGGACGTACCCGACGGCGCGGCCGCCCTCCTCGGCCACGAGCAGCTCCGTGCCCTCGAAGTCCAGGACCGGCGTCACCCGCTCCCGGAAGTGCCTCTCGAAGGCGTCCCAGGAGAGGGAGGCCTTCTCCCCCGGGGGGATGTCCCGCCACACCGTCTCCATCGTCGCCCGCCAGAACAGGGGACGGTCCTCGGGCCGCCCCGGCCGGATCGTCGCCATGGAACCCCCGCGCGGAGGGCTCGGGCGCCCATAAGGGTTCGCGGCGGCTGGGTCTCCCTCCCGAGAACGAGAATCCGCGCCGATAACCGCGTCTGGGGAGTTTATGGCCGCGGGCGCGGGTGCGAAGACCGTGGCCGCCCAGCGCTGCGCCCGCTGCACCCAGCAGAGCGAAGGCCCCCTGTGCGTGGAGTGCCTCCGCTACCTCTGGGTCCACGAGCCCCTGCGGTTCGACGTCCGCGTCGCGCCGGGCCCTGGGGTCCAGACCTCCCTGCTCGCTGACGGGGTCGCCGTCCTCTCCTCGGATCCCGCCGAGCCCCTGGAGTTCCGGGACGCCTCGCCTCCCCGCGACCCGAGGACCGCGTCGGCCTCGGCGCTCCGCCACCTCCCCGATGAGGGCGGCTCCCTCCTCCTGGCGGCGGGGGACCTCGACCCCGTCCACCGCGCGCTCCTTTGGAACGCGCGTCATGCCCCTTCCCCCCGCGAGATCGAGGCTTTGGAGCGCCTCCGAGGGCACGTGGCCACGATCCCGGGCCTCCCGGAGACCGTGGCGGCGGCGTTCCGTGCCTCGCCGAAGCGCGCGGCGAGGAGGGATTCGCCCGCGAAGCGCCCGCGCGCGCATCCCCGTCGGTCCCCGCGCGACTCGGAGAAGCACCTGTCCGCGCGCATCCTCGCGGAGGTCTATCGCCAGCTCGGGACGAACGGGGCGAAGAACGGGGGCTCGCCGGAGAAGAGCCCCTCCCCGCAATCGATTCCCGACGAACCGCGGACCCCCATCGCGCAGGCGCCCGTGATCCGGATGCCCCCAAGGGAGACGATGGAGCCCGAGGTGAGGGCCTCCGACGCGCCGACCCCCGAGGGGGCCGAACCCCCGACAGCCAAGACGCTCCCCGTCGTGAAACCCGAGCCCCCCGCGGCGGAGACGTCCGACGTGGTCTCCCGCCTCGAGGAAGGCGATCTCGAGGGGGCCCTGCGGGGCTACGACGAGCGCCTGGGGGCGAATCCCCGCGACGCCGTCGCCTGGTTCGAGAAGGCCGAGGTCCTCGCGATGATGGACCGCCCCGAGGATGCCTTGGACGCGTACTCGCACTGCCTCGAGATCGACCCCGCGAACGCGAGGGCGCTCGCCGAGAAGGCCGGCCTCCTCATGTCCCTGGGGCACCTCGAGGAGGGCCTGATCACCCTCCGCACGCTCATCGAAAGGAACCCCGCGCACGTCGAGGAGTTCCTCACCCGCGCCGAGGACCTGCGGCACAAGGGGGAGCCCCGCGAGGCCGTGCTCCTCTGCAACGTCGTCCTCGACGTCGACCCCGACCACGCGCGCGCGCTCGTCTTCCTCGGGCAGGCCCTCCTCGACATCGGGGACCTCGAGGCCGCCGACCGCGCCTTCACGCGCGCCGCGACGAGCCACCCCGGGGACCCCGTCGCCCTGTATCACAAGGGCCAGATGCTCCTCAAGCAAGGGCGCTGGGGAGGGGCGGTGCAGTTCTTCAACCGCGCCGTCGCCCAGGACTGGAACTTCGCGGACGCCTGGGTGGCGAAGGCGGGGGTCCTCGTGCGCCTCGCGAAGGCCGAGGAGGCGCTGGAGACGATCGAGAAGGTCCTCCGGTTCGCCGCCCACCGGGCGGATGCGTGGCTGCTCAAGGCCCAGGCCCACATCCACCTCGCCCAGCTGGACACCGCGCTGGAGTGCTACCGCAAGGTCCTCGAGCTCGACCCGAAGAACGAGATCGCCCACCTGGGGAGGGAGACCCTGGGCCGGGAGATCGAGGAGGAGAGGAAGCGTGAAGCCGCAGTTGCTCGGTGAGGACGGCGTCCTCGCCAAGGTCACCGCCGCGCGCGGGCTCCGCCCCGTCGCCGGCCCGAGGGCCCCCGGAGGGCTCGCGCGCGCCGTGGACGCGCGGGGGAACCCCTGGGCGGTCGCCGTCGTCCGCGAGCTCGACACCGACGGGCTGAAGATCCTGTTCCGCACCGCGAAGGGGCGCCGGCTCCTCGTCGCCTGCCTCGACCGCGCCCCGAGCGCCGTCCTCGCCGCGGCGCGCCGCCTCTGGGTGGACCTCCTGGACGCCGAGGCCCTCGAGCGCCTCCCACCCGCCCCGGCCCCGGCTCCGGCCTGGGAGGCGGACGCCCGGGACCACAGCGCGACGGGGGACCGGCTCTTCGCCCTCCGCGACTACGAGAAGGCGCTCCTCCACTACCGCAAGGCGGCCGAGCAGGACCCCGCGGTCCTCCGTCACCGCTTGGCCGTCGCCGACGCTCTCAACGCCCTGCACCGCTTCGAGGAGGAGGTCCGGGAGTACGACGCGTGCCTCCGCCTCGGCCTCGACACGCCTCGGATCCGGATCAACCGGGGGGCCGCGCTCCACCGCCTGGGCCGCGTCCGCGAGGCCATCACCGGCTACGACGAGGTCCTCCGCCGCACCCCGGAGAACCCCCGCGCCTTGAACAACAAGGGGGCCGCCCTCCTGGCCTTGGGCCGCCGTGAAGAGGCCGCGGAGTGCCTTTCCCTCGCCCTCTACTTTGACCCCGACTTCGAGGACGCCCGGAGGAACCTCGCCCTAGCGGGTCGGTCAACGAAGACGTCGCAAGCGAGCCCCGCTCGCCTGAACGAGGGGGTGCCAAGGCCGGAAGGCTGGACCGAAGCCTCCCTCCTGCTGTCCCTCGGCCTCCCGCGCGAGGCCCTCCTGGCCTGGGAGCGTACCGCGGCTTCGGACGACCCTCGCGCCTGGCTCGGGATGTCGGCGGCCCTCCAGGCCCTCGGTCACGACGCCGCCTCGGAGAGGGCGATCGAACGCGCCGTGGCGGGCGACGATCCCGCGGCGTTCCTCGCCCGGGCATGGCAGCTCGCCAGCTCGCGGCGGTGGGCCGAGGCGGACAAGGTCCTCGTGCCCCTCACCGGCTTCCGTGGCTCCGTGGCGCGCGCTCGGCTGGCGCGAGCGAGAGGGGATCACCGCGCGTTGGTGCAGGCCCTGTCGGCCGCCACCCGGACTTCGCCGGAGGCCGATCTCGCGTGGAACGCCCTGGGGGCCGCGGAGCTCCGCCTCGGCAACTACCGCAACGCCCTCGAGGGCTTCGGCCGCGCTCTCGTGGTGGATCGGGCCTCTGCGGCGGCGGTGAACAACCGCGGGGTGGCCCTGTGGCGCCTCGGGCGGTTCGAGCGGGCCCGCGAGGCGTTCGAGCGGGCGGTCACCCTGAACCCCGACGAGGCCGGGTTCTGGGTCAACGCGGGAATCGCCCGGGCGAGGGGCGGGGCCATGCGCCTCGCGGAGCGCGCCTTCGAGACGGCCGCGGAACGGGAGGCTTCCTGGTCCACACCCTGGGCCGAGCTGGCGCGCGCGCGGCGGCTCCGCGGGGACCGCCAGGGCGCGCAGCGTGCCCTCGCGAAAGCGGTGTCCCTCGGTTGGAGGGCTAGCGGAGGAAGGGAATCCCCGCGCGGCCCTGGCCGAGGATCTGCCGCAGGCTCGCGAAGCTCCCGTACTGGTCGCTGAGCTGGCGCGCCTGCTCCGGGCTCATCCCGCCGCGGAGCAGCTGCCGGCGGAACCTCGCCGTGGAACGCTTCCGCCGCCACTGGAGCCGGAGGTACACCCGCCCCAGCTGGAGGACGAGGAGGATCACCGCGGCGGTCATCCGCGGCCAGTCCTCACGCCGCCTCATCCTCGTCCCTGTCCTCGGATCCGCTCCGCACGTCGATGACCGGACCTCTCCCGCCCTTCTTCCCGCTGATCGCCTCGCCGATCATCGCGGGGAAGTTCAGGGACGACATGTACTGCTTCGTGAGCTCGTAAGCCTGCTCCTCGGTCATCCCCGCGTCCTTGAGGGACTTGTAGAAGCCCGCCACCGCCTTCCCGTACTTCTCCGCCTGCTGCGCCCCGTAGAGCACGTCCGTCAGGGAGTTCAGGAGGGCGGGGATCTTCTCGGAGACCACCTCGAGGATCTCCTTGATCTCGTTCGCGTCGCTCGTGTGTTTCTTCTCCTTCTCGTCGCCCACAGTCTTCGCCTTCGGATGAGCTCAGGGTGGTCATCCCCTTAAGGCGAGCGGTCAGTAGTGGTCAGTCCGGTCTCGTCGGGAGGCCGAGGACCTCCGCCCATTTCCGAGCCGTGGCATCGGAGATCCGGTACGTGGGCCACCGCTCGCCCTTCTCGGAGACCGCGATGCCCTGGGCCTCCAGCTCCCCCAGCTTCTCCCGCACGATGCGCCGCGACGCCGTTCCCCGCCGCGCCTTCAGGGCCTCCGCAATCTGCGAGACGTTCTTCGGACCCGACTCGAACAGGATGCGGACGATGTCCCGTGAGATGGAGTCGCGCAAGCCCGGGACGACGAGCTCGGGGGAGATGGCCCCATGCCTCTGGTAGAGGTCCATGAGGCGGAAGTAGTTCCCCACGATCTGCTGGAAGCGGTCGAGGTAGCCCGCGATCTCCGAGTACGGAGCGGCGACCTTGGCGAGGACCTCCTGGAGCTCGTCCATCTTCTCGTTGAGCTCGTGGAGCTGCTTCTTCACCTCGGGGTCCTTCGCCATGCGCTCCGCCCCCTGTAGGACCGCGGCGGCTTAGACCTGACCCTCAGTGGTGGCGTCGCGTCTCGGGGTCCGTCGCCCGGTCGGCTTGGACGGCCTTCCCGACGCGCAGTTCTTGCATCATGCGTGTCCCATCAGTGGTCACCCGGGTTGAGTCCGGCGGTCCTTCGTGACCAGGCGGTGACCACTCCCCTGGGTCGCGACGGCCCGGCGGAAGACTTATGGGCAACCGCGTCGCTTTGCGGGCCGGATGCAGTTCGGTGGAGGGGATGGCCGACGGCCTCCCTCAGTAGGGCGCGTTTCCCGCAGTATGGAGAGAGGGCCTCTTCTTCCCCCTGAGACTCCTCCGCCGCCGCCGGATGTCCCCCCGCCACCGCCGGACGTCGAAGCGCCGCCGCGCGGGCTCGGAGCCCCCGCCGGCATGGTGAACGGCACGGGGCGCGTGAACGGGCTGGGCCGCCGTTCGGACATCCGGGGACAC
>Ga0209751_10002740_pt1 | contig 17410 bp, 16 predicted proteins | sample RifCSP13_1_FD_184019 | JGI IMG/M metagenome (GOLD analysis project Ga0209751, IMG submission 184019) | Soil microbial communities from Rifle, Colorado - Rifle CSP2_sed 13_1 (SPAdes) (version 2) | ecosystem: Environmental > Terrestrial > Deep subsurface > Rock core/Sediment | place: Rifle... | reverse complement strand
GGCGGCGCCGCCCCGGGCCGCGGCCCGAATGGATCCCTACGTCGTCCTCGCCCATCGCTGGGCGGCAGTCTACCGAGCGCCGCGGATCAATGGTCCTCGGGAACCAGGTCGTGTTCGATCGCGTAGCGCGCCAGGGCCACCCTGCCGCGGATGCCCAGCTTGGAGCCGATGTTGGCCACGTGTCGCCGCACGGTGTTGGCGCTGATCCCCAGCCGTCGTCCGGCGTCGATCGCCGTCCGACCCGCCGTCACCTGCCGCAGGATCTCGACCTCGCGCGGACTCAGTCGCCCCGACCCGCGCAGCCAGCGCAACGAGTCCACCACCAGCACCCCCGCCACGGTGGGGTGCACGTAGTGCTGGTTGGCGGCCACCGCCCGGACGGCGGTCAGCAGGTCGGCGCCGGCCGCCCCCTTGACCACGTACCCGGCCGCGCCGGCCAGGAAGGCCTGGCGCACCGTCTCGTCCTGTTGGTACATGGTCAGCGCAACCAGCCGGATCTCCGGGTGGTGGGCCTTCAGCTCCCTGAGCAGCGTGATCCCGTCGTCGTCGCCGAGGCCGATGTCAACCAGCACGACATGGGGGCGGGCACTGGCCACCAGCGCCCTGGCGGCCGCCGCGCCGCTGGCCTCGCCGACCACCTCGAAATCACGTTCGCGCTCCAGGATCCGGCGCAGGCCTTCGCGCACCAGCGCGTGGTCGTCAACGATGCCGATCCGGATCGGGCTCATCACGCGGGCTGCCCGGCGTCCGCCAGCGGGACCTCGAGGCGCAGCCGGGTGCCCGTGGTGGGCCCTGAGTCGATCCGCAGCGCTGCCCCGATCAACGTGGTCCGCTCCTGCATGCCGGCCAGGCCGATCCCGACGTGGCTGATGGCCAGCAGGTCGAAGCCGCGCCCCTCGTCGCTCACCTCCACCGTGAAACGTCGCGGCCCACGGTCGATGGCGACGCGGGCGCCACTCGCCCCGCTGTGGCGGGCCGCGTTGGCGAGTGCCTCCTGCACGATCCGGTACACCTCGACCCGCACGCCGGGCGCCAGCAGATCGCGCTCCGCGGCCGCGGCGCTGGCCTCGATCTCGACCGGGAAGCCGGCGCGCTTTGCCAGGTCGCGCAGCGCGGGGACGAGTCCAATCTCGTCCAGCCGAGCCGGCCGAAGGCGGTCGGCCAGGTCGCGCGTCTCGGCCAGCGCCGTGTCCGCCAGCGCTCGGGCGGCGAGCGCTGCCTGGTCACGCGACTCCGGCGGCCGCGCGTCGAGCGTCAGCGTCAGCGCGGTGAGGACCTGGCCCACGCCATCGTGGAGTTCGCGGGCGATCCGACGCCGCTCGTCCTCCTGGACCGTCAGCAGCCGCTCACTGGCCTGGCGGAAGAGTGCGGCGTAGCGGCGCGAGATCGCTTCCCGTCGGTCGGCCATCCAGGCCACCACGCCGGCGATCACGAACATGAGCGGCCATTCGGTCAGCTCGAGCGGGGCCAGGTTCAGGCCGAGCGTGTCGGCTTCGGCGTAGACCAGCAGCGGGACGGAGGAGATCCCGATCCGGATCAGGGTCCCCCGCAGGCCGAACAGGAAGGCGTGAAGGGTGAGCACCACGAAGACGCCGTGGAACCACAGCTCGGGCGACAGCAGGCTGCTGGTGAAGGCCAACCAGACCAGCCCGATGCCGGCGACGTCCAGCCCGGTCTGCAGCAGTCGGCGACTGGCTCGCAACCGAGCGATGCCGGTGTCGACCCGGTCGTACCAGGAGCGGGGGGCCGGAATGGCGTCCGGCGCCGCGGCTGCCGGAGACGACGTGTAGTTGGGAGTGGTCATCCCGTCCTCGCAGATTGGTCATTTCGGAGTATAGAAGCAGGACGCAATCGGCCCCGATCCTTAGGCGGTCCGGGGCGCTCGCGGCGCGGACTCGATCGGCCGCGTCTGCAGGGCCCCCGGCTGCAAGAGGAGTGGACACTTGATGCGGCGCTATCGATACCTGGCCCTGACGGCCATCGCGGGACTGCTGGCGGCATGTGGCGGCGCATCGGTGGCGCCCTCGACCGCGGCCACCGGCGGCAGCGTGGATGCCACGCTCACCGAATGGACGATGGTCCTGTCGGCGTCATCCGGAAACGCGGGTGAATTCACCTTCAACATCGCCAACGACGGCGAGAAGACCCACGAGTTCGTGGTGGTCTCGACCGACCTGGCCCATGATGCATTGCCGGTGATCGACGACGTGGTTCCCGAGGACCAGCTGACCCCGGTTGACGAGGTCGAGGACATCCTGGCCGGTGCGGACGGAGAGCTCGTGGTTACCCTCGAGGCGGGCAACTACGTGATCCTGTGCAACCTGGACACCCACTATGAGAAGGGGATGCACGCCGCCTTCACCGTCAACTAGCACCCACTCGCCACCCGCGACACATCGCCCGGCATGCCGAGCCCACGGCGTCACCTGCTGACGGCCGCGGCTGCCTGGGCGGTGCTGTCCGTGGTCAGCGTCGCATTGGTCGCCGGGATCCAGATCCTGCCCGAGATCGCATCGCGCGAGGCGCAGGTTGAGGACGCTGCCTTCGTCCTGCTCACCGCGGCGGCCATGCCGGTGCTCATGTTCGTGCTGGTGGGACTCGCCTATTCCGCGCTCCGATTCCGGGCCGGCGACGACGACGACGAGGACGGCCCGCCGATCCATGGTCACGGCGGGGTTCAGGCCGTCTGGCTGGGGGTCAGCTCCCTGCTGGTGCTCGGCCTGTTCGGCTACGGGGCGGTGGGCCTGCTGGAGATCCGCGGCTCTGAACCGGCGGACTACGTGGTGGAGGTGGTCGCCGAGCAGTGGGCCTGGCACTTCATCTACCCCGACGGGACCGAGACGAAAGAGCTCCACGTTCCGGTGGACCGCCGCGTGCGCTTGGATATCACCTCTGACGATGCGATCCACTCCCTGTGGATCCCGGCCTTCGGGATCAAGCAGGACGCCGTCCAGGGCCGCACCACCTACGCCTCGATGACGGTCACCCAGCCGGGCACCTATGGCGGGATGTGCGCCGAGCTGTGCGGCCTCGGCCACACCGGCATGACCGTGACCGTCGTGGCGCAGTCCATGGCGGACCTTGAGGCGTGGCTGCACGACCAGCCACCGGTACCCGAATGATGCGGCCATCGCTCCTTCGCGCGCTCATCGGAGCGGTGCTCGGATTCGCCATCGGCGGCGGGTCGCTGGTGCTGCTGGGCGGCGGGGAGATGGGGCCGGGGCAGATCCTGGGCCTGGGCTACCTGCTGGCGCTGCTCGGCTTCCTGCTGGGGATCGGCGCCTTCCGCTTCTGGTGGGCCTGGATCGCCGGTGGCGAGGTCGATCCCGCCGACGAGCACGCGGCCCACGGGGCGGCCGGCGACTGGCGTCGCTACCTGCGCTTCACCACCGACCACAAGGTGATCGGGATCCAGTACCTGGTCACGGCGTTCGTGCTGTTCCTGGTCGCCGGCCTGGCCGCCATGTTCATGCGCTTCGAGCTGGCTCAGCCGGGGATCCAGGTCAACAAGGACTTCTACAACACCGTGATGAGCACCCACGGCGCGATGATGATCACCGTGGCCCTGGTCTCGATCATCGGCGGGCTGGGGAACTTCCTGGTGCCGCTGATGATCGGCACGCGCGACATGGCCTTCCCCAAGGCGAATGCGCTCAGCTACTGGCTCCTGCCGCTGGCGCTGCTGATGGTGGCGATCAACCCGCTGCTGGGCGGCTTCGACTCGGGCTGGACCGCGTATCCGCCCCTAAGCCAGCAGGCCAACCTGGGTCAGCAGGCGTACCTGATGGCCTTCATCACCATCGGCGTGTCGTCGATCCTGAGTGCGATCAACTTCCTGGTCACGGTGTTCCGAATGCGCGCGCCGGGGATGACCCTGTTCCGGATGCCGATCTTCGTGTGGGCCATGACCGTCACCGCCAGCCTGGTCCTGATCGCGACCTCGGTCGTGGCCGCCGCCTTCACCATGCTCCTGTTCGACCGGCTGCTGGGGACCGGCTTCTTCCGGCCCAGCCGCGGCGGCGACGTGATCCTGTTCCAGCACCTGTTCTGGTTCTACTCGCACCCCGCGGTCTACATCATGGCCGTGCCCGGCCTGGGCGCCATCCTGGAGATCGTGCCGGTCTTCGCCCGCAAGCCGCTCTTCGCCTACCCCCTGGCAGTGGCGTCCTTCATCGGGATCGGCGTGCTCAGCTTCATGGTCTGGGCGCATCACATGTTCGTCAGCGGGATGGCCGATGCCTTCCACATCCCGATCATGTTCACCACCGAGGTCATCTCGGTGCCCACCGGGATCGTGTTCCTCTCCGCGCTCGGCACCATATGGCTGGGCCGGATCCGGTTCGCGACGCCCATGCTGTTTGTCTTCGGCTTCCTGGCGGCCTTCCTGGTCGGCGGCATCACCGGCGTGTACCTGGCCGATGTCCCCACCGACATCGTGCTGAGCGACACCTACTTCGTGGTCGCCCACTTCCACTACACCATCGTGGGCGGGACGATCTACGGGCTCTTCGCGGGCACCTACTACTGGTTCCCCAAGCTGACGGGCCGGATGTACAGCGAGGGGCTGGGGCGCCTCCACTTCTGGTGGTTCAGCCTCGCCTTCCACGCCACCTTCCTGCCGATGTTCTGGCTCGGGATCGAGGGGATGCGCCGCCGGGTGGCCGACTACCCCGCCGAGATGGGCGCGGTCAACCTGTTCGTCTCGTTCGCCGCGCTGAACATCGGCCTGGCGGTGGCGGTCTTCGTGGTCAACATGGTCCGGTCGTGGCGCCGCGGACCGGCGACGGTCGCCAACCCGTGGCGGGCCCAGACGCTCGAATGGCAGCTCGCCTCGCCGCCTCCGGTCGATAACTTCGAGCACCAGCCCACGGTCAGCGCGACCCCGTACCAGTACGGTTCGGCGGCGGCCCCCAGCCCCGGGCATCCGGCGCCGTGACCGGCCACGTTCCGGTCCTGCACCCCGAAGACGCCGTTGCCGCGCGACGTAACCTGCTGCTTGGCGTGCAGCTCGGGATCCTGTCGGAGATCATGCTCTTCGGCGCGCTCTTCGCCGCCTACTTCGTGATCCGCGGCGGCAGTCCTGCGTGGCCACCGTCCGGCGGGGTGGATCGTCCCGAGCTGCTCCTCCCCGGGCTCAACACCCTGCTCCTGGTCTCCAGCAGCGTGACGATGCAGCTCGGCGTGCGGAGCGCCGCGACCGGCAAGCGCGGCATGCTGTTGCGCTGGCTGGCGCTGACCCTGGTACTGGGCGGCGTCTTCATCGGCATCCAGGCCTACGAGTTCGCGACCAACGGCTTCGGGTTGAGCGACGGCGTCTTCGGCTCGACCTTCTACACCCTGACCGGGTTTCATGGCGCACACGTCCTGGTCGGCCTGACCCTGATCGTAATCGTGGTCAACCGGGCTCGCCTGGGCCGGATCGGGGCCGACCGCCATACCGCGGTCGAGGCGGTCAGCTACTACTGGCACTTCGTGGACGTGGTCTGGCTCTTCCTGTTCAGCACGCTGTACGTGCTGTAGCGGTCCCTAATAGGTCAGCTCCTCCAGCGCGGCGCGCAGCTCCTCGACCGCCGCCGGCCCCTCGAACTTGGCGCTGACCCGCCCCTGGGCGTCGACCACGAACACGTACGGCTCGGACGGGATGCCCCATTCGGTCACCGCCGGCACGCTGATCGGGTAGCCATCGGGGCCGACCTTCAGCTTGCGCTGGCCGAGCTCGACCTCGATCTCGTACGGCTCGACGTGGATGAAGGTCACCCGATCGGCGTACTCGGGCTTGACCTGCTTCACCAGCTCCAGGGCGGGTCCGCAGGTGGCGCTGGTGCAGAACGCCGGAGTGGCGAAGACGACCACGAACGGCTTTCCCGCCGCGATCGCGTCGCTGATCGAGAGCCGATACAGATCGGGATCCGGGTTGGCGTCGCTCGAGATGCGGGCGATGGCGCTGGCGTCGGTGGCGGTCAGCGTGTCGGAGGCCGGTGCGGCGGCACCCAGCGCCGGGGTGGTGGTGGTCAGGCTGACGGTGAAGCTCAGCCGCGAGCGACGCTGGGTGCCGTCCGCCAGGTGCGCGACCAGCTCCAGGCCCCAATCGCCGGCGCGTGCGAAGTCGGCCCGGGCCACGTACACCCCCACCTGCGCGCCGGCGGGGTCGTCCAGCAGCCAATGGAATTCGCCGTCGACCTCGATCGCGGGCTCGGCCGGGTCGGACGCGAGGTCGAAGAAGCGGACGTCGAATGCCACGTCGGGCGATGCCAGCGAACGACCCTCCGAATCGAAGCCGCTGACCAGCACCCGGTTGTAGCCGACCGCCTGCTCCGAGGAGATCAGCGCCGGCACGAGGTCGGGGTCGCCCACCGCGCCGCCACTCGCCGGCCAGCCCGGGTACCCGCTTGACGGCGGCGCACTGGCCGATGGACTCGCCGCCGCGCACGCGCCGAGCAGGACGGCGAGCAGGACGGTGGCGACGGAGAAGCGTGCCCGGAAGCGCATCGGCGCCGATTCTAGCGCGGGCCGCGCCGGGCACCCGAACGTGGATAACCCGACGGCGCGCCTTGCACGGTGGAAAAGTGGGGGACTAGACTGCCCGGCGATGACCGGCATCCAGATCGCCGCCCCGCGTCCGGCTCCACCGGAACGACCGATCCGGCTGCGGCTGCCCGCCTCCCGCGGCGGACTGGCCTGGATCGCGGTGCTGGTGCTGGTGGGCGGCTTCCTGGCGCTCCAGATCGGGCGCGAGGTCTGGACCAACTGGTCGATCGGCCAGGAGCGGGCCGTCCTCGAGGCCCAGATCGTCGAGATGGAGGCCTACAACGCCGCCCTGCAGCGCGAGCTCGATTACCTCAACAGCGATGCCTTCGTCTCCGCCGAGGTGCGGCGCCTGCTCAACATGGGCGCGCCCGGCGAGCATCTGCTGATCATTCCGCCCGGAGCCGCCGCCCCGCTGCCGGAAATCGACGCCACCCGCGATCCGGTTCCGCCACCGCTCCTGGAGCAGTGGCTGCAGCTCTTCTTCGGGCCGTAGCCGAACGCCTTCATCATCCACGCGCCTCAGGAGGGGTCGGCCGTCGCGGCGGCGGTGCTAGGGTTCGCGGACCGATGATCCGGCCGACGCCCTTCCATCCCCGTACCAGCGTGCTCAACGAGACCGGGCTGTGGAGCCACTGGGCAGGGCACCTCGCCGCCAACCGCTACGTCGAATCGGACAAGTTCGAGTACTTCGCGGTGCGCAGCGCGGCGGGCATCTTCGACACCTCGCCGCTCTACAAGTACCGGATCGCCGGACGCGATGCGGAGCGCTTCCTGGCCGGCGTCCTGGCTCGCGACGTCCGCGCCTGCCCGCCCGGACATGCCCAGTACACGACCTGGCTGGACGATCGTGGATTCGTGCTCGAGGATGGGGTCATCCAGCATCGGGCGCCGGACGAGTACCTGCTCAGCAGCGCCGAGCCGAACCTGGCCTACTTCTCCGACCGGATCGGCCGCCTCGCGGTCAGCATCGAGGATGTCAGCAGCCAGATCGGGACCCTCGCCGTCCAGGGGCCGCGCTCACGCTCGCTGCTCAGCCAGCTGGTGCCGAGCGTCGCGGCCACGCCCTTCTTCGGCATGACCCGCGGGCAGATCGGCGGGGTTGAGGTGACCATCTCGCGCACCGGCTACACGGGCGACCTGGGCTACGAGGTGTGGGTCGAGGCGGCCGATGCCCTCAGTGCCTGGGACGCCCTGTGGGAGGCGGCGCAGGGACACAGCGTGCTCCCGTTCGGGCTGGCCGCGCTGTACATGCTCCGCATCGAGGCCGGATTGCTGCTGCTGGCGGTCGACTTCGACTCGAGCCGATACGCGTTCAATGATGCGCATCGGTCCACCCCGATCGAGCTCGGCTGGTCGTGGATGTTCCGCGACCTGGCCGCCGACGATCGGGCGTTCATCGGGCGCCGAGCGCTGGAGCGGGAGATCGCCGAGCGCTCGTCACGCTGGCGGATGAGCGGCCTGGTGGTCGACTGGGAGGACTACGATCGGGCCTATGGCGCGGCCGGGCTGATCCCGCCCAAGGTTCACGCGCCGGTCCACGAGGATTGGATGGTCTACGACGAGGCCGGCCAGCGGGTGGGCTATGCCACCAGCTTCATGTACTCCCCGGTCCTGCAGCGTCACATCGCGCTGGGGCGGGTGCGGCCCGACCTGGCCAGAGTGGGGCAACGGGTTCAGCTCGAGTTCACCGTCGACCATCACTATGAGAAGGTCGCGGCCCACGTGGTGCGGCTGCCCTTCTTCAATCCGGAACGGAAGACCGCGTGACCACCGACGCCTACGACGCGATCGTGATCGGTGGCGGCCACAACGGGCTGGTCAACGGTGCGTACCTGGCCCGCGGGGGACTGCGGACGCTGATCCTGGAGCAGCGCCAGGTCGTCGGCGGAGCGGCGATCACCGAGGAGCTGCGTCCCGGCTTCTGGTTCACGACCTTCTCGTACGCCCTGTCGCTGCTGCGGCCGCAGATCATCCACGAGCTCGAGCTGCCCAAGCACGGCTTCATGCCGCTCCTGATGTCCTCGCGCTTCGCGCCGACGCCGGGGGCCGAGTACCTGTGGTTCACCAAGCATCACGACCAGAACCTGCGCGAGATCGCGCGCATCTCGCCGCATGACGCCGATGCCTACGAGCAGTACAGCCACGACCTGGACCGGGTCTGCCAGGCCATCAAGCCGCTGCTCGACATGGTCCCACCCGACCCTTTCAGCGACGATCCGGAGGAGCTGCTGGCGCTCGCGGGGATCGGCTCGCGGCTGCGCAGCCTCGACAAGCGAACGCTGCACAACGCCGTTCGGCTGCTGACCGGTAGCGCCGCCGATTTCCTGGACGACTACTTCGACTCGGATCTGCTGAAGGGCTGGCTGGCGTCGTCGGGCATCATCGGCACCAAGGTCGGTCCCCGTTCGCAGGGCTCGGGGCTGGTCCTCCTGTTCCACTCCCTCGGGGAGCACGACGGGGAGTTCGGGACGTGGTCGTTCCACAAGGGCGGCAACGGTGGCTTCACCCAGGTCCTGGCGCGGGCGGCTACCGCGTTCGGGGCGGAGATCCGGCTCGCCTCGCGGGTGGAGCGCGTCGTGACCCGCGGCGGGCGAACGACCGGCGTCGTCCTCACCGATGGGACCGAGCTGCACGCCGGCGTGGTCGTCAGCGCGCTCGACCCGCGGCGCACCTTCCTCGAGCTGGTCGACCCCCGCGAGCTGCCCGATGACCTGGTCGAGACGGTGCGCCGCATGAAGTTCCAGGGCGTCTCGTCGAAGGTGAACTTCGCCCTGAGCGGCATCCCCCGCTACCCGGCTCTCGGTGAGCGAAGCGACATGTTCCGCGGGTTCCTGAACATCGCGCCCTCGATGGACTACCTGGAGCGGGCGTTCGACGCGGCCAAGTACGGTTGGTACAGCCCCGAGCCGTACATCGACGGCGCCATCCAGTCCACGATCGACCCGGACATGGCGCCGCCAGGCCAGCACGTCATGTCCTGCTTCGTGCAGTACACCCCGTATCAGCTGCGCGAGAGCGACTGGGACGCCGAGCGCGAGCGGCTGGGGGACACCGTGCAGGCCACGCTGGAGCGCTACTTCCCCGGATTCGGGGATCTCGTGCTGCAGCGCGAGGTGGTGACGCCGCTCGACATCGAGCGCATCACGGGGCTGAGCGAGGGCAACATCTTCGCCGGCGAGCTCCTGGCGCCGCAGATGTTCTTCCTCCGGCCCGCGCCCGGCTGGGCGCAGTATCGAACCCCGGTTGAGGGCTACTACCAGTGTGGCTCGGGCACGCATCCGGGTGGCTGCGTGATGGGTGCCCCCGGCCGCCTGGCGGCGAGCCAGATCCTCAAGGACCGCGAGGCCGCGCGGCGCTAACCGCTCTCGCAACCGACCCCGTCGTGGTCGCCGTCGAACCCGTGGGGATCAGGTGCCAGGACCGTGAACTGTCGATAGCTGATCTCGCCGCAATCAAGGTCCGGCGGAGGCGGCGGGATGCAGACCGTCGGGTAGGCCGGGTCGCACGACGCCGGCTGGCTGGCTGCCGGCGGGGGCGTGGCCGATGACACCGATGCCACCACGACCGGTCGCGAGGTGCCCGGGCAGGCCTCGATCAGGCTCGCCAGCGCGGTCCGTTCCCGCGAGTCCACCGATAGCGACCAGCGAACCTTGACCGCCAGCCAGTCGCCCAGGTACCCGCACCACGCGTCCGCCTCGGGCGGCAGCCAATCGGCGGGGTCCTGGTCCGACTTCGCGCGATTGGACGAGGCCGACACCGCGATCAGCGACCAGCCGACACCGATGTCGTTAGCGAACGCCTGGCGGGTCGCGGCACTCCAGCTCCACGCGCCGGAGTCCCACGCCTCGGCCAGCGGGACCATGTGGTCGATGTCCAGCCCGCTCGGGTCGGTGAAGGGGACGTCGTCGTAGGAGCTCAACCAGGATCCGCCGGAGAGGGAGCAATTCGGACCGACGGTGACGGCGATTCGCGACTCGCCGATCAGCACCTCCTTGCGCGTGTCGCAGCCGTCCCCGTCGGCATCGATCCAATGCGCGAAGAGCGCCCGGTCGTACCCGATCCGATTCTCGGGCTGCGTGGTGAGCATGCTCAACAGCTGAGCCAGGGTCACCTCGCCGGGAGCGGGCGACATCGGGGGCGACGGCGCGGTGGTCGGGGGGAGCGAGGGCCCAGGTGAGCTCGCCTGAGAGGCGTCGGCGGGGTCCGGGCTCGGCGGATCGGATGCGCGGTGGCTGGCCACCCCCGACGGTCCCGGCGAGGCACTCGGCGCCGGAGCGATGGAGCTCCAAGCCAACGCGAGGATGACGAGGAGCGCCACGACGGCGCCAGCCGCGACGACTCGGCCGCTGAGGGACCTAGGCACCGATGCCACCTGGTCTCCACGTCATGCGGAGAGGATGCGCCCTCCCACGTGCGGCGGAGGCCTTCTCAGGCTCGCCGCAGGCTGACCCGCGATCGACCGCAGTGAAGGCGAAGGGCCACGTGGGAACGGGAGGATCGGCTCAGGCGATCGTCGACCCTGCGCTCCGTCACCACTTACCTTGATCTCGCTCTTCCCAAGCCGCAACCACGACGCGGCTCTACACTTTCGCGCGTGGATCTGGTTCCGGCGGCACGCTCGTTCGCGCTCTTCGTCTTCGCCGGGCTGCACGAGATCGGCGGCGGCTAGGCGCCCGTCAGCTACCCAAAGTCAGGAAGGAGTCACGGAGTGGACCGATGCCCCGCCTGACCGATAGAATCGCCCCCCAACCGACGGCGGAGTAGCTCAGTGGTAGAGCAGGGGACTCATAAGCCCTTGGTCGGTGGTTCGAATCCGCCCTCCGCTACCAGATCCGCGCTGGCCGATGCCGTCGCCCGCGGCGCTCGCTCGCTTGCCATCCCCGATGGGATCGGCCTGGTGCTGGCCGTCTCGGGCGGTCCCGATTCGATGGCCCTCCTGACCGGTGCCTCGGCCGTGGCGCGGGAACGGGGCTGGAACCTGCACGTCGGCCACCTGGACCATGCCCTGCGGCCCGATTCCGCAGCCGACGCGGCGTTCGTGGCCGATGCGGCCACCGCGCTGGGACTTCCGGTGACCGTGCGTCGGGAAGCCGTCGCCGACCTCGCCGCGGCCGAGCATCGATCCCCGGAGGACGCCGGCCGCTTGGCCCGCTACCGGTTCCTGGAGGAGCTGGCCGTCGGCCTTGGCCCGGTGGCGCTCATCGCCACGGCTCACACCGCCGACGACGCCGCGGAGACGGTCCTGCTGCGCCTGGCCCGGGGCGGTGGGTTGCGCGGGCTGCGGGGCATCCCGGCGCGGCGCGGTCGGGTCGTCCGACCCCTCTTGACCGAGCGGCGCGCCACACTGCGAGCCGCGCTCGACGCGGCGGGCATCGCGTATCGGGTCGATCCCACCAACGCCGATCCTTCATACGCGCAGCGCAACCGGGTGCGCGCCGAGCTGCTGCCCGCCCTGGAACGCCTGAACCCGCGCGCCGTTGAGGCGCTGCTGCGCTTCGGTCGGCTGGCGGCCGAGGACGACGACCTGCTGGACGCGCTTGCGCTTGCCGAGCTCACCCGGCGCCGGGCCGATGACGGGTCAATCGACTGGCACGGCCCGCCGCATCGGGCGCTCGGTCGACGGGTGCTCCGCCTGGCGATCGGGGAACCGGCACCCTCGGCCGAGCGTCTCGAGGCGTTGTTGCAGGCCGCCGAAGGCCCGCGAGGTGGAGTGCGGATCGAGCTGGGCGCCGGGCGAGCGGCATCGGTCCGCGATCGGCAGATCCACATCGGCTGAACCATCCGGGAATGTGCGCGGGGTACTGCCCCGAAGAGGCTGGTTGGTGGCGTTGCCGGGCCGCACCTATACTGGCGCGGCCGCCCACCCGCTGTCCGGCTTCGGAAGAACAGGAAAGAGACATCTCGTTGAGCAGCCGCCTCATTCGCAACAGCGTGGTCCTGGTCGTCCTGGCCGTGTTCGGCCTGGCACTGGCCTGGACCTATCTCCTCGACACGCCCACTCCTGAACCCTACACGTACACCCAGCTGCTCAGGGACGCGGCCGACCGGAACGTGAAGACCGTCGTCCAGGACGGGACCACCCTCACCGTCACGCTGCGTGACGACCAGACCCACCCCAAGACGGTCATCGTCTCCTCGCAGTTCGTCAACGTCCGCCAGGAGGTGTGCGCCGCGGCGGGCACCACCAACCCGGCCGACTGCGAGATCGACTATTCATCCGTCGCCGAGAGCGCAGCCGGCGGGCTGCTCCTCCAGATCCTCTTCTCGCTGCTCCCGGTGCTGCTGATCGTGGCGCTCTTCCTGTTCATGATGCGCCAGGCGCAGGGCACCAATAACCAGGCCCTCTCCTTCGGCAAGAGCCGCGCCCGGATGTTCCTGGGTAACAAGACGGTCATCACCTTCGCCGACGTGGCGGGCGTGGACGAGGCCAAGCAGGAGCTCGCCGAGGTGGTCGAGTTCCTCAAGTACCCGGAGAAGTTCGGCTCACTCGGCGCCCGGATTCCGCGCGGCGTGCTCCTGGTCGGCCCTCCCGGCACCGGCAAGACCCTGCTCGCCCGGGCCGTGGCCGGTGAGGCGGGCGTGCCCTTCTTCAGCATCTCCGGCTCGGAGTTCGTGGAGATGTTCGTGGGCGTCGGCGCTTCACGCGTTCGCGATCTGTTCGAGCAGGCCAAGCGCAACTCGCCGTGCATCGTGTTCGTGGACGAGATCGACGCGGTCGGACGCCAGCGCGGCGCGGGGCTGGGCGGATCCCACGACGAGCGCGAGCAGACCCTCAACCAGATCCTGGTCGAGATGGACGGCTTCGACACCAATACCAACGTGATCGTGGTGGCGGCCACCAACCGGCCCGATGTCCTCGACCCGGCGCTCCTGCGCCCGGGCCGCTTCGACCGCCAGGTGGTGCTGGATCGGCCCGACATCAAGGGCCGGCGGCAGATCCTGGACGTCCACATCAAGGGCAAGCCACTCGACAAGACGGTGGACCTCGACGACCTGGCCCGACGCTCGCCCGGCTTCTCCGGCGCGGACCTGGCCAACCTGGTCAACGAGGCCGCCATCCTGGCCGCGCGCCGCAACCAGAAGGCCGTCGGCATGGCCGATTTCAGCGAGGCCCTTGACCGCGTGGTGGCCGGGCCCGAGCGGCGCAGCCGGCTGATCACCGACGCTGAGAAGGAGATCATCGCGTTCCACGAGGGCGGCCACGCGGTGGTGCAGCGCGTGCTGCCCAAGTGCGACCCGGTCACCAAGGTGACCATCGTGAGTCGCGGCATGGCGCTGGGCTACACCATGAGCCTGCCCACCGAGGACCGATACCTCCACTCCAAGAGCGAGTTTGAGGACAAGCTCGCCGGGATGCTGGGCGGCCACGTGGCCGAGGAACTGGTTTTCGGCGACACGACCACCGGTGCCAGCAATGACATCGAGAAGGCCACCGAACTCGCCCGCGCGATGGTCACCCGCTACGGGATGAGCGACGCGCTCGGCCCCCTGACCTTCGGCCGCAAAGACGAGATGATCTTCCTGGGCCGCGAGATCGCCGAGCAGCGCAACTACTCCGACGAGATCGCCGCCAAGATCGACGCCGAGGTGCGCGAGATCATCGACCGCGCCTACGTCCGGGCGCGCGCCGCGCTCCAGGCCCAGCGCGGAGTGCTGGACAAGCTGGCCGCGCTGCTGATCGAGAAGGAGACGATCGAGTCCGAGGAGTTCGAGGCTCTCTTCGCGGGCATCCTGCCGCCGCGGGCCGGTGGCCCGACGCCGAGGCGGATGGGCAGCCCCGTCGCCGCCGCCGTTCCCGAGGCGGAGGCCGTCGAGCCCGAGATCAAGCCCGCCCCCAAGCGTCGCCGCGGTCCCGCCGCCCAGCCCGCCTGATCCGCACCGACTAGCCCGATCGGGCCATTCCGGAGGCGGATCAGCGGGTCGTATACTCGTGCGGCGTTGCGTTCCGGCACCATGCCGGGCGTGACTGCCGCCAGGAGTCGCGACCACCGATGACCTCCGTTCAAGATCGCAGCCAGCCGCAGGACACCCCCGACGCTGCCCCGGACGCCGACGCCGAGGGGACGTGGCGCCTGGAAGTGGGCGCCGGCACACTCGCAGCGAGGTCCGCCCTCGACGTCCTGACCGACCTCAACGAACGCGTGGCGGCGGGGATGGTGGCGGAGTTTCAGCCCATCGCCACCGGCTTCGTCCCGCTCGACAAGACGATCGGTGGCGGGCTGCGACCCGGGGAGCTGATGCTCATCGGTGGAGCGCAGGGGCAGGGCAAGACCACCATGGCCCTCCAGATGGCGCGCAACATGGCGGCATCGGGCCAGGCGACCGTGGTGTACGTGTGCTTCGAGCACGAGGAGACCTACCTCGTCCAGCGCCTGATGGCGATGGAAACCTTCCTGCACGGGCTGCCGGGCAAGGGCCACGGGGTCAAGATCCAGGACGTCAAGCTCGAGGTGATGGGCTCGTACACTACCGCGGCCGAGAGCGGCGAGCACGCCAGGCTGGGGAGCAGTGCCAAGCTGCGCCCGGCGCTGGAGCGGATCGCGCGCTACGGCTCGAACCTGTACCTGATGCGCGGCACCGCCACGGCGAGCACCGTCGACAACCTGCGTGAGCTGGTTGCACAGCACCAGGATGGGCAGCGCCGGATCGTGCTCATCGTCGACTACCTCCAGAAGGTGCCGGTCATCCCCGAGCCGTCGGAGGAGGCGGAGAAGGTGACCCGCATCGTGAGCGGGCTCAAGGACATCGCCCTGAGCCTGGCGATCCCGGTGGTGGCGATCGTGGCCGCGGACCGCGAAGGCCTCAAGGCCAAGCGCCTGCGCAACCATCACCTGCGCGGCAGCAGCGCGATCAACTACGAGAGCGACATCATCCTGATCCTGAACGACAAGTACCACATCGTGGCGAAGGTCAATATCGAGTTCAACCCGTACCAGGCCCAGCGCTTCCGAGACTGGATCGTGGCCAGCGTGGAGAAGAACCGCGGCGGCCAAGACAACGTCGACCTCGAGTTCGAGAAGCATTTCGAGTTCAGCTGCTTCAACCCCACCGGCCGCCAGACGGCCGAGGCGCTGGTCGAGGAACGCCTCTACACCGAGTGAGGCGTAGGCTTCGCGACCGATGACCCTGCTGCGTGCCGTCTTCCTGGACATCGGCGAGACGGTGATGCGTCCCAGCTCCTCGTGGGAGCACGTCTACGCCGACGTGCTGCGCGACCATGGGGTGGAGGCGCCACTCGACGCGTTGCACCACGCGCTGCGGCGGGCGTATCACCACGGCGGGCTGGGCTTCGTCGACCGGTTCGAGGCGACGGAGCAGACCTCCTACCAACGCACGGTCCAGATCGATCGCGCCGCGTTCGCCGAGCTGGGGATCCACGACCTGCCGGACGCCTATTTCGAGGCACTGGGGCACCGATTTCTCGAACCCGAGACCTGGTACCTGTTTCCCGATTCGCAACCGGCGATGGACGCCATCCGGGCCCGTGGCCTGCACCTGGGCGTGATCTCCAACTGGGTCTGGCAGCTCCCCGAGCTGCTCGAGGCCATGGGAATCGGTGATTGCTTCGACTCGATATCGGTCAGCGCGCGGATCGGCTACGAGAAGCCCAACGCCGGCATCTTCCGCCACGCGCTGGGGCAGGCCGGCGTATCCGCCGCGGAGGCGCTGCACGCTGGCGACCACCTGGACGCGGACGTCGAGGGCGCCCAGGCGCTGGGGATCGGCGCCGTCCTGGTCGACCGTCGGGGTCGCTACGACCCCGCGGCTGTGCCGGCGAGCGTGCCGCGCATCACCGACCTGCGCCAGCTGCTGCCGATCATCGACGTGCGCCTCGCCAGGGAGGAGCGCAGCGCATGACCGATGCGCCCGGCATCCGCCTGTTCGTGGCCGTTCCGCTCGGGGAGCTGCTCCGCGCCGAACTCGCCGACGCGGTGGCCGACCTGCGCGCCGCCTCACACACCAACGGCGAGTGGCGCTGGATGGAGCCCGCGGACTGGCACGTCACCCTGGCCTTCATCGGCTGGGTTGAGCCCGGGGCGCCCTCGGGTTTGGCGGCCGCGCTGAGCAGCTCGGTGGCCGGTCACGCCCCATTCTGGGTCGATACCGGTGGCCTGGGAGCCTTTCCGGGCCACGCACGGGCGCGGGTGCTGTGGTACGGCGTCGCCGACCCCGACGGCCGGCTGGCCGACCTCGCGTGGGCGGCCGGCACCGCGACCGGCGCAGCCCAGGATCGGGACCGCCAGCTGCACGCGCACGTGACCCTGGCACGCTCACGCGACCGCCGCGGGACTGCGCCAGATCCGACGTGGAGTGACGCCCGGCTACCGGCCGGCAGGCTCGACGTCGATCGGGTGATCCTGTATCGGAGCCGCGTGGACCGCGTGCCCGTGCGTTACGAGGCGCTCGCGGAGGCGCCCCTCGCCGCCGTCGTGCGGCCGGTGGCCGCGACATGACCGATCAGCCGACCGAGGCTCGTCGCCGCGCGCCGGTGGTGGCGGTGATCGGGGACGGTGACCCGCGCGGGCCCGAGGCGAAGCGGATCCTGGCCTGGGCCGACGAGGTCGGTCAGCTGCTGGGCCGCGCCGGCGCGACGGTGGTGACCGGCGGGCTTGGCGGGGTGATGCGTGCCGCCAGCCATGGAGCGTTCTCGGTGGGTGCCACCACGATCGGGATCCTGCCCGGCGCCGATCCCGACGAAGCCAATGAATTCGTGACGGTGCCGATCGCCACCGGCCTAGGCGTGGTCCGCAACCTGGTGGTGGTCACCGCGGCCGACGCGGTGCTGGCCGTTGGCGGGCGCCACGGCACGCTGTCGGAGATCGGCCTGGCGCTGCGCATGGGTCGCCACGTCGTGGCGCTCGGATCGTGGCGGGTCGAGTCC
>Ga0209751_10002739_pt1 | contig 17411 bp, 20 predicted proteins | sample RifCSP13_1_FD_184019 | JGI IMG/M metagenome (GOLD analysis project Ga0209751, IMG submission 184019) | Soil microbial communities from Rifle, Colorado - Rifle CSP2_sed 13_1 (SPAdes) (version 2) | ecosystem: Environmental > Terrestrial > Deep subsurface > Rock core/Sediment | place: Rifle... | reverse complement strand
ACCAAAATGGGGACATGGGGGACGCGGCGGACTTTGTCGAGTGGGCTGGGAACTATCAGCATTACTTGCAGCTAAAGGAGGAAATGGAGCATAAGCTGGTGGCCGTGGGATGAAGAGCATCGAGGAGTACTTCAACCATGTTCGCCAACTCATTGACCACGTTCCTGAGGCCGCCACTGGACGGTACGAAGAGCTGCTTCTATCAGAGAACAGAGGAGTCCTTCGCATCCGGCTGCGCTTTCCAGACGACGCTCTACTGGAAATCAGCGAAGCCATTGTCATCGTTGCCGGAGAGCCCCACTGGATTGCTTACCGCTATCATTATCAAGGCCCATCGGCAGAGCTGGTGTTCAGGTATGATAATGCTCCCCACCACCCAGAAATTCCCACCCACCCTGACCACAAGCATTGGGGAAATCAGGTTTTAGGCGGCCCTCACCCCTCCGTTGAGGATGTGTTGCGAGAGCTAGTAGCTATCCGGGAAAGGGCTAGACAGTCCAAGGTCTAGCGCCTCTCCCAGGTACGATTCCCGCTCAGTTTACTTTCACGCTTGGATTGCATTACACCTCGAGGCGCTTTATGCTATAACTCGTTCAAATGAATAAGCCCCTTATCGAAACCAATCCTTACTTGATAGATCCCCAGCAGCGGGGAAAACTGCTTTACACATCGGTCTGCTCTTCGACTGCCATAGAAGGGGTAAAGGTGACGTTTCCGTTACCAACCGAGTTCATCGTATATCCCGGCCAAGTCCCACTCGTAAAGCAGCCCGACGGGTCTTACGGACCACGTCGCTAAAGATTTGTTCCATCGGTTCATAATCTCTGCCGATACCGGCCCGTACCGCTCTAAAATATTCCTGACGTTTCTTCCCTTTAAAGCGGCAAGACCCACAAGACTCTCGACCCCTTTTCTTCTGCGAGCGGACTGCATATGCCAAAAGCCAAGAGCGGGGCCCCTTTACTGCCGTAACGTGTAAAGCATGGAAATCGAAAAATCAGAATGTCCCCTTTTCTCTCTCAAAACAGCGGCGCGTCACATTTCGACATTTCGAGAATTCTCGAAATGTGAAAATGAAAAGAGCCACGGACGGGCGAATTCAAGATTCAAGACCAGACCTCGGATGCTCCCACGGCAAAGATTGTCTAGAATAGAAAGCCTGGCCCTCGAGCCCCCCTACACGCATCTGTGACGGTTTGACGTGTTATGATATAAGAGGCGGGGAAAGGAAGCAGAATGACGAATCTGAATCTCGATTCCGCCAAGACGGCGGTCCTCTCCATGGACATTCAAAAAGCTCCCGTGAGAAGAAGCTCCATGTTCCGGGAGCGCAATGTGGGGCAGGCGGCTAAAAGCGTCCTAGAGGCAGCGAGGAAGGCCGGAATCCTCGTCATTCACGTCGTCATCGATTATCAGCCGGCCTTTTTTTCACCAAAGAACAAATTTTTACAGAAGATTAGGATCCCTATCTTGTCAGCCCCGGACGCGGATGTGGTTGAGCTCTTAGAAATTGTCGATGACGTCAAACCCGTGGGAGACGAGCCCGTGATCCGAAAGCCGCGTATGAACCCTTTCTATGGCACCGCTCTCGAAAGCATGTTGCGGAGCCGGGACATCGACACGGTCGTCTTAATGGGCGTGGCCACTGAATTTGTCGTGGAGGCGGCCGCCAGACATGCCGCCGACGCTGACTATCGAGTTATAGTCCTGGAGGATTGTTGCGCCGCTTTTTCGGATGAGGCCCATCGGGTTTCACTCCATATCATGGATCATTTAGCGACGTTAGCCACTTCGGGAGACTTTCTCGGAAGCGTCTAATAATAGTTAGGTTGGAGGAAAAACGGACCATGGCTGAGCTGGCAACACTCGACAAGGCTTTTCACCATATCATGCGAACCTTCATCGAGACTGGCCGCGCCCCGCATTTCACGGAAACGGCGGCTGCGCTCGGAGTCTCGGTAGAAGAAGGGCGGCAACTCTTTCACGAGCTTGAGGCCACGGGGTATTCGTTCTTTTTGCATCCCGAAACCGACCAAATCGTCTCGGTTGCGCCGTTTAACAACCTGCCCAACCAGTACCGCATTTCCGTGGAGGGGGAACCGAAATGGTTCGCCCAGTGAGGGTTTGAAGCGCTGGCCGTGCGCTGGCTCTTTCCGGGAAAGACGGTACGGATGGATGCGCCCTGTTTGGACTGCGGGGAGTCCATGGTGATCGTTATGCGCGATGAGCAAGTCCTGACGGTCGAGCCTGACAGCATCGTGGGATATTCCATCACGCCCATTGGCGTGCAGGGGCCGGGCCGCGCCTACAGGTGAGCGAGCATGAACCTCTTCCGGTCGGAAGAGCACGTGCGCCGGTGGCCCGAGTTTAAGCCTTACTCTATGGAGAACCTCAAGCCGCTGTCCTTCTGGCTGGAACGCTTTAGCAACGAGATGATGCGGAGTCGCGGTCGTCCGGACTTTATTTCGTGGTACACGGCCTGGCGTTTAGCACGGGCCCAGCAAAAATAAGGGGCACGCGGCGGCGGCCCCGTGACGCTTATTTGTGCCCTCTGCGAGGTGTCCGCCCATCCCGGGCTAGCTCATCCCGACCCCTTTTCTTCTGCAATCGGACCGCATATGCCAAAAGCCAAGAGCGGGGCCCCTTTACTGCCGTAACGTGCAAAGCATGGAAATCGAAAAATCAGAATGTCCCCTTTTCTCACTCATCCTTCCGTAGCGATGATTTCGAAACCCGTGATGGGAGTCAAGCAAGGGTCAGAACGACGAGTGGGGTAGATTTTGGGTCAGCCTCTTAGAGAATCTTTCTACCTCTCTGTCCGGTGGTTCTCGACCCAAGCCCGTATCCAAGCGTTTGTTTCCTCTGGCACCTGCCAGAAGAAGCCGTGAGACTGGCCTTCAAGAAGCTTAAATTCGGCTCCCGGAATACGGTTGGCGAGGACTTCGGCCTGTGTTACGTGGTTGCTGCCACCGACGTCCGCATCCCCGACGACGACAAGCGTCGGGACCTTCACCTCGCGAAGGCGGTGGGTCGCTTCCCAGTTATGCCGAGCGATGCAAAGCTGAAGATAGTCCGGCAGCTTGGAGTGAGTGGGCCAAGCCGATTGATAAAAAGCACGGACGCGATCCGGATGGCGCTGGCGAAAGTCGGTAGTAAAGTAGGTCTCGGTATCACAGATATCGTGCCGGATAAATTCCTCAAATCCCATTTCAACCAGTTCCAGGACAAGGAAAAACTGCAGGCCGGGAATACAATCTGTCCCGGTCCTTGCGGCAGGGCCTGAGCCGCTTGCGGCAAGGATGAGGCTTTTAACTTTCCGTGGAAAATTCAAAGCCATCGCAAGCGCAATGCGTCCTCCCATAGAATGGCCCAATACGTGAGCAGACTCTATTCCCAAGTGATCGAGTAGCGCGACGACGTCGCAAGCCATCTGGTCAATCGTGCAGACTGCCTGAACGCGGGTGGAGCGGCCACAACCTCTCGGATCATGGATGATGACATCGAGCGACTTCGAGAGTTCCGGAACCTGGAAGGCCTTCCAGACTTCACTCGAGAGTCCCGTGGCTGGTATGAAGACCAGCGATTCGCCCTTCCCGTGCGATTCATAGTAAATATCAACCCCGGTCGGTAACGTTGCAACTGGCATTTCTTATCCTCCTGGACAAGCTAAAGCTTCAGGCAAATATCCCGCACGTCTCCTGCGAAGGTCAACGATTACTCTCCGTTCGATCGAACACATCCCTTCTACTTTGGCACCTTAAATCTGTCAAGGGTTTCTATTTACTTGACAAAAACCCTAATCAGATATACATGGCACAAAAACCATTCATCGAAGTGGGCTCGTAGTCCATCTGTGTGGATACCGGAGGAAATTATGAACGTTAGGCGTGGCTCGTGTGCTCTGGTTGTACTGTTCAGCCTTACAGTGACGGTGCGGGTGGCGGAATCTGCTGCTCCTTTTTATGAGGGCAAAACCATTCACGTTATTGTCGGACAGGCCGCGGGAGGAGGCTTCGATACCTACACACGTACTATGGCTCGCCATATGGGGAAGTACATCCCTGGCAACCCGAGCATCATAGTCGAGAACATGACCGGCGCTGGGAGCCTCATTGCTGCAAACCATCTTTATAAGGTAGCGAAGCCAGACGGTCTTACCATTGGACATTTCATTGGGGGCCTGTTTTTGCAGCAGCTCCTGGAAAAGCCGGGGATTGAATTTGATGCGCGCAGGTTCGAATACCTGGGTGTCCCGGCGCAGGATAACACGGTGATGGGCATCTCGGCGGCCAGCGGGATCGCCAGCCCGGAGCAGTGGATGGCGTCAAAAGCAACCGTTAAATTTGGTGGGATTGGGCCGGGCTCCGCCGCCGATGATATTCCCAAGGTGGCAAGGGCTGCTATCGGCTTGCCAATCCAGTTGGTCACCGGCTACAAAGGGACTGCTGAAATTCGCCTGGCTTTCAATAGCGGAGAGATTCACGGACTTTCGAGTTCCTGGGAATCATTCAAATCGACGTGGACCAGGGAATTGGAATCCGGTGCTCTTAAGATTATCCTGCAAGCGGTCGTGAAACGGCATCCTGATCTTCCCGATGTTCCTTTGATTGTCGAATTTGCCAAGACCGAGGAAGCGCGGCATTTGATCCAGGTGGGCATCCACAACTACGGGCTGACGGCTCGTCCTTATGTTTTACCCCCACGGGTGCCTAAGGAGCGGGTTCAGATTTTACGCAAGGCCTTCATGGACACCATGGGAGATCCCGAATTCCTGGCGGACGCCAAGAAAGCTAGGCTCGACATCAACCCACTGTCAGGCGACGCGCTGGAAAAAACCATTGCCGGGATCTTTAAACTTGATCCGAGCTTGGTTGGGAAACTCAAAGAGATCCTTAAATAGCGCAGATCCATTTCAAAGGTGGGTGTTCAGGAAGGAGGGAATGCAAAAAAAGCGAAAGTCAAAAACTCAAGCCAGGCACGATTCCCGCTAAAAGACCCACATCGCCGAAATTCGGAGCGCTGTGAGGGATGTGGAGTGACACCATATGCGGCTTTCGCTTGGGTAAGACAGAATAAGATTCAGCTTGCATGCTGGTATTCTATCTTGTAAAAGAGACTTATGCGTACCAAGGTAACAAAGCGTGGACAGGTTTCCGTCCCCTCCGAGGTTCGAAAACAGCTTGGGATCGGTCCGGAGACAACTCTGGAATGGGTGGTGGAAGGCGCGACTGCAAGGGTTATACCCCTACCTTCAGACCCGCTGAAGGCGTTTCGTGGCTCCGGCAGAAAGGGAATGGTACGGCGGCTGTTGAGGGAAAGGGTGCGGGACCGGCGACGGGAAGATGCCTCCTAAGAGTGCCTTTGTCCTCGATACCTCCGCCCTGCTTGCCCTTCGCAGCGACGAGGCGGGTGCCGACCGGGTGGAGGCCCTCCTATTACTGGCAAAACGGGAACAATGCCACTTGTTTGTGTCTTTCATGAGCCGAATGGAGGTTCTGTATATCGTTTGGCGTGAGGAGGGAGAGCAGGCGGCGCGTGAGGCGTTGCGGCTGGTCGATTCGTTCCCAATGGAGTGGGTATCTTGTGATGCAGATATCCTGGAAATGGCTTCCCGTCTCAAAGCCCAGGGGCGCTTATCTGTTGCCGACTGTTGGATAGGCGCTACTGCAATTGCCCGCGAGGCAAGGCTTGTCCATAAAGACCCTGAATTTGCAAGGTTCAAAGAAATCCCGCAAGAAATTCTCAGGCGGTAAAATCGCGCCTATACCTCAACGATTCTCTCAGCGAGCTTCCGCGGTTATCCCTTTCTTCGGGCGTATTGGATGAGGGCGTCGATTAGGGAGTGGCGGATCGGTCCAAAAGAAGCGTCCTGCCGATGGATGAGCGAGATCTTGTCCTTCTTTCCAAGCCGTGTCTTAGTTTTTTCCTAAACGGGTCAGACTCAGAAGGAGTAATGGAGCGATACTCCGACAGAGCCTTTGTTTTTAAACTGCCCTTCAACCTCAGCATGAAACCCTTTAACCCAAGGCAAGGGCGATCTCAATCCCACAAAGCCGCCGAAATTGTTTTTCTCTCTATAGTGGGTTTTATCGGAAAGTAACCCGGGGCGGAAGATAAATTGTTCCTTATGGCCGGTCCAATAAACAACTGGACCTCCATAGAGAGTCACCCCGTATATGCAGAAAAGACTCCCGGTACCTTTTCTGCCCGTCGATTCCCGCCAAGGCAGGCACGATTCCCGCTGAGCCAAGAGCAGACTTGACCCCTTTGTTTGACCCCTTTGTTCCGCGATTTGGCGGCGCCAATACAAGGATGAAGTATGAGGGATGAAGGCGGAGGAAGGGGAAACAGGCACCAGGCATCAGGCGGGAGGCGGAAATCGTGATCGTGTTCGTTGCTCGTGGTCGGAAGGCAGAAAGGCAAGGATGAAAGTGGAATTATGACAGATGATGAGGAAAAGCCGGGGAGAAACTTCCACGTTTCGAGAATTCCCGAAAGGTCCTAATAAAGAAGGTGGCGGCGGAGATCAATCGGGAACCTTCGATTGGATGTAGAAAAGACCGTTAGGGTCCATCGTGGTGACAATCTTGGTGCGCAGCCAGCCATCGTGAACGCGCTTGGCGGTCTCTTCAGAAGGTTGGTACCTGACGCCGGTCATGGGCGACTTCACCCCGACCTCACCATACTCGATCGCCTCCCAGGGGACTTCAAGAGGATTTCCGCTGGCGGGATTTAAAGGCCATACGTCCACGTTGGTGATTGGGATCCCAACCGCGGCATCGAGGTACCAAGTGGGATGGGACGACAAGACAGGTCCGGACTCTACAGAGCCGTAAGTGAGCAGCGCAGGCTTGTCCAGTAGATTTCTGAGCCTTCTACGGCCGATGGCTGTAAACGGCCCGGGCACGGAAACAAACAACCCCTCGAGGACATCCCGGAAGGCCCGGACCAGGCTCTTATAGGAAGAGTCGTAGAGTTTTCTCGCCTCCAGGCGCGGGAGGATGGTATAGCGGGGCGGATGATTCCTGATCACGTCTGCCACCTTTTCCGGATCTTCCAGGTCAGCCAGTAAGCAGGTTCCACCTCGGAAAAGAACGGGCAGAAGGCTATAAAGCCCTTCCCATTTGTGCAGCGGCTGGAGTGCCAGCATTAAGTCCTCGGCTTTCAACGGCACGAAGGTGCTCCAGGACACTGCTCCCGCTAAAAGCGTTCTGTGGCTGTGGTAAACGAGGCCTCCGTTTTCCATGTTGAACGCGAGCACGGGCCCCTGGAGGTCCAGCCGTCCCTTGGCTGTGGAAGCGGCGGCTCCCTTTCCTTCTAGATCCTGGAATTGGATGATGGGAACTCCCGGCAATACCGACGCCATCTCTTGTTGTAGACGGGTTTGGTCGGTAATGAACAGTTCGGGTTCAAATTGACGCAGGGCTGCAGCCAGGCCGTCGGCTGGAAGCGCGGGATCGGCAAGAAAGAGGCTGCAGCGACCCTTGAGGGCGCCGAAGAAGAGCTTTACGAGGTTGACGGGCTGCCGCATTGCCGTAGCGAGCCGGGCCGTCTTGCCCTCTGTGTAGGCAAGGATGGCCTTCATGGTCCGGTCTGTTTCCTCCGACAGTTGGCGGTAAGTGACAGTCCCGTGATGGCTAATGAGAGCAGGTTGGTCGGGATGCCTGCGGGCTGGTCGGGTGATCAGCCCGTCATCTAGCGCGAGGCCGGGAATCGCCAGATACCGGTAGACGTCTTCAGGCCAGTAGCCTGCGGTTAGGCCCACTGCCCCCTTAGACATGAGGCGCCCCCCAGTCCTTCTCTTCGATGACCGCTACTCCCTTCCACCGCTCCGGTAGTTCTTCAGTCCAATCCACTCTCACCTCTATCTGAAGCCTCTCTTGCACGCGATCGCGCAATTGGGTTCCAATGGGGTCAAGTTCCCCGGTGGGGGGTTTCTGAATCAACAACCTCAAATAGGCCGTTGCTCTCTCCTCACGAATGACTGCGAAGGGAATGCCGATTAGCTCTGGCACTTCATCCACGCATAATCGAGCATCGTAGGGAACGAGTTCCTTTCCCGCTACTCGCACAATGTTTGCCTGCCTATCGTAGACTTCCAGTAGAGGCCAAGTTCTACCGCAACTACAGCGTTCTGGCAAGATTTCCCCCAGGTCTTCGGTATCGTAGCGGATGTAAACGGAGCCGTAAGGAATCAGCGAGGTAATAACAACGGTGCCTCTCTTCCCTGCGGGAAGCGGCTCGTGCGTTTGAGGATCGACGATCTCAACGTGACAGCAATCCAAAAAAATATGATGCCCGCGGTGAAAAGAGCACTCCATAGCCGTGAGCCCCTCGGGGTTGCCAAGCCCTTCGAAGATATCAACGACTCCCGTCTCCTCTTTGAGCTTTTCACGCGTGCGCGGTGTCATGGGAGCCCCTCCAACGAGAATATACTTAACACCCTGGAAGGCTCTGGCAAGACTCATCTTGCGTCTACGGCACTCAGCCAGAAGAGCATAGAACATCGGCAAGAAGATCGAGACGAAGTCGGGTCTTACCTCGATCATGGTGTCCAGAAAGTTTCCCGAAAATCGGGGAAGGAAAGTTCCCCAGGGAATCACGCAGGTGGCCCCTATTTTTTGTACCACCTCTGTCTCCTGCACGGCAAGGCTGTGCCAGGCGGGCGCTGCCATGAGCATTCGCATTCCGGAACGCAAGCCACCCCACCAGTATGCTCGAGCCAAGGAACCCCCTCGAATAGAGCGCCACTTTGTAGGCCAGTAGAGGAACGAGGTCCCGAGCGTTCCTGAGGTCATGCATAAGACCGCCCGCTCTCCGCCATCGAAAGTCTCCGTACCAACGCTGAAGCTGCCCTTTTCCTTAATCTCTCGAAGAAGGTCTCTCTTGGTGAAGATCGGCACCCTTAAAAGGTCCTGGAGACTCTTCACTGAATCGGGGTGGAAATGGGACGCCTCAAAACGGCGTCGATAGAAGGGCAGGTTTTGATAAGCGTGGCCGAGCATGCGCTTTAACTTTCGAAACTGAAGTCTCCGTAGCTTCTCTGCAGGCCAAGTGTCCTGGCTGTCTAGATAGACCGGCTCCCGGGCTTTTTTCATGTAGCGATCCTGTATTCCTTTGGGCCTCTCGGACAACCAGCAGGTTCTAAAGAGCCTTTAATTTGGCTGAGATAACGTAGGGTGGGACAGGTCCGGGCAAACCGGTTAGTAATGACCAGGCGATGCTCTTTTTCGTTGTCCACCTGCTCCTCGATACGCTCGGCGACGCTCTCCACCAGGTAAAGATCCTGCCAGCTATGAAGCAAGCGGCATTCAGGGCATTCCATGGCCAAGAACATCGCTGCATCCATGCGGAGAAGGCGGTATACAGGCACTCCAAGCTTCCTCTCGAATGCGCCCTGTTCCGTCTTTGATAGAAGGCTCTCATTCTCGACAGCAACCAAGAAAAGGGTGTAATCGGACAGCCGTAAGCCTTCTCTTTCGACTTCTGCAGTGAAAGGTTGAAGACAATCGTTACGAATGAAAAAGACTCGGGGGCGCACAAGCCTAGCGATATCCACCGCCCTCCGAGCCATGTGGCTCACCCCGTCGTTGCAAATGGGTAAGCATCCTAGGAGATCGGCAGCGCCCTGTTTTAGATAAGGAGTGAACAAGGAGGAGGCGAGGTAAGAGACCGGGCTGGTTCCGTAATCGAATATAGCGACCCGGTCTCCCCGCTTGAGCCCGAGCAGTGACCAGCAGCGCCGAAGCGCCTCCGCATAGTGCTTCAAATCGTCGCGGTCCAGCGCGACATAGAGGGCCGTCTCGGTATCGTACTCTAACTGGAACACCACAAGGGGAAGGCGGCCCTTCGCGCACCTGAGCGAGTACGGGTCCCCACTTCTGATCTTTTCCGCCACCAGCTCCTCGAGGGTCATGGTCGGTATCTTCTCGGCGAAACCTTTCGAGTGAGAGACCGCGTCGGTTCCTAAGCTCCCGAATCTCCGCTTATAGAAAGGGGCGGTAGAGGCGTGCTGGATTAAGTGTCCGATCGGTTGCATGCACGATTTAGAAAAGTCCGCCGAAAGCGATGGACGCGCCGGCAATAAGCGCCAGAGTGGACGTGATAAGGTTAACCAGTTGCCACCGATCCAGCCAGGCGGATGCAGAGATTTGGTCGGCTCTTCTTTTTTCCACATCCGCCAGTGTGGGATTAGAGCTGACGGTGAGTTTTTTCATCAGTTTCGGCCTCAGGCCGAAAGTCATGATGGAAGAGCTGGTGACCGTGATGAGCCAGAATAAAAGCATCAGAGCGAGCGAACGTCCGGGACCGTGGGTATAAAGATCGAGGGAGATGAGCAGCCAGAGTCGACCGGTATAGTAGAGCTGCAGCAAGCCGCTCAGGAAGAGAAGGACCAGGGCAGTCCAACCGGTGTAGGTAAACAAGCTGCCCACTCTTTGGGCAATCACCACTGCGTGGGCCGGAGGGATCAAGCGCAGGGCTGGCCGCAAGAGAAAGTAGTTAAAAATGACTGAACCTACTAACGTGGCAGCAGCAAGGATATGGATGAGCCTTAGAACGAGAAGCAATGCTAGCACGGATAAAGACGACCCTCGCTTTCAAAGAACGGGCCAAGTTCAGAAGCAAAGTGAAAATTCAGCAGGTGACGGGCCATTGACCTACCATCTAGCCAGTTTGGCCTTGCCCGTCAAGCTATTTAAGAATGCTCTACGCTGTTGCTCGCCTCCAATGAATCGTCCCTCTCCATGCCCTTTTTTCCTAGAGGTAAGAAAACGGCAGGCTCCTTTTCCTACTTTTGATAAGAGCCGATCATGGCTGTCCCTTCTGCAGCCAGAGAGAGCGGATTAGATGGGTGTCGAGAATCCACTGAGGCGTGGTACGGAAATTGCGACATTCGCATGAATTACGCGAGGCTTTCTACCGGAGGGTCGCTTAAGTGAAAAAATTGTCCAGGGAGGAGTTTCTTACATGGTTGGCCTGGGGAAGTGCCGGACTCCCCGCAGCTCTTCTGGGGATTGGCTCCTTCAGGTTTCTCATTCCCAACCTGATTTTTGGCCCGCCGACTATGTTCAAAATCGGCAGGGCGGAGGGATTCCCCCCGGGGAGCCAAACATTTCTCCCGGAAAGCCGTTTGTTCATCGCATCCACGGAAAAAGGGATAATGGCAATGTCTGCCATATGCACGCACCTTGGATGTACAGTGTCGCAAGTGGAATGGGGATTTCAATGCCCCTGCCATGGCAGCAAATTCGATTCCAGCGGTCGCGTGCTGGCGGGCCCGGCGCCGCAGCCATTGCCGTGGTTTAGGATCTTGCAGGACCCTGACGGTCAGCTGGTCGTTGACACTTGGCGTCCGGTCCCCCGACAGACTTTTTTCAGAATGGCCTAGGGAGCGCTGAGGCATGCCGGTAAGGCTCCTTCGTTATTTTGCTTTGGCGAGTTTGCTCCTGCTTGCAGGCTGCACTTCAGGCGGCTCCGGTGCTCCGGATCCCCCCTCGTCTGAAGATATCATCTCTTCCCCGCAAGGTCGCGGGGGTTCAAGTGAAACCGTTGTTCCCAGCCATTCGGAAGAGCGAGAGAGTTTCACTTTATCCCTTCCGCGAAGGGGCATCTTCGTGGCCACGATTCGGTGGGGATTGACGACTTTGGGTGTCTTTGACATCGCCAACAGGGCGCTGGCACCGGTGGCAACGCGGGAGACGGGCGAGTTACTCATTTCGGGGTCTCGAGATCGGTTGGCTTACCTGGTGCGTGAGGGTCCCAATCCCAGGAAGAATTTTGTTGAAGTCATAGACTTGAGACGGAGAAAAAGTCTGGCCGTCAAACCGGCCAGCGACTTCGCGATCTTGGGTTTTACCCTGAACCCCAGCGGGGACAGGCTCAGCTACGCCGCGATGAATCTCCGCAAAAGCCGCAGCCACCACGTCACCTGGCGCGCGGGTCTGGCAGATCTGGAAAGATATGAAACACGCCTCTCGCTGGAATCGGGACCAGATAAAGTCCTCGAAGAGGGGATCCCTGTCCCCTTCGGATGGTCCAGACGGAGAGAGGAAATTTTTTTCCAAATAAAATTGCCCCTGCGGGGGATGGTGAAGCAGGGCATTTGGGCTATGAAGCCTGACGGTTCGAGCTGGCGGCAAATCCTTCCTGAAGCGTCTTACACCGGCGTTCCGCGTCTCTCCCCGGACGGCGCATCTCTGGCTTACTTTGCCACTAGCCAGGAACTTCTGCCTCAGGGCTACATCCCGGCTCCGGGTGAGCCTCCCGCCAATGTCCTGACGGTCATGAATTTGATGACCGGGGATAAAAGCGTCTGGACGCAGAAGTCCGGCACAGCCTTTGGTGCCTTTGCGTGGTCGCCAAGCGGAAAGGAAATCCTGGTGAGCGAGCAGGAGTGGTCGGAAGGTCGCTTTCATGACGGGGGGCTGCTCAGAGTAGCGAAGGATAAGACTCAGGCAGTGGTGGGGATCGGCCGGTCCAGTCCCTTCGTCAAGGTGACGGACGTATTGGTGTGCGGGGACGGCTCTGTTTTTTGGGTCGAGGAACTTGGCGCGGGGGCGAGGCTGCGTGCCATGGCGGCTCGGATTCCGGCGACGCTTCTCACTCACCCCGATGGGAAGATCCATCTTTTCAGTTGCCTGGAGTAGGTGAGCAAGACCATGGACGGCCACCCCAACAGAGTCCTGGGTTTCCTGGCGGCGCTCCGAGCGCTGGGGCGGCAACTTTACCGTTCGATTTTTCGCGGGAGCTATCCCGCCAGTCTCCGGCAGCAGTTGGCCGTAGTGGTCAACAATCTCATCCTTCATGTCCATCCGACAAGGGTCTTTCGCCGAAGCCTCAGCCCCCAGACCACTTTCGGCCTCGGCTTGATCTGTTTTTACCTTTTTATCATCGAGTGGGTAACGGGCGTCTACCTGATGTTCTACTATGAACCCTCTACCGGCGCTGCCTATGGGCGGATACTGGATCTCGACTATGTCATCACGTTTGGTCGGCTGATGCGCAACCTCCACCGCTGGGCGGCCGAGGCTATGGTCGTCGCAGTCGCCCTCCACATGTGCCGGGTTTTCTACACCGGCGCTTATAAACCTCCCCGAGAATTCAACTGGATCCTGGGTGTGGTCCTGCTCCTCCTGACCCTGGCGTTGAGCTTCACCGGTTATCTTCTACCTTGGGACCAGCTTTCTTTCTGGGCGGTTACGGTAGGCACCAACATCGTCAGCTACGCTCCGGTCCTGGGCCCCAAACTTCGATTCGTCCTTCTCGGAGGCGACAGCGTCGGGAGCGACGCGCTCCTGCGCTTTTACACTCTGCATGTCCTCGCCGTACCCGCACTCGCCGCTCTCATCATCAACTATCACATCTGGCGCGTCGTAAAAGACGGCGGCCTGGCTCACCCGCTGCAGCGCCATCCGGGCGGAGAAGAAAAAACGGCCCCGGCTCCGCGGACAGATCCCGTTATCCCCACGTTTCCGCTGGTCGTCTATGCCGAGCTCTTAGTCTTTGTGGTGCTGATGGCTGGATTGGTCGCGGCCTCTCTCCTCTTTGATGCTCCTTTGGAAGAAGAGGCTAACCCTCTGCGGCCCAGCAATCCGTCCAAAGCCCCTTGGTATTTCCTCGGTCTGCAGGAGCTCGTCAGCTACTCCGCCTTCTGGGGCGGCGTCATGGTCCCCACCGTCCTAACCCTGTTCTTGTTGTTTTTGCCTTACTTTGACCGGAAGGCCGGAGGAGAAGGGGTCTGGTTTGCCCGAGAGCGAATGGGCATGATCATCGTCTGGACTGTTATCCTGGCCGGGATTGTGGTGACGACAGTCATCGGGGTTTTTCTTCGCGGTCCCAACTGGAGTTTTTATTGGCCCTGGCAGGGCTGGCCGGGTCCGCAGTAAAGGAGTGGTCCGGTTCGTATGGAGAAATGGCTCGGTTCGGCCAGCCTAGCCCTAACCCTCATTTTGGGTTGGGCTGTGTGGGACGCCGCGCAGCAAGAATGGGAACGGGTCCAGCGAACCTACTACCGTTTGGCTTTGTCCGGTGCCCAGACTGAGGCCGAGAAAGAGTGGGCGAGGAGCCAACGCATAGAGCTCAAGCAGCTCCAGCTCAAAGAGCGCGGGACGGTCGAGCGCTGCGTGTCCTGTCACCTCGCCCTGGAGAACCCTATGTTCCGGAACTTCCCGGAGCCGTTGCGCAAGCATTCTTCGCTTCTGGAAAGCCATCCGCCAAAGCAGTTTGGTTGTGTTGCGTGCCACGGAGGAGAGGGCAGGGCGGTGACCGCTCTCGAAGCGCATGGCCAGGGAGGCATCTTGGCGAAGCCTCTTCTCAAAGGCGACTACATGCAGGCTGCTTGTTACAATTGCCATGGGCTGAAAACCCTGCCTCCCAGGGTCACGGCAGCAGTCGTGCGGGGAAGACAGCTGGTCAACCGCTACCTGTGCCTCGGTTGCCACAAAATCAACGGTGACGGAGGCGAAGAAGGGCCTGAGTTAAGCACGGTGGGAAGCGATCGAAGCTGGATATGGCTCTATGCTCACCTGGCCAGGCCGCAAGGCGTGGTCGCAGGCTCGACGATGCCGGTCTTTTCGCTGAACCGGGAGGAAATTAAAGACATCACGGTCTATTTGATGACGCTTCTGGATAGCCGAGACCAGCTCAAGAACCTCCCTTTGCTTGCAAAGCGCGCGGCAAAGGATTATCCAACGGAACGGCCGGAGGACGAGCGGAATCACGGAGACATAAAATTCGCCGCAGACAAGGGCGCAGTCAAGTTTGCCTACGACGGCAACATTCTTTTTCGCGGCGCTGGTTGCAACCTGTGTCACATGCTTGGCATCAGAGGAGGAGAGGTGGGCCCGGCACTGACCTATATCGCGCGAAAGCGTGACGGAGAGAATTTGGAGCGCCTTTTGAAGGATCCCGAGGAAGTGCTTCCCGGAGGGAAGATGCCGCAGCTCTATCTGAACGAGCGGCAAATAAAAGCGCTGGTTGGCTTTTTGAGCACCCTGAGCTAGTGACGCTATGAAGCGGGTATTTTTTCTTTTCATCGCTGCGCTTGGCCTTGCCTCAGGATGCCTTGCGCCGCCGGCTCCCCGTGACGCCCCGCTTACCCGCCTCGAAGAGCAGGGTTGGAGAATCTTTTCGCGCGAGCCCTGTTTCTCTGCCTGTCACGCAACTTCCGTCGCAGCGACTCCGCCAGGCAGTTTAAGCGGGTTTGTGCCTGATCTGCGCACGACTCCCAGACACACTCAGGACTGGTACCTGGCCTACTTTGTCAATCCCCGCGCGGTTCTCCCTTACAGCCCGATGCCTTCATTCGGATATCTCTCCAGAGAAGAGATGAAGGCTCTGGCTGCGTTTCTGCAGCGTCTCAACCGCGATGTGCCCGCGCCTAAGGCGAGACCGGTTGCACCAGAGGAGATCCCCCGCACCGCCAGGGATTTTGTGTCGTATCGAGCGGGGCGGAATATCTTTAATACCTACTGCACGGGTTGCCACGGGGAATCCGGGAGCGGAGGGGGGGAGGTGGGGCACCTGCTTTCGCCGGAGCCGCGGGACTTTACCGATTCCGTCTGGATGAGCAAGCAGACAGAGAGCTATCTCTTTTCTGTCATCACCGACGGCAAGGCCAATACCGCGATGCCAGGCTTTAAAGATATCCTGCGCCCTCAAGAGAGAGCCCTGGTGCTCAATTACATTCAGTATTTTGCTGATCCCGTGGCCAAGGAGCGGATGGAGTTGGCATTCGCCATCGAGTAGGTGGAAGTTCGCCAAATAATTTTTGTCTCGATCAGGTCAATCAGAGATTTGATATCATCGGGTTTGAAAAAAGGCACCTCTCCGGCGCGCTTTTCGGGACGGGTCAAGGCAAGGGTCTGACTTTCCTCCGCGTGCCTTAAGATTTTTCCAGCCCATCATTTTTACTGTTGACACAGGTGCAAAGTTATAGTATTTGAGCGTCGTTTGTATTGTAAAATATAAGTTTTGCAATGCAAGACACAGACGGGCGCGATGATTCACGATCAGCGTATGGATGGTATGGCGCGCTGAGTTGGGAGATATCCGATGCCTGGCACGCAAATAAAAGTTTTTGACAAAATCGTTCAGGTTATCGAATTGCTTGCGACTTCCTCCCAAGGGGTGACACTTAAGAAGGTGCAACAAGCCTTAGCATTAAACAAGGGCACAGCCTTTAGGATTTTACGTGCCTTGGAATCGCACGACGTTGCGGCGAGGAATGAAGATGGAACTTTCGTCCTGGGGAACCGTGTGCTCTGGTGGGAAACTTGCTACCGTCAAAATCTCGACCTTTCCAAGGTTGTCCGGCCCCACCTGGAAAAGCTCCGGGATCTGACATCGGAGACAGCCGCATTTTCTATCTTGATGGGGAACCAAACAGTAATTGTAGATCAGGCCATTAGCCCTCACGCTACAAGCACGAGATTTGATATCGGATCCTCTGCCCCCTTGCACGCAGGAGCCACAGGGCGGGTATTTTTAGCCCATCTGGCTCTAGAGAGACGTAGAGGTCTTTTGAGCCGGCAGCGCTTGGAACGCATTACGGAGCGGACCATCACCGATAGAGAGCGGCTCGAACGGGAATTAAATAAGTGCGTCGCCCAGGGATTCGCTTTCAGCGAAGGGGAAAGGCTCTCCAACACTTCTTCCATCGCCGCTCCTATTTTCGGTTCCAATAAAGAGGTCTTGGGAGTCGTATCGGTGAATGGCCCATCCGACAGGCTGACGCATAGCAAAGGTAGGTCGATGGCTCCGATACTGTTGAGAGAAACTCGGCTTTTGACGCGACGGTTGCAAGGGCCTACACGTCAACGCTCAAACTTAAGAGACAGTCCCAATCTGTATTTGATGAAAGTCAAAAAAAAGAGCCCGAGCGACGAGTGAGGAGGCGGTTTGTGAGGTTCAGGCGCATGATATTTTTTCTTGGCAATTTTTTCCTTATTTTCCTGATGACAGCGCCTGCCCGGGCATCATCTATTCTAGGCGGGGAATGGGAAAAACTCTTCAAAGAGCGCGTCACATTTGCTGGCTTCATCGAGAATACAACGGGTCTTTCCATTGTCGCGGGTGACAGCAAATTTACCACCAGCAACCGGTTCATTATGAACCGTTTTGTCATCCAACCCGAATTCAATTTTGACTTCGACGAAAGAGTCAAGCTCTTTATATCTTGGAGATTTGTCAAGGAGCCGCGCTACAACAAGGAGGCCAGGGACCGGAGAAGAAATGTCCCTTCCTTGTCCCCCCTCGAAAACACCTTCTACGACGAAGACAGCTTAAAGCCCTGGGAGATGGTTTGGGATGTTCATCCCATCGACCGGCTGAGCCTTAGGATCGGAAGGCAGTTCATTTCCTGGGGTGAGACGGATGGGCTAAGACTGCTCGATGTGATCAACCCGCAGGAT
>Ga0209751_10002738_pt1 | contig 17412 bp, 13 predicted proteins | sample RifCSP13_1_FD_184019 | JGI IMG/M metagenome (GOLD analysis project Ga0209751, IMG submission 184019) | Soil microbial communities from Rifle, Colorado - Rifle CSP2_sed 13_1 (SPAdes) (version 2) | ecosystem: Environmental > Terrestrial > Deep subsurface > Rock core/Sediment | place: Rifle... | reverse complement strand
GCGCCGATCTTGGTCGAAGCCATATTTGAGACCTTACGCGAGATCAACCAGGGCGGAACGACGATCTTGCTGGTTGAGCAAAACGCGCTCATGGCGTTGGAGGTGGCCCGGCGGGGATACGTCCTGCAAACCGGAGAGATCGTCCTGCACGACTCGGCGGAGGGCCTGCTCAAGAACGAGATGGTTCGCAAAGCCTACCTGGGTGGCTGAATGGGCATTCTCCGGGTTACAGGCAACCTTCTTGAATTCGAATCCGGCGAAAGGAGAACCTTGGCCACGACCGAATACAGCCCGCTCAATACAGGCCGGCGTCATGCGTCACGCCAAGAACGATGAGCCAGGCAGAGCGCCGATCCCTGGCGGCGCACAGGTATCAAAGCCGCAATGGTCCTGCCGAGCCTGGTAATGGTGCGCTGCGGGTGCCGGATGGCGACTACGTTTCGCTCAACCCCGCCTGGTGGGCGCAGGCTCGGATCGGATGTCGCTGCACGAGCTGCCACATGGGATGCGCCAGACAGCGCAAGAGTAGGGTCACCCGCAGTGAGTCCAATCGACCTCCAGTTCGAAACACCGCGAATCGAACTCATTGGCGGCCGGCGCTAGCCCATAGATCGGGCCACCGATCAATCACCTTCACCGCCTTGAAAGAGGTTCCACAGAGATTGCTGGCAAGAGGTCCCCTGAGGCAAGATTGTCGTCTGGTCTGCCTATTCGATATACGCTTGACGGGTGAGTTCATCAGGAGATGATCCTATGAGTATCAGCCATGCCGAGCTGGTCGAAAGAAACAAGGCCTACACGCTTGCCAGTTGGACGGCCCAGGCGGATTGGAGACCGCTCTCGATGACGCGTGCCCAGGGCATCTATTTCTGGGATGCGGACGGCAAACGATTCATCGATTGGTCATCGCAGTTGATCAATGTCAATGTCGGGCACGGCCATCCACACGTGATCAAAGCTCTCCAGGAGCAGGCAGCCAAAATCTGTTACGCCTACCCCGGCATTGCCACAGAGCCACGTGCCAGGCTGGGCGAGATGCTCCAGAAGATCGCGCCGGCTGGCCTGGCCAAGAGCTTCTTCACGACCGGCGGGGCAGACGCCATTGAGAACGCCATGAAGATCGCTCGACTGTATACCGGTCGGCAGAAGATCGTCACCCGCTACCGCTCCTATCACGGGGCTACCTTCGGGGCGATGACGGCCGGCGGCGACCCGCGCCGTCTGGCCAACGAGCCCGGAGTCCCCTGGATCGTGCGCGTGCACGGGCCTTATTCGTATCGCAGCCCGATCTATCGCGGGCGCAGCGCCGACGAGGGTGACCAGGTCGTCGTTGATCTGATGGAGCAGACCATTCTCTATGAAGGACCTGAAAACGTGGCTGCGATTCTGATGGAGGGCTACAACGGCACCAGCGGCATTCTCCAGGGCGGGGAACCTTTCTGGAGAGGGGTACAGGCGATCTGTGACAAGTACGCTATCCTGTTGATCGTCGACGAAGTCATGAGCGGCTTTGGCCGCACCGGCAAGTGGTTTGGCATCGATCACTATCCTTTTGTAAAGCCAGATCTCATGGTCATCGCCAAAGGGTTGACCAGCGGATACGTTCCCATGGGCGGGGTCATGGTGACGGACGAGATCGCCTCCTATTTTGACGACCACACGCTGTGGGCTGGCCTGACCTACAGCTCACATGCCCTTGCCTGCGCCACCGCCATCGCCAACCTCGAAGTGTACACGGGCGAGAACCTGATCGAAAACGCCGCCAACATGGGGAAGAAACTGCGGGCGGGTTTGACCAACCTGGCAGAGAATCACCCCAGCCTGGGCGAGATACGGGGGACCGGATTACATCAAGTCATCGAAATCGTCAAGAACCGCGAGACGCACGAGCCCATGAGCGAGTGGAACCAGCCCCTTACCGAACCGATGCGTAAGGTCGCCGCCACCCTGCGTGACCTGGGGATCAATACCTTCGTCAGATGGAACTGGATCTTCTGTGCGCCACCCCTGATCATCACGGAGGAGCAGATCCGAGAGGCGTTGGAGATCATCGATCAGGCTCTGATCGAATCGGATAGGCATTACGTAGGATAAATGGAAGCACAGGTACGGACGGGCCTGCGAACCGACGGGAGAAAAAGAGCATGCTGACAAAGGGTCAGTTGTTGAACTACATCGGGGGTGAATGGCGGAGATCCAACGCCAGCGAATACCTGGACGTCATCAATCCCGCCACGGCAGAATGGATGGGTCAGGTACCGCTGTCACCAGCAGCAGAGGTCAGGCAGGCCGCCGAGGCCGCCGCCGAGGCCTCTGTCGGGTGGCGCCGGGTGCCGGTCGTAGAGCGAGTGCAGTACTTATTCAAACTGAAGATGCTGCTCGAAGAGAATCTCGCCGATATCGCCCGCCAGATTACCATGGAGTGTGGCAAGACTTACGATGAGTCCATGGCCGAGATGCGGCGAGCCATTGAGAACGTGGAAGTCGCCGCCGGTATGCCCGTGCTGATGCAGGGGGATATCTCGGAAGACATTGCGCCGGGAATCGACGAGATCATGATCCGTCAGCCGGTCGGGGTGGCGGCAGCCATCTGCCCGTTCAACTTTCCCGGCATGATCCCGTTCTGGTTCTTTCCCTATGCCATTGCGGCGGGAAACACCTATATCGTCAAGCCATCTGAGAAGACGCCGATCACGCAGCAGCGGATATTTGAACTGATCGAGCAAATCGGATTACCCAAGGGCGTGATGAATCTGGTCAACGGCGGGAAGGAAACGGTGGACGCCATTCTGGACCACCCGGCCGTTCGGGCGATCAGTTTGGTCGGCTCGACCCCGGTCGCCCGTTACATTTACTCGCGTGCGACGGCGAACGGCAAGCGGGCGCAGTGCCAGGGTGGAGCCAAGAACGCGATCGTTGTCCTTCCCGATGCCGACATGCAGATGGCCACTCGCATTAGCGCCGACAGCGCCTTCGGTTGTGCCGGCCAACGCTGCCTGGCGGCGTCGATCGCCGTAACCGTCGGAGAAGCGCGTGACGTTTTTACCGAAGCGATTGCCGATGCCGCAGTCAGTCGTGTGGTAGGTTATGGGCTGGATGAGGGGGTCCAGATGGGCCCGGTGATCTCTCATCAGAGCCGGCAGCGCATTGAGGGTTTGATCGCCAAGGGGATGGGCGAAGGCGCGAATCTTCTGGTGGATGGCCGAGATCCAACGATCCCGTCCTACGAGAACGGCAGTTTCGTGCGCCCGACTATTCTTCAAGATGTTCCAGCCGGGAGCGAGGTCGCCCGAACGGAGCTCTTCGGCCCCGTGCTGAGCCTGATCCATCTGAACACAATGGATGAGGCCGTGAAGCTGATCAACAGCGCAGAATATGGCAACATGGCTTGCCTGTTTACTTCCAGCGGGGCATCCGCACGCGAGTTCCGCTATGCAGTCCAGGCCGGCAATATCGGCATAAACATCGGCGTCGCTGCCCCGATGGCGTTCTTCCCATTCAGCGGCTGGAAAGAGAGCTTCTTTGGCACGCTGCACGGGCAAGGAAGACACGCGGTAGAGTTCTTCACGCAGACAAAAGTGGTCGTCGAACGCTGGCCGAGCGAGTGGTCGCGTAGGTTCTAGCAGACGATCGTCAGCCGAGCCAATCGGGCAGCTCCCGTGACGGCCGGAAGGCGTCGAATCGACATCAGGCACCTGCTTGACGTCCTTCAGCCCTTCGTGGGCATCGCTGGTCACCATCGGCACGCTCTTCAGCCTCGCCGCACCAACCGCCGGAGAGAGTCCATCCAGAAGGCGTATTCCTCGCTCTGGCCAAGCGAAAGGCCGAGAATCTCCCGCTCCCCTGTCTGCCTCACCCCGATGGCCGCGATCAATGCCTGGCCTGGCGCAGCTCCTCGCGCCCGGATCTGGCACGAAGACTAGCCATCGCGGTCCCTCGGCTTCGCCTTCGAGCAGCACCCCGGAGGGGCGGGATGGCTGCGCGAGGGGTGCGGCCCCTCCGCTTTGCGGCGCTTGGGGTGATTCGCGAGGGGACCAATGGCGGGGTGGGGGGTGGGAGAAGGCTTTGCCTCCCCTCGGCGTCGCACGCCACGTCCTGGCCCCAAAATGCCACCGGGGCCGTTGACGACTCCAACGACGACACTATACTTTTCCCCGCGGGGAAGGAGGGCACCTCTCTACCGCACGGGTCACCCCAGCTGGCAACCGACATCGTTGGAATTCCTTGTGATGCGAACCGTGCGCCTGAGCGATCGCAACTGGGGCTTTCAGGCGAAAGCTGAAGGCCGCATCTGAGGGGCGAAGGAGGTGACATTGGCGACTCTTTCTCTTCCATAAGACGAAGAAAGTCTGTTGCCTTCGGCCAGCCACGGCCGAACCGAGTTAAGGGTAAAGGAGAAGACAAATGACCACCGAACCTACCCACCCGGAGCTTTTCGCCAGAAAGGCCTCAGGGCTCGTCCGCGAGTTCGGATTCTTCGACACCTTCTCGTTCAACGTAATCGGCTACGCCCTGGGGCTGGTGATCGCCATCACGCCGTTCTTTGCGGGCGCGCTCTTCCCGGGCGCCAACATCTTTCTCATACTGATCGTGGGCACTGTGCTGGCCGTCTTTAATGGGCTGACATACAGTCTCCTGGCCGGCGCGATGCCCCGGTCGGGCGGCGAGTACGTTTACAACGGGCGCGTCCTGCATCCGGCGATTGGATTCATGTCGAATTGGGGGTTCACATGGTCACAATTCCTCGGAATAGGGATCTACACGCAGTGGGCCGTGAACTACGCGCTCGCTGTCAGCCTCACCACGCTCGGCTACGCACTTCACAACACCGGGCTGTACAATGCAGGCCTCTTCATCCAGCAGCCCGCAGCCAGCTTCATCTTTGGCGTGATTGTGCTGGTCACCGTGGTGGTTGTACAGCTTCTCGGTATGAAGTTCCTGCGCCGTTTCCTCAACTTCTTCTTCGTGATTGCGACCCTTGGCACGCTGATAACGCTGGGGATCTTCATCTTCAGCAGCCGCGCCGAGTTCATCCAGGCGTTCAATTCGTTCATGTCGTCGACAGGCGGCATGAACAACGCCTATAACGGGATCATTGAGCTGGCGCGGACGAACGGCTGGACGGAAGTACCGGCCTCGTTCTGGCAGGTCATCCTGGCGCTTCCATTGGGATACTGGGTCTATATCGGCTTCACTTACTCCGCCTACGTGGGCGGCGAGGTGAAGGAGCCCCAGAAGACACAGAGCTACGCCATCCTGGCCTCCCTGGCGTTCGGGTTCATCCTGTACATGGCTGTCATGGGTGCGTACTACGCTGTTGTCGGCACTCAGTTCAACAACGCGGCAGCGTTTCTGGAGTACAACACCGGCGTCAATCCTCTGCCGGTTGCGGGTGTGTTGAACTTCTTCGCCAGCCTGCTCACCTCGAACACTCTCTTGCTTGTGCTGATGGACATCAGTTTCTTCTTGTGGTACTACCTCTTGCTTTTCGTGATGTTCACGATCTGTGTGCGCAACTTGTTCGCGTGGTCGTTTGATCAGATCACGCCCGTCTGGCTCACCAAGGTAACCCAGAAGACCCGCTCGCCGTGGTCGGCAACGGTAGCTGTGGGGGTCATCGCTCTGATCTTGCTGTGGGCGTCCATCTTCACACCGCTGTTCGACTACGTCTTCAACTACATCGCGATATTCTCCATCGCCTTCTGGATTACCAGTTTCGCGGCGATTCTGCTTCCGTACCGCAAGCCCGAACTGTTCGCGGCTGCTCCAGACATAGTTCGCAGCAAGATTGCCGGCATTCCTCTGGTGACGATCGCGGGAGTGGTCAACCTCATCCTCTTTAGCTTGATCCTGTACTCCTCGTTCAGCCTGCCGGCCTTCAGCGGCCCGGTCGGCCCGATCGCGATCGCCTTCTTGCTTGGCATCTACATCGTCGGAGTGGTCATCTACTTTATCGCCGCGGGTATCCGAAGGGGGCAGGGGGTCGATCTCAACCTCCTGTATGGAGAGATCCCGCCTGAATAGCCTTCCCCTGCGGGTGTGAATTCCTCTCTCTCTGGCTACCGGGCAGTCGCTCTTGTGCGACGGAGCCCGGTAGCCAGAATCTCAAGCCGTGACGCCATGTTGATCTTGTAGCACGAAGAGGATCTGCACAATGGGAGTTCAGCGAGAAGTGACCGTGGCATCCGTCCAGCTTGATGTTGTGCTTGAGGACGTAGATGCAACGAGGAGAATGGTCTTGGGCGGGGTCGACCAAGCGGCGGATGCGGGTGCCGATCTGGTCATGTTCCCGGAGCTTATTCTTTCGGCAGGTTATAGTCTTGGAGACAAGTTCCACGATGTCGCTGAACCGATACCCGGCCCCACCACGCGAACACTCGGCGAGAAGGCGAGAGAGCACAACATGTACATCCTCGCCGGCATGGCTGAACGTGACGCCACAGGCACGGTGTACAATTCGGCCGTCATTGTCGGCCGCGATGGCGAGCTCGCCGGCTCGTACCGTAAGACGCACATTTTCACGCCAACCGAATCCTTCTTCGCCTTGGGCACAAAGCTGCCTGTCTTCAGCCTTGACTTTGCGACGGTCGCCATCCCAATCTGCTATGACCTGGAGTTTCCCGAAACGGCGAGAGTCTTGTGTCTCAAAGGCGCCGAAATGCTCCTGACGATCACGGCCCACTGGGAGGGGACAGGAACCGTGGGCACATCCGAGAACTTCATCCGCACGGTCTACGCTTCACGCGCACTGGAAAACCGCGTCCCCGTGGTTTTGTGCAACCGCGTCGGATTTGATCCTGGCCTCAACGCCCGGTTTATCGGGTTGAGTCGCATCGTCGACTCCGACGGAATGACTCTGGCGGAGATGCCGGACGATCGCGAAGGCATGATCGTGGCGACGTTAGACCTCGCCGAGGAACGCCAGAAGCGATTGAAGTACAACTACTTCCGCGACAGGAAACCGCTCTTGTACGGCCCGCTGACAGAGCTTGACTGAACATCCAACTGGACCAACGATGCCGCCTGACCACCCCGATCCGAAGCCATTCCTCGAGCAAGCCACTAAGATCCTCGGCGAGGCCAAGGAGCGCAACTTGACTCTGCGGGTCATCGGCGCGCTTGCATTTCACATCCATTGCCCCAAGTTCAATTACATCCAATTGGAAACGGGACGTTTCTTCACGGATGTCGACTTCATGGCCTACGTAGAAGAGCAAGGCGAGACCGAGAGGATGTTCAAAGAGCTGGGGTATCTGGATGACCCCCGCATAAAAACTGTGCCCGGCCTCAGACGGTCGATCTTCTTCACTGCAGATCACCGCCTGCATTCTGATGTGTTCTATGACGTCCTCGAATTCTCCCACACGATCGACTTTAGAGGCCGCCTTGCGATTGACTCACCCACGATTTCGCTGGTCGACCTCCTGCTCGAAAAGATGCAGATCTTCCGGCTCAATGAGAAGGACGTCATCGACACACTCATGCTGGTGCGCGAGCATGACGTCGGCAGTCATGACGACGAGACAATCAACATCGATTACATGGCGAAAGTGTGCAAGGCGGACTGGGGGTTGTGGAAAACCGTCACAGCCAATCTAGAGAAGGTGGACACGCTGGGTGACGACTACGCCGTCTTGACGGCCGAGGACCGAAAGATCGTACGCAGTAGGTTGGCCGAGATCGCCGCCCGCATCGACCGCGAACCGACCACACTCGGCTGGCGCATTCGCAGCCGGATCGGAGAGCGGATCAAATGGTACAACGACGTCGACGAGGTCATGTAAATTCACTCCGGAGGCAATAGTCGATGTTCTGGAAGAAAGGCAAGACCGACGGCACGACCATCTTCTTCTGTTCAGATCTGCATGGGTCCACTGTCTGCTTCAAGAAATTCATCAACTCCGCCGGCTACTATGCTAGCAAGGGAAAACCGGTCGACATCCTCCTGATGGGTGGGGATATGACCGGGAAGCTGATCGTGCCAGTCATCAAGGAGGGCGACCACTACCGCTCCTATCTCTTCGGCAAGGAACACGTGTTGAGCGCAGGCGATGAACTGCGGGAATTCCTGAAGAAGACCGAAATCCTGGGATCCTACGCTCACATCTTCGAGCCGGATGAATACGAGGAGTTCAAGCAGAGCGACGAAAAGCAGCATGGGCTTTTTCTCAAGTTGATGCTCCAACGCCTTGAACAGTGGATGGACATTGCTGAGCAGAGGCTGAAAGCCAACGGGATCCCTTGCTATATCAGTCCGGGAAACGACGACGTGGAGGAAGTCAATTCGATCCTCGAAGCGTGCCCGGCCATCATGTGCCCAGACAATCGGGTCGTCCAGCTGACCGCCGATCACGAGATGCTCAGCCTGGGAAATGCCAATCTCACGCCGTTCGGCTGTCCGCGCGACATCCCTGAGCAGGAGCTTGCCGATCGCCTCGAGCGAATGGCGGCACAGGTGGGGAACATGGGAGCATGCGTCTTCAACACGCACTGCCCGCCGTATGGCTCCAACATCGACGACGCTCCGCTTCTCGACGAGGACCTTCGCCCACAGATCGGGGTGTCCGGGGTTGAGAGGGTGGCTGTCGGCTGCAAGGCGGTACGTGAGGCCATTGAGAAGTACCAGCCGCTCTTGGGACTGCACGGCCACATCCACGAGTCCAAGGGCACGGCCGAGATCGGTCGCACGCTGTGCATGAACCCTGGCAGCGAGTACTCCGAGGGCATCCTGCACGGTGCTCTGGTGACCATTGGCAAGGACCGAGTCCTTTCTCACATGCTTGTCTCGGGCTGAACACCAAGGGCGAGGGATGAACATGTCGGATGAGAAGAAGCGCTGCCGCGACTACGGTCTTCGGATCGGCGGCCTCAGCCCTGGCCCGAAGAACGGCATCACGGATGTGCCCGGGGTCCGGGTGGGGCATTCCACAGTCAGCTTCAGCGATCATCGGGGCGTGGCGCGAAGCGGCGTCACCGCGATCTGGCCGGCGGGCGGCGACTTGGTCCGGCAACCCGTGCTTGCAGGCAGCTTCGTGCTCAACGGATTTGGAGAGGTAACGGGCCGCACGGCTGTCGATGAGTGGGGGATCGCCTCCACCCCGATCGTACTCACGGCGACGATGAGCGTCGGCATCGTCTACCACGCGGTCCAGAAATACATGTGTAACCAGGATCCGGACCTGGGTCGGCTCGAACTCGTGATACCGTTGGTGGGCGAATGCGACGACAGTTTTCTGAATGATTCGCGTGCGTTCCATGTCACGGAGGAAAACGTCTTCGCCGCGCTGGACGGGGCGACCGACGATCCGGTCCACGAAGGTTGCATCGGCGCCGGCACTGGGATGCAATGTTTTGAGTTCAAGGGCGGCATCGGCTCGTCCTCGCGTCAGCTCGATGAAGCTGATGGTGGCATCGTGGTTGGGGTAATCGTTCAGACCAACCTGGGAACCCGCCCATTGCTCATGATCGACGGTGCGCCGGTCGGTCGCCACCTGACCGATCTGATGCCGGAGGGTCGCCAGCCGGACTACTGGGGCAAGGCCGGAAACGGTGGGTCGTGCATCGTGGTAACCGCCACCAACGCGCCCTTGAGCAACCATCAGGTCGCCAAGTTGGCGAAACGCTCGGCGCTGGGCCTGGCCCGGGTGGGCTCGGTCGGGGCGAACTCCAGCGGCGAGCTGATGTTGGCCTTCACGACGGCCAACCGAATTCAGCGCGGCAGTCAGATCTCGAACTCAATCGATGTCATGAACGATCGACGTATTGATGTTCTGTATCAGGCTGTCGTGGAGGCGACCGAGGAGGCAGTCGTCAACGCCCTCTTCATGGCGGATACCACCGTGGGACGTGACGGCAACGTCCTGCACGCGGTTCCCATTGACCGGACACTTGATCTTCTACGCCATTACGGACGTCTGTAGCCGGATCCGGCCCATGTGGAAGCTGACCGAGGTCTCTCTCGTTCCTCCGGAGAAGTCCCCATGAGTAGATCGGTTAAAGATGTCATGCGCCCTGGCGTTCTCAGCGTCCGTAAGAGCCTGACCCTGGCGGAGGTTACGCGCCGTCTCGTGGAGGAAGAGGTTCACGCGCTGTTCGTAAGCGACGATGATGGAGCTGTGATCGGAGTGATCAGCGACATCGATCTCCTTGCCGGAGAATGGCTGTTCACCGACGAAGGAAGTCTGAATGTGATGCGGGCGATAACGGCGGCTGAGCTGATGTCGACGCCGGTCAGCAGTGTCGAGATTTCGGAGCCGATTGAAGGCGTCGCCGAGCGCATGAGGCGCGAGGATATTCGCCGCCTGCTTGTCACCGACCATTCACAGCCCGTTGGGGTTGTATCGGTGTCGGACATCGTCCGCGCCCTAGGCGCGCAGATGGTCGTCCGGCGGATGGTGAGGGAAGTCATGTCATCCGTGATTGTGACCTGCCGTCTTGAGACACCTCTGCCTGCGGTGGCACGCGGCATGAGCGAGAGACACTCGAGGTCAGTCGTCGTTGTGGATGCCAAAGGGGATCCCAGGGGCATTATCACCGGCAGCGACCTGCTGGAATTCGCCGGCGACGACAAGATCGTGGGGGTGACCGCGGCTGACGTCATGCATGATCCAGTGACGATCTCGCCGGATGACGACTTGCGAGAGGCCGCCGACATAATGATCAGACATCATCGGCACCGGTTGCTCGTGGTTGATCCGGGTGATCCGGATGCCATGCCCCTCGGGCTGATCTCTACCTCAGATATCATGCACGAGATGGCCCAACCGGGCTCGGCCTGGCAAGCATGAAAGGCCGTGGAGGTAACCTATATGGCCGGGAACAAAATCCCGCTGCTGTACTCATCAGCCCACAGCCAGCACGCGCCCCCCGTCGAGCTGTGGAACGGCAAGCTGGTCAATTATCCGGAGGTGCCCCGACGCATTGAAACCATCCGCGAGTGCCTTGAGCCCAGTGGGCTGGTGGACTTCCACGCCTACGATGAGACGGTCTCGAAAGACGACCTGGCCGCCGTGCACGATCGAGGCATGCTCGACTACCTTGAGACCATGGCCTCCGGTGTTGAGAGCTTCCTGAACGACCCCGACAACTTCTACGAGACCGGCGATCAGATGAGTGTGCAGGAGTACTTCTTCCCGGCGGTGTTTCCGGTGCGCCCCTCGATGATGCGCATCAAGGACAGCACCGGCGGGCATCATGGTTACTACTGCTTTGACATGGAAGCCCCAATCGGCAAGGGCACGTGGGACGCCGCCCTGCACGCCGCCAGCCTGGCGCTGAAAGGCGCCGACATGCTGCTTGCCGGGGAGTCGGGGGTCGTATACTCGTTGTGCCGGCCGCCGGGCCATCACGTCGGCCCGGATTTCTTCGGCGGCTACTGCTACCTCAACAACGCTGCGCTGGCGGCGAAACGCCTGACTCAGTCCGGCAAGGTAGCACTGATCGACGTCGACTATCATCATGGCAATGGCTCGCAGACGATCTTCTGGGACAACCCCGAGGTACTGTTCGGATCGCTGCACGCGCACCCCGATGAGGAGTATCCATACTATTCCGGCTATGAGGACGAAACCGGGGGGCCGAGCGCCCCTGGCGCGAATCTGAATTACCCGCTGCGCCGCCGCTCCAGCCAGACTGCCTACCTGCAAGCCTTCGATGATCTGATGGCTAAGGTCCGGGCCTTCCAGCCGGAGGCAATCGTCGTCTCGCTGGGCTTTGACACCTACAAAGACGATCCGGTGGCGTTCTTTAATGTCGATGAGTTCGGATACCATCACATGGGGCGAGGCGTCGCCGCATTCGGCCTACCGCTGCTCCTCGTCCAGGAGGGCGGCTACTGCGTTGAGGCTTTGGGCGACTGCGCCGAGGCGGTTGTGCGAGGCGTGCGCCGAACGTGATCTTGTCGTGTCCCGAGGCTTGTCTGACGTCCTTTGACGATGGGCTGCAGGTCCAACGTTGCGGGGTCGACCAGCGGCATATGCTCCTCCTCGGTCACCCGGTCGTTGAATCCCACCTTCGCCTGATGGAGCCCATGCTCCGTGGTCGAAGCAGGGCTCCCCTCTTTCGGGAAGGATCCAATCCTGTTCTCGGCCTGGCTTCGCGCAGGTTCTGATCGGTGCCCTCCTGACACTTGTGGGTCTAACAAGCACGGATGCTACCGCAGCTTACCCATTGTCCTAATCCTCTGAGTTGCACTTGTGGGTTGAATCAGTGGGAAATCAGATTGTCAATGCTCGTTGCAGAAAGTCAGATCCGAGCACTGAGCGATCGATTCCGAGATACAGCCGAGAAGGAGGCAAGTCGTGTCGAAACCATCTGAGTTCTCGTTAGAACGATCAAGCTTGGCGTTTGAACGATGTAAGAAGTCCATCGCAGGGGGCGAATCGAGCTACGTGAGGATTGGCTACGGCCACCTACCGACAGTCATTGCCCGCGGCAAGGGTCCACGGATGTGGGACGTGGACGGCAATGAGTACATCGACTTCAACCTTGCGTATGGCCCCCTCTTCATGGGGCATGTCCCGGAAAGGGTGACTGACGCCGTTGCAAAGCAGATCTCCGAGTATGGCTCAGACTTCGGCTTTCCGCATGAGCTGGACTATCTGGCAGGCGAACTGGTGCTGGAGCTCGTCCCATGCATCGATCAGCTGCGGTTTGCCAACTCGGGCACAGAAGCTATCGCCTCAGCCATCAGGCTGGCGCGCGCCTACACAGGCAAGCAGAAGATTGTGATCTTCGAGGGCCACTACCATGGTTGGTCTGAACCCGTGTTCCGGATGACCCATCCTCCTCTGAGTGCTATCGGCAGGGAATGGTTCCCGAGGTCGGTCCCGATGACCCCCGGTATGACTACTGGGTCGCTCGACGAGACCATCGTCCTTTCCTGGAATCGCCCCGAGATGGTTGAATTGGCTCTCCGGAGGCATTCGGACGAAATCGCCTGCGTGCTCACCGAACCGATCATGGGCAACACGGGTGTTATTGAGCCGGAGCCTGGCTATCTCCAGCATCTGCGAGATCTGACAAACGAGCTCGGGATCCTCCTCATGTTTGATGAAGTGATAACCGGCTTTCGCGTCGCGGCGGGAGGCGCTCAGGAGCTCTACGGGGTTGTGCCTGACCTGTGCACATTGGCCAAGGCGCTTGGTGCAGGCTATCCCGTTGCCGCTTTTGGGGGGTCGAACCGAGTCATGGAGCTTGAGGCAACCAATGAGGTTTTCCACGGAGGGACATACGCCGGAAACCCGATGGCACTTGCGGCAGTCGTTGCTGTCCTTGAGGTGATCAAGTCGACGAGGGACGAGATCTATCCAAGGCTTGAGAGGCTGACCCAGCGAATGTTGACAGGCCTAAGAGAGATCCTTGAGCGTCACCAATTCGCGTGCGTGGCACAGGCTGCGCCAGGCATGTTCCAGCTCTTCCTGACCAGGGAGCCTGTTGCGCGGATCACCAACTACCGGGAGGCTGCACTCTACAGCGACACTGACCTCTTCAAGTCCTGGCAGCACGCGCTACAGCGACATGGGGTCTATTTTCACCCAAGTCAGTTCGAGTGCTTTTTCATATCCACCTCGCACTCCGACGCCGACATCGATGAGGCCCTGGAGCGGGCCGAGACTGCAACCAGAGAACTGCGAAATGACAGACGTGGCCCTCGGGCTTAGCCGAGACATTGCCCGGCAGGTTCGCGTCTCCCCTGCTCTCATGGCAAGGGGCTCGGGCGCTCTATGGGGGATGGTGTCAGGGTGGGGAACGACGCGTTGCCAGGAGCACGCAGCATCTTCACCATCGCAGCGGATTGTCTCCGAGGGCTCGGGCGGCGAGGGGACCGGGGAAGTCATCACGAGTCGTTATCGACGGGGTGGGCCTCGGCGATCACCGAGTCGAACGTGGCGATCGCTGAGGCGCGGCTGGCGGCGGTGCCGATCCTGCTTATCTACCAAATGACTCCCGGTCATAAGGAGAGGAGATCCCGCCGGTAAGACGCGAGCTGCTGCTTCGGACGAAGGCAACAGACTCGGGGAATGCCGTTGGTCTGATAGAGCTGTGTCGTCCGGATCGAGCGGTGGTAGAGGAAACTCCGGACCTGTTTGACCGGAACCCCCTCCCGGAGCATCTGCGTGGCACGCCAATGGCGGAGGTCGCGAGGATAGGTGTGCGGCGGCCCCAGATCGATCCGTGGCGGCCTTCTGGACGACACGCCAAAGCCAGTTCGTGGAAAGGTGTCAACATCGCCTAAGAATGTCCCCAAATCATCGGAATGAGATGTCCCCTGATCATCGGTGGTCATGTCCCCTGCCGATGGTCAAGGCTGAGCCTCCACCTCCTTCTCGCCGGTGGTAGGCACACCGGCTCCGCCCAGCAGGCCCGCCCGGCGTTTCTCCTTGAGCCGGTAGCTCTCCCCCTTGATGTTGAGCGTGGTCGAGTAGTGCAGCAGCCGATTCAGGATGGCTGTGGCCAGCACCGGGTCGCTGAACACCTCGCCCCAGTCCAGGAAGCTCTTGTTGCTGGTGATGACCATGCTGGCCCGCTCGTCGCGCACGACCAGCCGGAAGAACAGACTGGCCTCGAAGCTGGACAGCGGCAGGGTAGCCGATCTCGTCGATGATCAGAACCTTTGGGTAGGTGAGCTGCTGCAGGCTGCGTTCGAGGCGGCTCTCCTTGGCCGCCCTCACCAGCCGGCCGATGAGTTCCTCCAGGGTCAGGAACAGCACGGAGTAGCCGGCTTCCACGGCCTTGTTCGCCAGGGCGATGGCCAGGTCGGTTTTGCCGACACCAGACGGGCCGAGGACGATCACGTTGCGCGCCCATTCCACGAAGCTCATGCCGGCGAGTTCGCGCACTTGGCGCCGATCCAGGCTGGGCTGGAACTCGAAGTCGAACTGCTGGGCCCCTCTTTACATTCCATCAAAGTATGGCATCGAGGATGCGCACCTTGCCCCTCCGCAAGCCCTTTTCGATGGAGGCAGAGGCGGCGCTGGCCGTGACACACGCCGAGGAATGCTACAGAGCAGCCTCCGAGCTAAGGTACTTGCCGCCAGACAGACTGGCTGCTGTCACAGAAACGTAGGATCCCACCACCCGTTATGGGAGCGGCCTAACAACTCGGCGGAGCCGACCCGCCTACGCGCCGCAAGTGGACACTTGCTTTGCCCGCCAGGCTGGCGTAGAGTGAAGCAGGGACTGCCCGCGATGGCGGCCGCAAACACGCAATACGCATTCGCCCTTGACCTAAACTCTTGGCTAGAGACTCGCCATGACCCTCATAGCCTCATTCTCCATAGACGACACATCCTTTCTCCTCGGCGACCTCCTCCTCTCTACTCCCATACGCCATTCTCGGCCCGTACATCTTCCGTCGATCGGACAACCAGCCCATCTCTTTCCCGCCAGTTCTCTTCTAGTTCCCCATAGCCTAGCCCGCAAAGTCTGCCAGTTTTCCAACTTGTCTATAGCCTGGGCCGGCAACTACGGGAAAGCAAAGACCCTAATCACGAGGCTCTTCGATGAGACTCAGAACACCGGCCCAATCCCTTATGACACGCTGCAAACTCTCCTCCCCAAGCTGGACCCCACACACAAAGTCCATTTGCTAGGGCATCTGGTGGACCCGAGCGGCTCCCACAGCCTCACGTTTGGAACCAAATACCATCACCCAACGTCATCATTCCTTAACAACCTCAAACTCGCTGGCTCGGGAACGAAATTGTTCCAGAACTACTTCGCCCATCAGGACCCTTCCGGCCTCGGCCCCTTCTCCGGTAACGATCCCGGATCTTTCGGCTTGGCCGTATGCAAAGCCCTTACCGTCACAGGGATGCTCTTACAGCTTGAGATAGGCACAGGCAAGACATTAGCCGACTACTTTGGCGGCGGCTACGAACTCGTTGCGTTGCACCGCAACCACTTCACCCTGTGCAATGACCTCATGTTCGCCTTCTGGTACGCCCAGATTGACGACCGAGGGGTAACCATCAGCCCCGTCATGAAGTTCTTCAAGCAAAGCTATGCGCATGACATATTGACCATTCGCACTCTTGAGATGAAGGCCCCCGATCCCGCAAACCCGATCTTCCTCACCGAACGCACCGACGAAGTACATTACTTCCCGCCCATCTACAGAGACTTACCCGACCAAGAGATATCAGCCCTGCCAACACCCGACCTGGAAGCGTCCCTCCTGTGCACCTACATACTTGTCCAGTCACAAAATGGCCTCGAGGTCATGGCACAGTTCGACTGGTCAAAGACCCGACAGATCCCTTTGCGATTCACCCACAACGGCACGACTATGATGATGGAAGTAGGCAGCGACTATATTCGCCAAGTCTTCGATGCTATTGAAACACGAAGACCACCGACCTGATCACCAAACCACGCCGACCCTCCCCCCAGGCCCAATCGCACTCTTGATACCGTCCCCTTTCTGCCCCTAGAATGGCAACAACGTCAACGGAGTCCGTTATTGCATAGCCCAAGGCCAAAATAGGCTCGACTATATCCGAATAGCGGTATAGATCAGCTGACAACCTCTGGCCGCTGCGTTTCCGGGCGGCAATCCCATCGCAAATGCGGTACTAATGGCGGGTGGTCTAACTATACGACCGACACCGCCAGGAACACGGATAGATCACGGGACCCTGATACGGAACAACTGCTGACAATCTGCTTCCCTTTGTCGAGCCGCAGCCTTGCCTGGGGCTTTTTTGTCGCCCAGGACGGGTACAGGGCGCTCAGTTACGCAAGAGGTGTCGCCGGTTTTGCGGAAGCCTTTGCAGGCCCCGCCCACGTGTAAACCGGGTATCGGGAGACATCCGGTAGGGGTTCGGCGATAAGCTCCTCCAGAGTAAAAGGGGTGTGGCAAGCGTCACGTCGGCTGGTGAGGGTCTGGGACTGGCGGGCTTGGCGTTCGGCCAAGAGCGTCGCGGTCTGTCCCGAACGGACCTGGTTGGGCGTAAGCATGTCGAGCGTCGTCAGCCGATGGACGTTGTTGTACCAATCGTAGAAGTCGGTGAAGTAGGTGACGGCCGCCGGCACGTCGATGAACCAGCCGGGATAGACGGGATGCGTTTTGACCGTGCCGAAGTGCGCTTCGATGCGCGGGTTGTCATTCGGCGTGCGCGGCCGGCTGAAGAACTGCGCGATGCCCAGCTTGAGAAAGTACTGGCGGGTCGAGTGGGAGCGCATCGGAGCGCCGCGATCGCTGAGGGACTTGGGCCACGCCTCACGCGGCTGATCGAGCAGGCCTTCGTGGGTCAGGCCCTGATCCCAGAGCCTCTGCACGTGGTCACTGCTGAGCGTGTCCTGCACGTGCCAGGCGACATCCTTGCGGCTGAAGTGGTCGAGCAGACTGTACAGGTACCAGAAGACCCAGCGGTCGGGCGAGCGCAGCACGGTTACGTCCCAGTCCCAGAG
>Ga0209751_10002737_pt1 | contig 17423 bp, 21 predicted proteins | sample RifCSP13_1_FD_184019 | JGI IMG/M metagenome (GOLD analysis project Ga0209751, IMG submission 184019) | Soil microbial communities from Rifle, Colorado - Rifle CSP2_sed 13_1 (SPAdes) (version 2) | ecosystem: Environmental > Terrestrial > Deep subsurface > Rock core/Sediment | place: Rifle... | reverse complement strand
CGGGGGCGGCGGCGCGAAGGCGGCGTCCGGGCCCGCGCGCGCCTCACGTGCGAGGAGGGGCAACAGCAGGGTGGCGGAGACGAGCGCGGCGAGGACGAGCGAGCGGGCCCTCTTCATGGATTCCCCTTCTGGCGCCGAACCCCCGGAGGTTACTTAAACCCCCCGATGGCACCGTCGACCTGTCACCCTCACCTATTTGGGCGAGAGGGCGGATGCGGGCCGGAGAGGCTGGAGATGCGATTCCCAATCGCCGCGGCGCTGGCCCTCGCGATCCTCGCCTCGGCCCTGCCGGTCGCCGCCCAGGATCTCCCTCCCATCCCCGTGATTTCGGTGACCCCGCAAACGGGGAGGCCGGGTACCGTCTTCTTCTTCACCGGGTGGGAGTCTCAGGACCCTGACGGCTGGATCACCTCGTTCTACTGGACGTTCGGGGACGGGGACTTCACGGTCGGTGCGAACGTCACCCACCGGTACGCCTCGCCGGGCCCATACACCGTGAGCCTCACGCTCTCGGACAACGAGGGACTGAACGCGACCGGGTGGGCGCAGCTCAACGTCACGGGGCAGAACCAGCTCCCCCTCATCGAGAGTTGGTCGCCCCTGGACCACCAGGTCACGATGGACCCCGGCGCGCTGCAGAGCTTCTCCGTCACCGCGACAGGCCCGGATGGTGATCCGCTCACCTACACGTGGAGGGTGGATGGGGTCGTGATGCAGGAGGTGTTTGGCGTGAGTACCTCCTTCTACACCTACTCACCACCCTCCTCGGGGAGCCACACGGTCTGGGTCGCGGTGAGCGACGGCCTCGTGGACCAGAACCAGACCTGGGAGGTCGACGTCAAGGTCGCTCCGCCACCGGCCTCCACGTCGGGCCCGTCGTTCTTTCCCATCCTCGCCGCGGGAATCGTGCTCGTCCTTGTCCTGATCATCGGCGGGGTCCTTCTCGCGCATCGCCCGGCCGCCATCCGGGTCTTTGTTCCACCGGCCGCGCCGGGTGCCCCGTGGTGTCACCGCTGCGGCGCCACCCTGGAGGAGGCCGCGTCCTGCCCCGTCTGCGGGATGCCACGCTTCCGTGGCTAGGCTCCCTCCTCCCGCGGAGCCCGTGAACGGTTAAATACAGCCCCCGGGGTGCGGGGGCGGCGATGAAGGTCCGGAGCGGCCACGTCCGGTTCGACCGGAAGGTCCAGTACAAGAATCTCGCCGGCGTGTTCAAGACCCTCCTCCTGAAGTTCCTCGAGGAGAGCGGGCAGATGCCGGAGGACCCCGAGGTCCTCGCGGTCCTCCTCGAGGAGAACCTCCGCGACCTCCGCCGCAACCGGAAGCCCGAGGGGTTCAACCGCGAGGGCCCCCTGCGCCTGATCTTCCCGATCACGACCCGGGCCGTCGAGTTCTACGTATACAGCCGCGGGAAGTCCGTGGAGGTGGCGCGCGTCACAGAGACCCTCTCCCGGCTCCTCGCGAAGCACCGCTTGAAACACACCGTGGACTGGGACCGGATGGTCCTGTACAAGGAGGAGAAGACTCCCTCGTCGCACTAGATGCGAACGCGGGGCGTCTCCAGTCTCCCCGCCTTCCCCGTGGCTGGACGGAACAGGAGGGAGCCGGCGGCCACCACGACGAGGGAGGCGCCGAGCGTTGCGAGCACCAACGCGAGGACGACGTGAGGCCGGTAGGTGTTCGTGTGCGTGACCGTCGACCACGCGGTGCAGAACTGTTGCCCATGGCCGGGAATCCCCGTGGGGTTGTAGTCGGTCCACTGCGTGCAGGCCCCCATCGAGTTGTAGATTTCTGTCACCGTGGCGCCATACAGGGGCATGGCGGCCGCGATGAGGACAAGGCCAATGGCGGCGAGCCCTCCCCCCAGCCAGGGCCGGTTCACGCAGGGAGATCGTGCCCGCGGGAATAAGCGTTGCCCCATGGCGCAGCAGGCGGCCGCGAGACGCTCTCAGTGCAGCGGGGCGACGGCCATGTCGCTGTAGGTCGGACCCGTGCCGGAGAGCACGGACTTCTTGAGTCGGATGGCCTCCACCCGTTTCGTCCCAAATTCCGTGGCCACGTGGCGCTCGATCACCCTCCCCAGGGCGTCCTTGTTCGCGCCCCCCTTGACCCGCGCCACCGTCGCGTGGGCCAGGAAGGGCCGGTCCGAGCGCGGGAAGCCCTGTCGCTCCAACTCGTCCTCCAGCTTCCGCGCGATGCCCGCGAGACGACCGCCGTCCTCGACGTCGACGTAGACGACGTTGATTCGCGAGAGGCTCGGGAGGGCTCCGGCCCCGCGCAGGGCGAGGTCGATGGTGGCCTCCCCGTTCACCGCGGCGGCCATCGCGGCCGCGATCGCCTCCACCGCGGCCTCCGGCGTGTCCCCGAGGAACTTCAGCGTGAGGTGGAGGGTCTCCAGGTCCACCAGCTTCAGCGGCGCCTGAGTCCCGCGGAGGTCTTCGGCGAAGCCGCGCAGCTCTGGCGTCGCCCCGAGGTCCGCGCTGAGGAACGCCCGGAAGGCCATGCGGGGCCATCCGCGCATGCGGTAAAGCCTTTCACCCGCGCCGCCGCAGGACCCGCGCGCGCGCGTCGTACTCCGCGTTCGCGTACCCCTCGCCGATGGCCATGAGGACGAGGCGCTCTGCCTCGGGCTCGGGCACGGAGATCGCGACCGCGACCTCCCCGAGGGGAACCTCGCCGCCCTGGTGCACGATCCCGCCGATGGTCTTCAGCCGCGCGTGCTGCCGCGACAGGACTCGGCTGAGCCACAGCAGCCCCGCCCCGGGGAGGAGGAAGGCCGCGGGGCAGAGGCCGGCGAACACCCAGGCGTAGGGCGTCTCCACGGCGAAGAGGACTCCCAGGAGGCCGAGGACGAGGAGCATCCCCCCGACGAGGACGGCGACGCCGCCGAGGGTGAAGATCGTGTGGCGGTGGCGGAGCATCTACGGACCGACCCGGGTGCCGTGGAAGGGTTTTCCCAAGATGGCGGCTCGGAGGCTCTTCAGGTCGCGGCCGTCCACGACGTGCACGGGGATGCGATGGCGGGCGACGATCCGCGCGGCCCTGGGGTCGAAGACGATGTTCGGGCCCGCCTTCGTGTGGCGCGTGCCGACGAGCCGCGCGAGCTCCGCGTACGTCAGCGCGTCGAAGCGGCGTGCCCTCCGGTTCTTCCGCGGGTCCGAATCGTACACCCCGTCCACGGAGGTTGCGTTCACGAGGTGCGAGGCCTTCGCCGCGACGGCCAGGCGTGCGGCCACGGTGTCCGTCGTCCAGCCGGGGGCGGTCCCCCCCATGACGACGATCCGGTGGCGCCGCGAGAGGCGCATGGCCCCCGGCACGGTCTCCGGGGCGACGTGGTTGGCGACTTGACCCAGGGCGAGAAGGAGGAGCTGCGCGTTCCACCGGGTCACCAGGATGCCGATCCGGTCGAGCCGCCGCTCCGGGAGGCCGCGGGCGCGCCCGTCCTCGATGAACCTGCGGGCGAGGGGGCCGCCCCCCGTGGTCACGAGGAGCCTTGTGGAGCGTGCGCAGCCCTTGAGGCACTCCGCCAGCTCCTGCGGAGGTTCCACGCGCGCGGCGGCATCCCCGAGGATGGAGCCGCCGATGGAGACCACCACGGGGCGCATCGGGCGGGGAACGGCCCCGCGGTATATGGTTGTCGCCGCGGGCGTCTCAGGTCACCGCGGCCTCCAGCGTCGAGGTGCAGAAGCCGCACCGCACCGCCCGGATGGGGATCTTCATGAAGCAGTGGGGGCACTCCTTCTCGGTGGGTCTCTGCTCCTCCTTCTCCTTTTCCCTCGCGCGCATCTTCCCGACGGTCCACACCATCATGAACACCGCGAAGGCGACGATGAGGAAGTTGATCACCGCGTTGAGGAAGGCGCCATACCGCAAGGTGACGGCCCCTGCGGCGGTGGCGTTGGCCACGCTCGCGTAGGGCGGTCCAGGCGTCCCCGGCTTGAGGACGATGTAGGCCTCCTTGAGATCCACGCCGCCGAGGGCGGCGCCGATGGGGGGCATGACCACGTCGTTCACCATGGAGTTCACGACCCCGCCGAAGGCGATACCGATAATGATGCCCACGGCGAGGTCCAGGACGTTCCCGCGCATGATGAACGCCCGGAACTCCCTGAGGAGCTTCACGTCTTTCACGCGACCGACTTCACGGTGGTTCCGCTTCTTCTCCGACATGATAGACCCTACCCGCGAGAAGCACCGCCGCTTCTTGGCGCTTTCCGCTTCCGCGGGCAACAGGCTTTTATCGCCCCTCGCTCATGGGTCGGGCGGACATGGCGCGCCGGTCCTGACTGGGAAGCGCTGAACGACTCGGTTCAGCGCGCGCGCCGTCCTGACTTCTTCGGGGTCCTGAGATGCCCGCGCAAGACTCCATCGCCCTGAACCGCTACAAGTTCCGGCGCGCCCTCGAGGAGATCGAGAAGGCGAAGGGGCGCGGCACGGAGCTCGTGTCCGTCTACGTCCCCCCGGGCAAGCCGATCTTCGACGTGACGAACTACCTGCGCGGGGAGTGGGCGCAGTCCTCCAACATCAAGTCCACGTCGACGCGGAAGCACGTCACGGGGGCGATCGAGAGCATCATCCAGCGGCTCAAGTCGTACAGGCAGCCGCCGCCGAACGGCCTCGCCGTCTTCGTCGGCCACCGCGACGCCGGCGCGGACCAGACGGAGCAGATCGCCTACGTGCTCGAGCCTCCTGAGCCCGTCCCGTCCTTCCTCTACCGCTGCGACTCCCAGTTCTTCACGGAGCCGCTCCACGAGATGCTCGCGGAGAAAGACCTCTACGGGCTCATCGTCGTCGACCGCTCCGAGGCCACCGTGGGCTTCCTCCGCGGCAAGCGCATCGAGGCGGTGAAGAACCACCAGTCCCAGGTGCCCCGGAAGCACCGCATGGGCGGGCAGTCCGCGCGGCGCTTCGAGCGCCTCATCGAGCTCGCGGCGCACGAGTTCTTCCAGAGGGTCGCCACCACCTCGGAAGAGGCGTTCCTCCCGCACATCGGGAGGATCCGCGGCATCCTCGTCGGTGGGCCGGGGTACACCAAGGAGCAGTTCGTCAAGGAGGGCTACCTCCACCACGAGCTCGCGAAGAAGGTCCTCCCCACGTACTTCGACACGGGGTACACGGACGAGATCCAGGGCCTCCGGGAGCTCGTCGCCAAGGCCAAGGACGAGCTGCGCGACCTCGACCTCATGCGGGAGAAGGACCTCGTCACGCGCCTCATGGAGGAGATCCGGAAGAGCGACGCGGGCCTGGCCGCGTACGGCGAGGACGTCGTGCGCCACGCCCTGGAGGCCGGCGCCGCGGACACCCTCCTCATCTCGGAGGGCCTGCGCAAGCACCGCGCGCGGTACAAGTGTACGTCCTGCGGGCGGGAGATCGCGCGGACGCTCTCGGACGACGCCGAGGCCCCGACGAACTGCCCCGAGTGCGACGGGACGCTGGAGCGCACCGCCCACGCGGACCTCATTGAAGAGCTCAGCGCGAAGGCGCAGGAGTACGGGAGCCGCGTGGAGCTGATCTCCCGCGAGAGCGAGGAAGGGGATTTATTCATGAAGGCCTTTGGCGGCCTCGCGGCGCTGCTCCGCTACAAGGTGACGTGATGGCCCGCGACCCCTGGGGGGAATTCGTCCGTCAGGCGACCGCGCTCCGCACCGCTGCAGAACAGGCCGCGGGGCTCGCCGCCGACGCGGCCATGGAGTTCCCCGACCCGCAGCACGGGGACCTCGCCTTCCCCTGCTTCGCCCACGCGAAGGCCGCGCGCAAGGCCCCCGCCGCGGTGGCGGCGGAACTCGCCGCGCACATGGTGCCGACGGGCCTCGTCGCGGCGGTGAGGCCGACGGGTCCGTACGTCAACTTCACCGCGGACGCCCGCGCGCTTGCCGGGGAGCTCCTCACCGCGTGGCGGGAGCTCGGGACGGACTACGGCCGCGGGGCGCCGAGGGCGGAGCGCGTCCTCGTGGAGCATACGAGCGCGAACCCCAACGGTCCCCTCCACGTCGGCCGCACCCGCAACCCGATCATCGGGGACTCCCTCGCGCGGCTGCTCCGCCTCGCCGGGCATCCCGTGACCACGGAGTTCTTCGTCAACGACATCGGCCGGCAGATGGTGATCCTCGCCTGGGGCGTGAAGAACCTGCCGGCGCCCCCGGACGCCCCCGCCAAGGAGGACCACGCCCTGGTCGTCCACTACCGCGAGGCGTCGAAGCGCTTCGAGGAGGACCCCGCGGTGAAGGAGCGCGTCTCGGCGATGATATACGCCTTCGAGAACGGCGATGAGGCGCTCACGCGGGAGGTCCGCGCCGTGGCCGAGCGCGGCCTGCGGGGGATGACGCAGACGCTGCGGGAGATCGGCGTGACGTTCGACTCCTTCTTCTGGGAGAGCGACCTCGTGCTCGCGGGGAAGCAGAAGGCGGTGGTGGAGCGCCTCCGCGCGCAGTGCCGGGAGGAGAACGGCGCGCTCTTCGTCGACATGGCCGCGCACGGCATCCAGGGGAGGGAGCCCCGCGTCTTCCTCACGCGCGGGGACGGCACGAGCCTGTACCCGACGCGGGACCTCGCCTACCACCTGGACAAGTTCTCGCGGTGCGACATCGCGGTTAACGTCCTCGGCGAGGACCACAAGCTGGAGCACGAGGAGCTGCGCATCCTCCTGCGCCTCATGGGCGTGGAGCGCTCCCCGGAGGTCCTCTACTACGCGTTCGTGAGCCTCCCCGAGGGCAAGATGTCCACGCGGCGTGGGGTCGTCGTGAACATGGACGACCTCATCGAGGAGGCCCTGGAGCGCGCCCGCGCCGAGGTGGACCGCCGCCGCCCCGAGCTCCCGGAGGACCGCCGGCGGGAGATCGCCCGCACCGTCGGCATCAGCGCCCTGCGGTACAACATCGTCCGCGTGCAGCCGGAGAAGAAGATCACGTTCCATTGGGAGGAGGCGCTCAGCTTCGAGGGGAATGCGGCCCCGTTCCTCCAGTACGCGCACGCGCGGTGCCACGGGATCCTGGTGAAGGCGGGAGCCCCCGAGCCCGCGGCTTCGGTCCCCGCGCTCCACGCCGCCGAGACGACGCTGGTGAAGACCCTCGCCCGGTACCCGAGCACCGTGGCGTCGGCGGCGGAGGCCCGCCTCCCGCACCGCATCGCGACCTACGCGAACGCCCTGGCCTCGGACTTCAACGCGTTCTACCGCGACTGCCCCGTCCTCGATGCCCCGGAGAACTCGCGGGCCTTCCGGCTCGCCCTGGTGGCGGTCACGAAGGCCGCGCTCGGGAGCGCGCTCCCCGTCCTCGGGGTCGCCGCCCCCGACGAGATGTGAGGGTCAGAGCCGCTTCTTCCTCGGCTTGCCCTCGTCCTCTTCCTCGTCTTCCTCTTCCTTCTTGCGGCGGCGGAGCTCCCACTCGCCGGAGGTGATCTTCCGGTAGACGTAGATGCCGACGGGGATGCCGATGACGACGAGCCCGAGGAGCAGCCACGGGACGACGCCCTTCCAGCCGGCGGGCTTCACCGTGATTGTGACCGTCTGAGAGTTCTCCGCGCCCACCCGGAGGGAGGGCTCCAGGGACCCCTTCACGGTCACCTTGATCGTCCGCGACCCGACCTCGGAGTCCGCGGTGTAGGTGAACTTCACCGACTTCGTCTCGCCCTTCGAGATGTTCGCGCCCGCGGCGTTCCCGGCCGCGTCGTAGAAGCTCGGCGTGATCTCGAAGCTCGTGGCCGCCGTCCCCTGGACCCGGACCGCGGTCACCGTGACCACGGGGTCCGCCGCGTCGCCCTGGATGTGCTTGAAGGTGACCGTGATCGTCGTGGTCGCGCCCTCCTCGAGGGAGTTCGGGTCCGCGGTGATGCTGATCACCTGGAGGTTCGAGTGCACCTTGTCGTCGACGATGACCGTCTGCGTGACCTCGCGGTAGGCCACCTTCCCGGCGCGGTCCTTGACGGTGAGGTTGACCTTGTAGTTCCCCGGCTCGGTCCATTGGTAGGTGGCGTTCTCCCCGTACTTCGTGGTGTTCGTCGTCGCGTCGGAGAACTTCCACGTGTAGTTGAGCTGGGCGTCCGTGTCGAGGTTGTCCGCGGTGCCCGAGGAGGCGTTGAAGGCGTAGCGCACGTCCTCCTTGACCTCCGTCGCCGTCGGGACCCAGGGGGTGACGCGGGAGATCGTCCACTCGCCCACCGTGGGCGGGGTGACGTCCAGGACCTGCTGGACCAGGGTCACGTTCGTCGCGCCGTAGGTGCTGTGGCCGACCCAGTCGACCACCCAGAGCGTGGCGTTGAACGTCCCGGGGTCGTCGAAGGCGTGGGTCACGTTCTCGCCGCCGGGCGGGTCCTCGATGCCGTCGGCGTTGAAGTCCCAGTGCCACTCGACGATCCTCCCCGGCGTGCCGGTGATCCCCGTGGCGTCCGTGGACGCGGCCGCGGTGAACCGGATGAACTCGGACTCGTTCACGGCGCCGGTGACGTTGTTCTGGATGACCGCCGTCGGCTTCTGCGTGTCGACGGTCAGGCGGAGCGTGAACGCCGTCGTGTTCTGCGCGTTCGGCTGGCGCACGGTGAGGACCACCGTCCGCGCCGCGGCGCCGGTGAAGTTGTGCGTCGTCCACTGCCCGTACCCGGTCGTGGTGTCGCCCCAGGCCCACGTGTAGTTCGCGTCCCGCGGGTCGCCCGCGCCGACGGTCGTCGCATTCGCGCTGAACACGATGTCGAAGCCGCCGGCGACGGCGGCGGCGTACCCGTCCTCCGAGCCGTTCGTGACGAAGAAGCGGTTCTCGGGCCCGGTGACCGCGGCCCGCGCCGTCCCGTTCTCCGAGCGCTCCGCGACGAAGTTGAACGGGAAGGTCGTCGTCTGCGGGCTCGGCTGGAGGCGGGAGTCCATGACCACGGTCGTGAAGCCCGACACCTCGGGGAGGTGCGTGGTCGTCCGCTCGTACCCCTCGACGAGGACGAACGTGTAGGTGCGGTTCACGTACGCCGAGGTGTTCGTGTCGAACTCGAGCGTGGCGTTGAGGAAGTAGTTCAGGAGGTTCGGCTTGATCGATGTCGAGCCCTTCTTCACGTAGTCCGCCGTCGTGTTGACGTAGAGGTCCGTGCCGACGCGGTTCACCGCGACGGAGTAGGAGGTCGCCTCGCTGAGGAAGGCGATGCTCTGCGTGGTGAAGAAGCCCTCCGTCGTGACGTACCGCGGGCCGGCGTTCTCGAGCTGGACTTGGTACGCGGTCAGCTCGCCGCCGGTGAGGTTCCCGTCCCCGTCCCCGACGCCGATGTCGATCTGGAGGGCCGCGTTGCGGACCTCGGGCTGCTCCAAACCAGGGACCGCGGAGTCCTCGCGGAGAGTCAGGTTGCGGTAGATAGTGAGGTCGTTCCAGTCGTTGTTGTTGTAACGGAGGACCGCGTCCACGCGCTCCTCGGGCGAGGGGTCCAGGACGAAGTTGAAGACCTGGCTCACCGCGAGATTGTGGTCTCCAACGTGGGCGGTGTACCCGTCGGCGTCGACGACCATGCGGTAGCTCCCCGGGGCCGGCCGGAAGGTCACCGTGTTCGAGCCCGAGTTGACGGTTCCAGTAACGATCCGCGAGCCGTTCTTGACAATCGCATTCGCGTCGAGGCTGTAGAGGATCCCCGCGAGTCCGTCCGTGATCGGGTCGGCGTCGATCGTGGTCACGCGGACGAGGATGGTAAGGGCGTCCGAGAGGTACCGCCGCTCGGCGAGGTGGCTCGCGACGTTCAGCGTGTAGTTGAGGGTCGCGTTGCCGCCGTGGGCAATCTGGAGGCTGAACGTCCCGACCCACAGCTGGAAGCGCGCGACACCGTTGGCGTCCGTCGTCTCCGAGTCCACCAGGTCCCCGCCGCCGGCCGCCCCCAGCCAGGCCTCGACCGTGGCCCCGCTGACGGGCACGGCATAGGAGTAGTTAACGCGGAGGACGTCGAGGCCGAACCGGAACGTCGAGTTCACGGTGAACTCGCCGGTGTCCATGTCCAGCCAGTAGGGGGCGAAGGCGCTCCCGTTCACGGTGACGGTGACCGGGTTCTCGATCAGCTTGTGCACCAGGTTTGTCGTCGTCTCGGTCCACCGGTAGGTCACGTTCAGGTACCCGAGGGAGTTGTTCAGGGCGTAGTGGACGTTGGCGCTCAGGAGGGTCAGCGTGGAGGTCCAGGTGTCGAGGTAGTTGTAGTGGAGGCCGCGCACGAGCGTCGTCTCCAGCTGCGTCCCGTTCTTGAACTTCACGAACTCCCTGTATGAGGGCGACCCTGCGTAGGCCCACACCATGGGGGCTTCGGAGAGCGTGATCGTCATCGTGCCGGGGTCGTACCGCCCGTTCGAGACATCGACGCGCTCGTTGCTCACGCTGGTGTTCAGGAACGCCGGCGCCTCGTTGACCACGGGGCGGAGCGCGCCCTCTACGACGGTCACGTTGTACCAGCGCTTCGCGGAGGGGAAGGGGTCGAGGCAGAGGCTCTTCTGGACGGAGACCGTGCCGTCGAAGCGGAACACCAGGGTCTCCTCCTCGAAGTAGTTCTGCGCGGTGAAGCGCACGAGGTAGTAGCCCGGGTCAGGGCTGTCGAAGGTGTAGAAACCGTCCGAGCCCGCCGGGTTTGAGTCGCCGACGGATTGGGAGGCCGCGTCGACCAAGGAGACCGTCACCGCGGCGGGCGCCGTGAGGGGGGCGTTGCAGTCGCTGACGTACCCCCAGATTCGCTTTCCCTGTGCCTGGGTCGTCCCGGCCTGGAACACCACGAGGCCCCCTGCCAGCAGCAGGAAGGCCAGGAGCAGTGTCCCCATCGGCTTCAGTCCGTTCGCGCTCATTCGGTCTCACCTTTTTCCGGACGCGGATGTCCGGATTTCTACGACGAACCCCGCCCCTCCGGGGCGAGGTGAGGGCGGCCTAAGAGCCAGGGGTATTTAAGCCGTTCGGGATAGTTCATCGAACGTTGGGAGGCCGTTCCCTCCATAGAAACCCGGGGAAACCGTGCAACACGCTCGCACTGTCGTTGTGCAAGGTTGAATACGGGGGGAGGGCGATTCTCCCCCGTGGGCCGCGACCTCGCCCTCGAGAAGCGCCGGCGGATCGACCGCCTCGTCGCGGACGGGGACGTGCGCACCGCCGCCGTGCGCGCCGCGTTCGAGAAGGTCCCGCGGGAGCTCTTCCTCACGGAGGACCTCGTCTCCCGCGCCTACGCGGACACGCCACTCCCCATCGCCGCCGGCCAGACGATCAGCGCCCCCAGCATGATCGCGATCATGCTCGAGGAGGCCGCGCTCGTGCCGGGCCTGAACGTGCTCGAGATCGGGGCGGGCTCCGGGTACAATGCGGCGCTCCTCGCCGAGCTCGTCGGCGGGGAGAACGTCGTGAGCATCGAGCGCCATCCCGAGCTCGTTGACCTGGCCAAGGCAAACCTCCAGCGCGCCGGGTACAAGGTCGAGGTGGTGCGTGGCGACGGTTCCCTCGGCCACACCGCGCGCGCCCCCTACGATCGCATCGTCGCCACCGCGGGGGCCCCGCGCCTGGCGTCGTCCTGGGTGGAGCAGCTCCGGATCGGGGGACGCATCGTCGCCCCCATCGGCGGCTCCGCCTTCCGCCAGGTCCTCGTCATCGCGGAGAAGCGGCCGGACGGCTCGATCGTGCGCCGCGAGGGCGTGGAGTGCGCCTTCGTCCCCCTCGTCGGGAAAGAGGCATGGCGCGCCTAGCCCGGGGGCGGGGCGTGGGCCCAGGCCTCGTCGGGGAGCTCCGCGTAGGTGGCCTTCTCGGGGGGGTTCACGGGCTCGCCCAGGAGCGTGCGGTCCAGGTCGGCCTCGTCGATCTCCCAGTAGAAGATGCGCCAGGAGCGGCCGGTGAGGAGGAGGGTGGTCTCCCAGGACGTCTTGAGGAGGCCCGCCTCCTGGAGACGGTAGAAGAGGCGCCGGTCCTCCTGGTGGATCGCGTTGTCGATGATGTACTTCCCGAAGCCGAAGTAGTTCATCACGCGGCTGGAGAACGCGTCGGCCTCGGCGGCGGGCACCTCGAGGCGCTTCTCGATGGCCCTGGCTAGCTTCTCGACCGTGACGACCATGTTCTTGAGACCTATTCTATCCCCCTCCCGGGGTATTAATACTTTGTCAAGGCATAGCACGGTTGTCCACAAACGGGCGTCCTTTTCTCTATCGATTCTGAGCTTTGCGAGCATCCTTTTATTCCGCCGCGGCGGCAAAGGGAGAGACGGTGTGCCTGTGAAGAAGCGCAACACGAAAGGCATCGTCAACCTCCGCGGCGGGGTCAGCGTCGTCCACCTCAACGTCTCCTCCGGGTACCTCGCCTACGTGGCCGCCGAGAAGGGGGACACCCCGCGCGTGCACAGCGTCGTCCTCCGGCGCCAGGAGCCCCGGGACGAGTGAGGACGGCAGGGTATTTGTACGGCGGAGGCCGTGGGAAGCATGATGCCCGAAGAGGGCGAGCCGGAACCCGAGCCCGCTGAGCCCCCTCCGGCCCCCGCGCCTCCCCGGCCGGAGCTGCGCTTCCGGGACCTCTCCTCGCCGCGGGGCTGCAGCGTGTGCGGTCGCGAGCGCGAGCCGTACGTGCGCGTCGAGATCCGCGGGCGGATGGAGTACACCTGCCGCGAGTGCGCGACGGGCCGAGCGGGCGTTGCCTGCGCTTCCTGCGGGGAGCGCCTCGAGACCGGGGACCGGTTCTGCGGACGGTGCGGGGCGGCGACGGAGCTCCGCTGCGTCGCCTGCGGGACGCTCTTCGAGGCCGGCGACAGGTTCTGCGGGAAGTGCGGCCGGGCGCTCTAGGCCCGCCGGTGCGCGGCGCCGCGCTTCGGCGCGCGGTAGGTCTTCACGGGGAGGCGGCGGTGCTCCTGGACGCGGATCGTCCCCAGGTTCGCCTCGAAGGAGTCGTTGGCCTCGAGCTTCGGGACGCCGTCCCCGAGGGCCCGCCGCAGGAGGAAGGTGGCGTCGTCGTGGAGCTCCTCGCGGAGCGCGCTCAGGAGGCGGTGGTCCTCGCGGTCCACGTAGACTGTCGGCGTGAGGAGGAGCTCCAGCTCGGCGCGGTATCGCCCGTCCCGCCGCTCGATGCGCACGGCGTTCGTCCGCGCCTCGTCCGTCCCCCGCAGCTGCACGCTCAGGCGTTCCCCCTCCTCGACGACCTCGGCCCCCGCGGCCATGAGCCGTTCCAGGCGGTGGGTGAGGTCGGTCTCCAAGGCGGGGAGGAGCCCGCGGAGATCGTTCAGGGTGTGCGTGCCCCGCAGGCCGACGCGCGCCGTGTATCGCCTCAGGACCTCCCCGCAGCGCACCTCCTCGACGACCTCGGGCCGGACCTCGTGCGGCCTCCCGCGGCGGAGGACGTAGAACGTGGCCTCGCGGGTGTCCGTGACCGCCGAGAGGTAGAGCTCCCGCCGCGAGGCGCGCGAGCGGAGCGTGGCGTCGTCGGTGTGGGAGTGGAACATGGCGTGCTGGGCCTCGTCGCGGAAGGGGTGGGAGTGGTAGAGGCCGACGATGCCGACCTGACGCGGGAAGCGCGTGGCGATCTCGGCCTCCTCCGTGGGCTCCGCCTCGGCGCCGTACCGCGTCTGGGACCGGTAGCGCGTGCAGCCCGCGGACTCGACGACGTACACCGCGTCCTCGGTGAAGAAGCCGAGGAGCCACCCCAGGGCCTCCGCGCGCGAGGCCTTCGCCACCGCCGCGGCGTGCGCGAGGAGCCCCTTCAGCGCGGAGCGCTGGACGACGACGCGGGTCGTCACCGCACCGCCCCCTTGCGGCGGCCGCACACCGGGCACTTCGGGTCGCGCTTCCAGTCGATGCGCTCCAGGGTGCCGTCGAGCCCGTGATAGAGGATGTAGGGCGCGACCTTGCCGAACCCGAGGAGGATCTTGAGGGCCTCCTGGCACTGCAGGCTGGAGACCACCGCCATCGTCGTCGGCAGCGAGGTGAAGTGGCAGGTCCCGGAGTCGTCGCGGCGAACCGCGCGGACCTCCGCGGTGTCCTTCAACGCTGGACGATTGCAGCGGTAGCAGGGGGTCTTGCCGGGGATCACGACGTGGACCGAGCCATTCACTCCATCCTGCGAGGCACCGCCGTCGACGAGGGGCACTCTAGCGGTCACGCACTTCGAGTTCAGCAGGAGTCTCACCGCGAAGGTGTCGACGCAGCCGAGGACGAGGTCGCACTCCCGCAGTTCCTCGTCGAGCGCCTTCAGCCCCTTCCCATCCGTGATGTCATGGGGGTACGCGGTCACCGCGACGTCGGGGTTCGCCTCCTTGAGGTGCGCGGTGATCGCCTTCACCTTCGGCAGGCCCACCTGGGACGTGCGGTAGACGAGGCGGTTCAGGTTCGCCTCCTCGACGGTGTCGTAGTCGAAGACGGCGAGGGACCCGACGCCGCACCGCGCGAGGATTTCCGCGGACAGCGCGCCGAGGCCGCCGACGCCGACGACGGCCACGCGCTTCGCCCTCAGCTTCGAGAAGTCCGCGAAGGGGAAGATCCGGAGGCGCGCGTAGCGCCCGCTCACAGCCACCCCTTCCGTTCGACTTCCTGGACGATGGCCTCGACCCAGTACGAGACCTCGCGCTTGAGGTAGAGGGCGAGGGAGGAGTGGGGGTCCCACCAGTAGTGCTGCTCCATGTGCATGTCGCAGATGCGCAGGCCGAGCGCGGGGTCCTCGAGCTTGCGGTCCGTGAAGTGCATGAGCTCCGGGATGCGGCACGCCGGCGGGATCTCCGGATAGGCGTCCTTGAGGACGAGCTCCATCGCCCACGACTTCCCCCGCGAGCGCACGCGCCCGGTCCACCGCGTCTTCTCCTGGCCCGTGGCGCGGAGACTGAACCACTCGTCCCCCTCGAGGAAGCGGAGGTACTCCTGGTAGCGGCCGAGCGCGTACTCTTCCTCCGCGGCGCGGAGCTCCCAGTCGCGCGTGCTCGGCGAGGCGACCGTGGCGCACTGCAGGAAGTAGAAGAGGTCGTCGTCCCGCAGCGCCTTCTGCGGGATCTTCGCCGGCATCGGGCGTCGATAGGGCGGCCCGTTTATCTAACTCTCGCTGCCGTTCCGACGAGGCTCGGGTCGATGACGTGGATGTTCGCGCTCTTCTCGGCGACCTCCTTCACGGTGCCCCCCGTGATCGAGGAGCCGCCCGGGTAGGTCGCGCTGAGCACGGCGGCGTCCTTCCCCAGCTTCTTCGCCGCCATGACGAAGACCTCCTGGAAGAGCATGTCCTCCGGCGAGGTGATGCTCACGACGGGCTTGTCCGCCTCGGAGATGAAGATGAAGCGGAGGGCGGTCTGGGCCATCCCGGCGACGTACGCCGGGCGGGGCCATAAGGGTTCCGGTGGCGCGGGGCCTCCGGGCGCGACGTTCTCAGCGATGAGTCCCAGGGCGACACGATTATGCCCGGACGGCCGGCTGCGCGCTGCGGCTGCACTCATGGTAGGCTCGATCCTCCAGATGGTCAGCGTCGGTCTCGTGATCGCGACGACGGTGGTCCTCGCCCTGGTCCTCGCCCTGTTCCGCCGGCAGGGGCCGGACCTCGCGGTGACGCGGTTCGTCCTGAAGCAGCGGTCCCTGGGGCGGGCGCTCGGCGTCGTCTTCGCGGGGCTCCTCCTCCTCGTCTTCGCCAAGACCGCGCAGGTCGCGCTAGGGGACGCGGAGTCCCTCGCGGTCGTGGAACAGGTCGCGGAGCTGGCGGCGTCGACGCTGACGCTCCTCGGCCTCCTCTGGTTGGCGCGGATCGCGAGCGTTCCGAGGAGGGCCCCGGCCCCGGTCCGCGTGGACCTCGTGGGGGCCAGGGACTGATGGCGGAGACCCTGGCGAAGGGGAACCGCCCCGGTCTCGCGGGCCTCGAGGACCACGTCCGCCAGGCGGTTCGGGACTGCCCGGACATCGTCTCCCTCGCCGTGAGCGACGCCACCGGCCTCCCCATCGTCGACGCGACGACCGGGGGTGCCGACGTGATGACGTTCACCGCCATGGCCACGCTGTCCCTCCGCGCCGCGACGACGGCCTCGCTGTCCGTGGGCCTAGGCGTCCCGGAGTACGTCCACCTCCACACCGCCACCGGGGAGTTCCTCCTGGTGCGCATGGGGGAGGGCGTGTGCGTGGCCGCCCGGCTGGCTCCCGGGGCCGGCATGGGCCGCGCGCTGGACGTCCTTCGACGGCTTGCCGCTCAGATCACCGGCGTCCTGTACGGAGAGGGCGCGCCCGCGCGGGCCGGGCCGTGGACGCTGGCGTCGTCCTAGCCCTCTGGTGACGACGACCTTCTCCGCTCGGCCTCGTTCGACCTGAAGCGGGCGGACGACAGAGCCATCAGCGCGCGGCGATGCTCCACCTCGAGCCCGAGGGATGAGTCCAGTTCAGGCCCCGAAACCGAAAACAGGGGAACAGCTGGGTTTCGGACCGTTATGGGTACAGAACCATCCACGGCCTACCGCGGGGAAGGGGTCATCCTCCGCGCCGGGCTCGGCCGACGGAGCGGAGGTCCCACGGCGGGTCGAGTGCGTCTTGTCGGTGGGGCGCCGCCCAACTGGTTCGCCGCTAGATCCTCGTTGATCTGACGGAAGTCCAGCTGGAGCATAGCCACGACCTTGGGGTTCTCCGTGGCGAGGCGGAAGAAGTGCGAGCCCCCCACCTCCCGGGTGCGCACCACGAGCCCCTCCTTCTCCAGGGCGGCCACGAGCCTGTAGAGTGTAGGCCGCGAGACGCGTGCAAAACGGTGCATCTGGGTGAGGGTGTAGTCGAAGTCGACGTGATCGGCGAGGAAGTCCAGCAGACGCACGCGAGGCGAGTCGCCGAACAGGTCCGCCAACATGCTTTTGCACCAGTGTGAAGGGATTGTCATGCGCCCTACTTATCCGTACGCCTCCTCCCCACAGTGGGTAGGGGGTCGGCGGCAGATTCATGCGGGTCGCTCGCTCTACTAGGTCGCATGGCTCGATCCGCTGGGGACGTTGTCCAGGTCCCCCTCCCGGTTTGGGAAAGCCTGCTGGAGACCCTTGACGCACTGGCGGATCGAGTCGAGCTGGAGTCCATCCGCCGCGGCCTTGAGGACATCCGCCGGGGCCGCGTCCTCACCAAGGCGGAGTTTTCGCGCCGGTACCCTCACCTCGCGCGATAGGGGCGGGCGGCGACGACAGGCTACGAGCTGTTCGCCGGGCCCGGGTCCGCTGTCTTTTCGTAGAGGAAGAACCGCTTCTCATCGTAGTCATTGCCGAGCCCCTTCTCGTACTGTGTCGCCAGGGAGCAGTGGCGACAGCAGTCATAGGGATCATCGGTCCCGAGTCTTGACCTCATCTCTTTGTAGAGGGGGCCATTCCAGATTTCGGCAAGGGTCGAGGTCCTCAGGTTCCCCATCACAGGCCTGTCCGGGACGCAACATGGCGTCACGTCTCCCGTGTGGCTCACCCACACCTCTCTCCACAGGAACTTGCACAGCCTAGGCGGCCCTCGCGGCATCTCCGCAGAGGGCAGATCGTCTTCCTCTCTTGAA
>Ga0209751_10002736_pt1 | contig 17433 bp, 15 predicted proteins | sample RifCSP13_1_FD_184019 | JGI IMG/M metagenome (GOLD analysis project Ga0209751, IMG submission 184019) | Soil microbial communities from Rifle, Colorado - Rifle CSP2_sed 13_1 (SPAdes) (version 2) | ecosystem: Environmental > Terrestrial > Deep subsurface > Rock core/Sediment | place: Rifle... | reverse complement strand
AGCTCGAGCGTCTCCCCGGCCTCGACGAGGCGCTCGAGCTCGTCGAGCTCCTCCTCGAGCCAGTGGGCGTCGATGGGGGACCGGGTGACGAGCAAGATCGCCTCGTGGTCCGAGGGCGTGACGGTCTCGGTCTTCGACCAGAGCTCCTCGTGCAGCTTCTCTCCGGGCCGGGCGCCCACGAACTCGACCTCCACGTCGGCGCCCGGCTCCTTCCCGGAGAGCCGAATCATCGTGTCCGCAAGATCGACGATCTTCACGGGCTCACCCATGTCGAGCACGTAGACCTGGCCGCGTCCGCCGATCGCGCCGGCCTGGATGACGAGCTGCACCGCCTCGGGGATCGTCATGAAGTAGCGGGTCATCTCCGGGTGCGTGACCGTGACGGGCCCACCGCGGGCGATCTGCCGGCGGAAGATCGGGATCACGCTCCCCGACGATCCGAGGACGTTTCCGAAGCGGACGCCGCAGAAGCGTGTCTCCGTGTCCTCGCGATGCCCCCAGGCCTCGACGAGCCACTCGCAGAGGGCCTTCGACTGGCCCATGATCGTCTTCGGGTTCACCGCCTTGTCGGTCGAGACGAGGACGAAGCGCTTCGCCCCGAACTCGACCGCGATGTCCGCGACGGTGCGCGTCGCGAGTGTGTTGTTGCGCACGGCGTCGAGCGGATTCGCCTCGAGCAGCGGCACGTGCTTGTACGCGGCGGCGTGGAACACGAGCCCCGGCCGGTACTTCTCGAAGACCTGACGCATCTTCGTCGCGTTCCCCGCATCCGCGAGCACCGCCGCGGTCGCGTGAAACTCGCGCTCGTCGACCAGCTCGCGCTCGATCTCGAACAGTCCAGGCTCTCCGTTGTCCACGAGGACGAGCCGTGTCGGCCCGACGCGGGCGATCTGACGGCAGAGCTCGGCCCCGATCGAGCCGCCCGCGCCCGTGACGAGTACGACCTCGCCGGTCACGTAGCCGGCAATCGAGTCGATGTCGACCTCGACGGGTTCGCGCCCGAGGAGGTCCTCGACCTCGACCGGCCGGATCTGCACGGCGAGGTTGAAGTCCCCGGCGATGAGCTCGTGGAGCCCCGGCAGCGTCTTCACGGGCACCCGCTCAGCGCGCGCGACCTCGACGATCCGCTCGCGCACCTCACCGGACGCGGAGGGGATGGCGATGAGGAGCTCGTCGGGACGGCGGTCGCGGAGAAGGTGCGGGAGCTCCGCGGTCGTCCCGAGCACGCGAATCCCGTGCAGGCGGAGGTTCTTCTTCCGCGGGTCGTCGTCGACGAGCCCGATCGGCGTGTAGCCGAGCGCGGGGCTCCGGAGCATCTCACGCAGGATCAGCTGCGCAGCATCCCCCGCCCCGACGATGATCACCTCCTTGCCGCGGGCGACAATCGCGCCCGCCGCAGGCCGCTCGATCAGCGTGCGGGCGAGGAGCCGCGACCCGGTCACGAGCGCCAGCAGGAGCAGCGTGTCGACGATCCAGATCCCGCGAGGCACCTTTGCCGGGTGGATGTCGAGAAGCGTGAAGACGAGGAAGACGGCGATCTCGGCCGCCGCGACCGCGCGGACCGCGTTCCACATGTCCCGGGTCGAGACGTAGCGCCACCAGCGGTTGTAGAAGCCGAAGGCGACGAAGACCGGGAGCGTGATCCCGACGACGAGCAGCACGACGTCCCAGTCGAGGTAGCGCTGGTAGTACACGGGACCGGTGTCGCCGTCGAAGCGGATGTAGAACGAGAGCACCCATGCGGCGGCGATGAGAACGGCATCGGCAGCGACCTGCCAGAGGCGGTGGCGATTGACCGGGGATCTCATACCGGGACGCCGAGGGCGGCGCGAACGGTTTCGACGACGCGCTCTTGCGCCTCAGCTCCGATCCCGCCCCACATCGGCAGCGCCAGGTTCTCCGCAGCTGCGAGCTCCGTCTCGGGAAACGAGCCCGGGCGGTGGCCGAGATACTCGAGGGCGGGTTGCAGGTGGAGCGGGGTCACGTAGTAGGCAGCCGACGCGATGCCGGCCTCCGAAAGAGCCGCGCGGAGCTCCTCCCGGCTGGGTGAGCGGACGACGTACATGTGGTAGACGTGCCCGGGCTCGTCGCGCGGCAGCTCGACGGCTTCGCCGAGCCCGAGCTCCGCGTACCGCGCAGCCGCCTCGCGCCGTGCTGCATTCCAGCCCGTGAGGTGCGGGAGGAAGACGCGCAGGACAGCGGCCTGGATCGCGTCGAGGCGTGAGTTCGTCCCGATCAGCTCGAACGTCACCTTGTCGCGCGAGCCGTGGAAGCGCAGCATCCGGACGCGCTCCGCGACGTCGTCGTCGCGAAAAGCCACGAGCCCGCCGTCGCCGAGCGCGAAGAGGTTCTTCGTGGGGAAGAAGCTGAAGGTCGAGCAGATGCCCATCTGCGCGACGCCTTCCGCTCCGAACGCCTGCGCGGCGTCCTCGACGAGCGGCAGGCCGAGTGCGGCGAGCTCGGTGAGCGGGGCAGGGCGGCCAAAGAGGTGGACGGCGACGATCGCCTTCGTCCGAGCGGTGACCCGCGGCTCTACATCCGCCGGGTCGAGGTTCAGCGTCGCCGGTTCGATGTCCGCGAACACCGGCGTCGCCCCGGCGCGGGCGATCGCCTCCGCGGTCGCATAGAAGGTGAACGCGGGACAGATCACCTCGTCGCCTGGCCCGATCCCGAGCGCCTCCAGCGAGAGCACGAGCGCGTCCGTGCCGTTCGCGACGCCGATCGCGTGCGGGACGCCGAGAAACGCGGCGGACTCCCGCTCGAAGGCCTCGACCTCCGGGCCGAAGATGAAGCGTCCCGACTCTAGGACGGCGGAGAAGCGCTCCTCGAGCTCCGGGATCAGCGGCGCGTACTGCGCCTTGACGTCGACCAGCGGGATTAAAGAGCTCGCTTCAGAATGAGCGGCCGTGTCGCGATGCGGCGCTGGGCGCCGCGATGCTGCGTCCTCAGTCGCGCCCATATCTACCTCGATATGGGCGCTCCCTGCGTCCTTGCCTCGCGTCACCCATCATCCGCCTCGCGACGGGCGATCATCCTGAAGCGAACTCTCCTCACGTGGGGCGAGTGTAGCGAGTGCCTTCTCGGGGTCAGACCCCACGGGTCTGACCCCCTCACGTTCCTCACCCGGAGGACGACTCCTGGGCGATCCGTCTGCGCCGAAGGCGACGAACGACGAGCCAGACCGCCCCCGCGACGACGGCTCCGACGATCACGTAGTCGAGGTAGCTGAACGCGTCGTGGAGCTCCTCCCAGCTCTCGCCGGCCACATAGCCGAACCCCGCGAACGCGAAGCACCAGATCGCGGACCCCGCGAGCGTGAGCAGCGTGTACCGGACGAACGGCACCTCCATCACCCCCGCAGGGATTGAGATGAACGAGCGGACGACCGGGGTCAGCCGGCCCAGGAAGACCGCCCAGTTCTCCCAGCGCTCGAACCAGCGCTCGGCCCGGTCGAGTCTCTCCTCGTCCAGGTGGAGCCAGCGCCCGTGGCGCTCGAGGTACGGCCGGCCGCCGTAGAGACCGATCGCCCAGCCGCAGATCGCGCCGAGCGTGTAGCCGATCGTGCCGGCGAGGGCGACCGCCACGTAGGCGGCGAAGCCGTCCTCGATCGTACGGCCGAAGAGGACGACGTCCTGGCCGGCGAACGCGCCGGCGGCGAGCGCGCCCGCGTACATCATCACCACCTCGCTTGCGGCCGGGAACACCGCGTCCACGAACATCAGGAGGAACACCGCGTACAGGCCGTGGTCTCCGATCGCGGAGGTGACGGCCTCCGTAACCTCGCTCAGGATCGCGGCGACGGGCACCGCAGGAGTCTAGTGAGGGGACACTCGATAGCGGTCTACTTGGAGCCGGCGATCCGGCGCACGCGAAGCCGCTGCTCGAGCGTGACGACGCCGAGCTCGTTGCTCGCCGTGACGCGCACGGCGTACCGGCCGCCCGCGGCGAGCTTCCCGTCACGCAGCCGGCTGTCCCAGACCACGGCCTGGTCTCCGGATTCCAAGCGGCGAAGCGTGAGGATCCGGAGGACGATGCCGTCGAGCGTCTCCAGCGTGACCTTGACGCGCGCAGCCCGCGCCTGCGTCCAGCGGATCGTCGCGCTCCGCCCGCTCGGCGGGAGGAAGAGGCGGACCGGCTCGAGCCGGAGGAAGCCGAGCGTCGAGTTCACGGCGAATCGTTGGGTCGCCGTCGACGGGAAGCCCTGGTCGTCGGTCGCGGCGACGGTCAGCCTCCACCGGCCCTCGGCCGGTGGAAGCGGCTCCGTGGGCGGCGGAGCCGGTTCACCCTCGGGAGGCGGAGGGGGAGGAGGCGGTGCCGGAGGGAATGCCACCTCATATGTGCCCGGCTCGCGTGCCGCGGTCTCCTGAAACGCGACCGTCCCGTCCGGGGCAGTGAGCGTGACGGTCACGCTCGACGGCCGGACGACCTTGAACGCGAGAGCCTGCTCCTCGTCGACGCCGTCACCGTTCGGCGAGTAGACGGAGACCGCCGGTGGGGGCGCGTAGGCACCGAAGTACTGGAGCATGAGCGCGGTCGAGATCGGGCGCTCGCTCCCGTCCGACGGGCGATTCAGCACGGTGCCCTCGAAGGCGAGCGTCGTCGAGCCGCCGCCGTCGAGCCCCATCCCGCTCACCACGCCGAGACGCACGAGCGACTGCGCCATCTCGAAGGTCGTCATACCGACCGAGTACCCCGCTTGACGACCGTCGACGGCGACGAGGAGGACTCGCCCGTCCGCAAGCTGACCAACTGCCGTGCGGGGGTGTCGAGGCGCGAGCAGAGACGTCGTGAAGGCCTCGTTCGCGCGGAACACGGGCCTGCCGTTGCGGACGAGCACAGGGCCGCCTCCGATCGCGTCCGCCACGGTCTCCCACCCGGGCTGGAGGATCAGCCGCGACGTCACGGTCGTCCCGAGCGTCGCCTCCGCCTGAAGCTTCGCGGCGGCGTTCCCACGCGCGACGAGCACGGCTGTCCCCGGCGCGAGCGGGGTCGAGACGTTGACCGCGACGTCCGTGACCGGCGCGAAGAGGTCGGCGTTAGGCAGCGCCGCGGGGAAGGGGGAGAGGGTGACGGCGAACGATCCCGCGATCCGGGGCGTGGCCGCTCCCCAATCGGAGGTGAAGAGGGCGATCCCGTTCGGCCCGGGCGCCTTGTTGAGCTCGTTCAGCGCCCGACGCTGCCCTGTGCCTCGCCAGGTGCCGAAGAACTTGATGCGGCGAACGTCGAGCGTTCCGTCGAGCGTGATCCCGGCACTCGAGCGCCCTCCGTTCGGCGGGCTGACGAGGACCCCGTCCCGGAGCAGAATGCCGCTCGGCCGTCCGTCTGCCCAGGCGAACAGGTCACCGTTCACCCCGACCTCGGTCGTCTGGGTCGCGAGCCTGCGCTGCATCGCCGAGACGGTCTCTCTCTTGACCACCGACTCGTTCGAGAGCACAGGACGAAGGCGGTACAAGCCTGTGGGGCGCGGCCCTCGCACGACGTGGATGACGACCGGCCCGTGCGGCGTGAACTGGACCTCGGTCGAATACGTCACGCCTGGGACGAGTTGCGTCGTCTGCGCGGACGACGGGGCCGCGCCGACGACGGGGAGGAGTAGGCAGACGAAGACGAGGACGAGACGGCGCACCACAGCGATCGAGGGTACCCGACGCCATTCGAGCTCTCCGAGGTTCTTACACGCCCCAAACAGGCCTGCGCTAGCGGTAACTCGCCACGATCGTGGAGCGACGGGAGACCGGAAGCGCCCGTTCCACGACGGCCAGAAGCCATCCCACACCCGGAAGACGCGCACCGTAGCGGTGCAGCGTCCCCACGTAGTTGACCGCGACCGGATCGAAACCGGCCGAGCGGGCTGCGTCTGCGAGCCGTTGCGGCGTGTTCGCCCGATACCGGGTCGGATAGACGTCGCGCTCCGCCGCACCGGCGCCTCGGCGCTTGACGGCGAGCCGGATCCGTGCCGGCAGCCTGTCCGCTGCGGCCATGATCGGGTTCGCGCGGTTGCTGGTCAGCAGCACAAGCCGCCCGCCCGTTCGGAGCACTCGGCGCCATTCGCCGAACGTGCGCTCGGGATGCTCGAGGTGCTCGACCACGAAATTCGCGTAGACGAGGTCGAAGCTGCTGTCGGGAAACGGGAGCGGCTGGTCGAGGTCGGCGCGGACGAACTCGTCGAGATAGGGGTTCTCGCGCCCGGCCTCCTCGTCGACGTCCACTCCAACCAGGCGAGCGATGCGGTCGCGGTAGTTGCGGAGCCGGGTAGTGCGGCCGCAGCCGGCGTCCAGCGCCACCGTTCCGGGCCGGAGCGCCTCGTCCAGCAGCCGACGTTCGACCAACGTGTGGTCCGTCTCCACGGTAGGTGACTGTAGGTGAGCCCCCAGTGCCGCGTAAGCGTGATTCGGACGACCGTCGTCTTCGGACTGTTGCTGGTTCTGGCGACGTCTGAGGCGGGGCCGATCCAAGCGCATACGCCCGACACCGCGATCGGGCGGGCGGTCGAGGCGTTCGGCCAGGTTCGGGTCTCGTACGACCCGGGTGCCGCAGTCAGCGACGTCGAAGCGGGTGGCTTTCCACAGATCGTGGGATCGGACGTCAAGGTCGCGTTCATGCCCGCCTCGGCCAATGACGAGATCTCCGGAGGCCCCGACGCCGTCGCGGCGGAGATCGCGCGCGAGGCAGGTCTCGACGGCACGCTCGTCGTCCTCGTCGGAGCCAAGCTCGCTGCATAGAGCGCGGACGTCGACGAAGAGCGGCTGGACGAGCTTGTTCGCGAGGCGAGCTCCACCGATGCGGCGTCGCGCGCGGCCGCCGTCGAGAGGCTCGTCCGCAGCGTCCAGGCGGAGCCACGAGACCATGGCCTGCCCTGGGGTTGGATCGCGGCTGTGCTGATCGTCCTGTCGGTCGGGGCGCTGATCGCTTCGGACCGGCTCGTCAGGCGAAGACCCTGACCTCCCGGTACAGCGTGTCGCGCTGCACCGGGATCTTCCCCACCGCGCGAATGAGGTGGACGAGCTCGTCGGCGGTCGTGCGGTGGGTCGTTCCCGCGGCGGAGACGACGTTCTCCTCGATCATCACGGAGCCCATGTCCCGGCGCCGAACGAGAGCGCAACCTGGCCGACCTTGATCCCCTGCGTCACCCAGGAGGATTGGAACTGGGACGTTGTCTTCTCCGGCGTGATGATCCCCAGAACCCTGCAGGTGGATCGCCGCGCCGCCGCCTCAACCGACGAGCGGATTCCGAACCGTCAGCTCGGCGAAGCGCGAGAAGTCACGGTCGGCCGTCCATAGCGTGCGCACGCCGTGGCTGAGGCAGATGGCGGCGATGCGCGCGTCGTGGACCTGCGCACCTGTCGCTCGGCTCGACACGAGAACGTCCCGCAGGCGCGTCCAGTGGTCGAGCCCCTCAGCCAGAAACACGAGTCCGGGAGACTCCGACCAGGCATCGACCTGCGCCGACGCCTCCGCGAGAGTGGACGGCGGTGTGTAGATCCGTGGATGCGTGACAATGGCCAGGAACTCGTGCACACAGGGCCACGGAATCGCCCACGGAGCAGGGCTCTCGGCGAGCTCCCGAATCGCCGCCGCCGCAGGCTCGTGCAGGTCCGCGTCACGCCGGTGCGCGCTGACGAGGACGTTGGAGTCGACGGCGATCAGCCGCCGCGCTCCTCGTAGATCGCCTCGCGGATGCGGTCCCAGCCGGCTCCGCGAAACTCCTCTGCCACACCGTCGCCGCCGACCGAGGCGTCGCGCAGGCTGAACGACAACGTCCCCCGGCTGCCGAGAACGGAGCGGAGGCCCTCCTCGACGAGGGCCCGCAGCGTCGTGCCGTCGCGCGCGGCGCGCTCCTTGGCGGCGAACAGCAGGCTGTCCGCGATGTCGATCGTCGTCTTCATACGGTTCACCGTATCACCTGACCCATAGATATGGGTGTCACGCGAACTGGACTCCTCGCGGCGGAGCGCAGGGTCGCCCACGGACGGCTACCTGTCGAGATGTCCGTTGCGGAGGAGTCTCAGAAGACCCTGACCTCGCGGTACAGCGTGTCCCGCTGCACCGGGATCTTCCCCATCGCCCGGATGAGGTGCACGAGCTCGTCGGTGGTCGTGCGGTGGGTCGTTCCCGCGGCGGAGACGACGTTCTCCTCGATCATCACGGAGCCCATGTCGTCCGCGCCGAAGCCGAGCGCGACCTGCCCCACTTTCATCCCCTGCGTCACCCAGGAGGACTGGATATGGGGGACGTTGTCGAGGTAGATGCGGGAGACGGCCTGGGTCAGCAGGTAGTCGAACGAGGTCGGCCGATCCTCCTCGCGAACGACGTCGTCCAGCCGGTTCCCGTCCCGCTGGAAGGTCCAGGAGATGAACGCGCGGAACCCTCGGGTCTCGTCCTGGAGCTCGCGGATCCGGCGCATGTGCTCGACCCGCTCCTCGAGCGTCTCGACGTGGCCGTACATCATCGTCGCGGTCGTCGACATCCCGAGCCGGTGCGCCTGCCGCATGACGTCGAGCCACTCGTCCGACTTCGTCTTCTTCGGGGCGATGATCGCCCGGACGCGATCGACGAGAATCTCCGCGCCGCCGCCGGGAACCGAGTCGAGACCCGCGTCGCGGAGGCGCGCAAGTGTCTCCGGGATCGTGAGCTTCGAGCGCCGCGAGATGTGCTGAATCTCCGGCGGAGAGAGCGCGTGCAGGTGGATCTTGTAGCGCGCCTTGATGGAGCGGAAGAGATCCTCGTAGTAGTCGATCCCCAGATCGGGGTGGTGGCCGCCCTGCATGAGCAGGCCCGTGCCGCCGATCGCGAGCGTCTCCTCGATCTTCTTGTAGATCACCGGCTTCGGGAGCAGGTAGCCCTCTCGCTTGTCGCCCGGCCGGCGGTAGAAGGCGCAGAAGTCGCAGTCGGTCACGCAGACGTTCGTGTAGTTGAGGTTCCGGTCGACGATGAACGTGACCCGTGAGGGGTCGTTCAAGCGGTTGCGGACCTCGTTGGCGACCCGCCCGACGGCGATGAGGTCGCGCGAGCGGAGCAGAGTGACGGCATTCTCATCGGAGATGCGCTCGCCGTCGAGCGCCTTCTCCAGGGCCTCCTCGACTGACGGCTCGGCCGGCGCGAGCGTCGTCACACCTTCGCCTCCTCCCGCACGAAGCGGAGCTCCGGGACGTGCGCGAGCTCGCCGGCGTCGCGGGCCATCTCGAGGAAGGTGTAGAGGCCGGCGCGCTCGCGTGGCCCGAAGCTGTAGCGGAGCTTCTCGAAGTACCGCGCGAGGAAGCCCGGCGGGTAGCCGTAGGTCTCGCTCGCTTGCTTTGCCAGGAGCTCCGGCTCCGAACGCGCGAGCCGCACGGAGGCGACGAGCGCGTGCTCGAGCTCGATCAACCCCTCGGCGACGGGCTCGGGCGCCGCCCAGACCGCGAAGACCATCGGCAGCCCCGTCCGGTCGAGCCAGAGACGGCCGAGGTCGAAGTGAGGCGTCGGGTCCTCGAACGCGCTGCGGAGCGCGGCGTCCCCGATCAGCAGGGTCGCGTCCGCGTCGATCCCGAGCGGCAGGATCTCGGCCTTCGGGAGCAGAATCCGGACGAGGACGACCGAGGTCGCGCTTTCCGGCGTGACCGCGACCGAGCGCACCTGGCCGAACGGCATTCGCGTCACGAGCTGGATCGAGTCCACGGCGCCCTCGGAGGAGACGCACATTCTCGGAAGGATGCGGAGCCGGTCGGCGTTCCGCGCGTACTCGATCGACGGGATCGGTGCGACGTCGAGCTCGCCGTCGAGAAGCATCCGGTTGAGCTCGGTGGGCACGCCGGAGACTTCCTCCACGTCCGCCGCGAGCCCGTAGAAGACCGGGGCCATGTTCACGTACGAGATGCGGCCGAGCCTCACGCGCCTGGCCACCTTCGGCTCCCGCCCGGCGGAGCCGGGCTCCGCCGAAGGTTGACGCCGCTCGCTGCAGGATGCTTCGCGCGCGTCGCTTGTCCGTACCACACGTACTGTCCTGCGCGCCGCGCGCTCGTCTCCTTTGCGAGCGCCGCCCCAGACACGTGAGATACCCGGATCACGCCCACCGCCGGAGTTCGCTGTAGAGCGTGTCTCGCTGAACGGGGATGCGGCCCGCCTCGCGGACGAAGTGAACGAGCTCCTCGACCTTCTGCTCCGTCTCCGTGCGAGCGCCGGCCGCGTGGAAGATCTCCTCGCGCACGACGGTCCCCTGCACGTCGTTCGCCCCGAAGTGGAGGGCGACGGCCGCGAGCGGCATCCCCATCATGATCCAGTAGGCCTTGATGTTCGGGATGTTGTCGAGCATCAGGCGTGAGAAGGCGAGCATCTTCAGGTCGTCGGCGCCCGTCGTGTGCCGCCAGCCGCGACGCTCGAAGACGGTGTTCTCCGGATGGAACGCGAGCGGGATGAAGGCGAGGAAGCCGCCCGTGCGGTCCTGCTGCTCGCGGAGCCGGATCAGGTGGTCGACCCGCTCCTCGTACGTCTCGACATGTCCGTAGAGGATCGTGCAGTGGGTCGGGATTCCGAGCTTGTGAGCGGTGTCGTGGATGTGGAACCAGATGTCCGGATGCTCCTTCCCGGGCGCGACGAGCCGGCGGACACGCTCCGCGAAGACCTCGGCGCCGCCGCCCGGCAGGGACCCGAGCCCGCGGTCTCTGAGCTCGCGCAGCACCTCCTCGTGCGTGAGCCCGGAGAGCGTCGTCATGTGGTGGATCTCCGACGCCGTGTAGCACTTGAGGTGTACGTCTGGGAGCGCCTCGTGGAGGGCCGTGATCGTGTCCCGGTAGAAGGCGAAGTCGACGTGCGGGCTCTCGCCGTTGACCATGTGGAGCTCGGTGAACCCGGTGACCTCACGCTGGCGGAGCACGTCCTCGACGAGCTCCTCGGCGGTGAACGTGTACGCGTGCGGCTGCTTCTGCGTCGCCGCGAAGGCGCAGAACTTGCACTTCACGCGGCAGACGTTCGTCTGGTTCACGTACAGGTTCTGGACGAAGTAGACCTCGTCCGTTCCCCCGCGCACACGCCGCGCGAGGTCGGCGAGCTCGCCGAGCGCGAGCAGGTCGTCGGACTCGAGGAGCGCAACGCCGTCCTCGAAGTCCAGCCGGTCGCCGGCTTCCACTTTCTCCCGGATCGGCTCCAGCGTGCTCAGCTCGACGACGGCCACCACTTAACGCTCCCGGTCGATGACGATGTGCGTGAGGGCTTCCAGATCGGGCTCGTTCCGGAGGAACCCCCTCGCCTTCCTAGCGTAGTCGAGGGCTACGTTCCGGGACTGTTCGAGCGCGCTCGTCGCAGCGACCCGCACGAGCGCGCCCTCCCTCGGCCCGCCCGCCAGCGCGAGCCGAACGACATCGTCCTCGCGTGCGGCCAGGATCAGCGGCAGCGTCGGCACCCCCTCTCGGAGGTCGGCACCCGGAATCTTCCCGGTCTCGATCGTGTCGCCGACGCAGTCGAGGATGTCGTCGGCGATCTGGAACGCAATCCCGAGCTCGAGCCCGAACGCTCCGAGCCGCGGGTCGCGCGAGCCGAGCAGGCACGCGGCCTCAAAGAGCTTTCCCGTCTTGAGGGAGATGCGCTCGAGGTACGCATCGACCGTCGTCTCCGGGTCATGCGCCTGCCTTTGCTGCATCGCCTCGCCGCGCGCGATCGCGAGACACGCGCGGGCGAGGATGTCGACGCCTTCGAGGTCGCCGCTCTCCGCGAGCTCACCGAACGCGCGTGCGAACAGGTAGTCGCCGCCGGCGCGTGCCGCGCGTGCGCCGTGTTCGTGCCACGCTGACGAGCGCCCGCGGCGGAGCTCGGCACCGTCGATCAGGTCGTCGTGGACGAGGGTGGCAACGTGCGCAAGCTCAACCGCAACCCCTGCACCGAGCGCATGCTCGCGCTCTGGCGCCGTGAGATAGACGAGCAGAGGCCGGAGCCGCTTGCCGCCGGCCGCGATAGCGTTCCGGCCGACCGCCTCGACGAGCCCGGGATACCGCGCGACCGCGAGCTCGAGTCGCTGCTCGAGCTCGTCCAAGTACGGCCGCGCCTCTTGGAGCACCGCCTGCGCGCTCACGACGCCGCCGCCGTGTGGAGGGCGACGCTGCCGCCGCCGAGGAGCCTGAACCGCACGTCCTGGAAGCCGGCTTGCTCGAGAAGCCTGGAGAGATCCTCCGGCCCGGGGAAGCGCCGCACGCTCGCCGGGAGATACGTGTATGCCTTCCCGCCTGGCAGGACACGGCCCGCGAGCGGGACGAGCACGTCGAGCCAGAGCCGGAAGAAGGGTCGTAGTAGCCCCTTGGGCCGTGTGATCTCGAGCACCGCGACGCGCCCTCCGGGCCGGAGAACGCGGCCGAGCTCACGCAGGCCTAGCTCGAGATCCTCGAGGTTCCGGATGCCGAACCCGACCGTCGCGGCGTCGAACTCGCCGTCCGCGAACGGCAGAGCGAGGGCGTCCCCGTTCACCCACTCGATCGTCCCCGACTTGCCCCTGGCCCGCTCGAGCATCCGCCCGGAGAAGTCGAGCCCGACGACCCTTCCACCGCGCCGTTCCGCCTCGATGGCGAGATCTCCGGTGCCGCAACAGGCATCGAGGACACGGTCTCCCGGCCAGACGACCTCACGCACGGCGAGGCGCCGCCAGCGACGGTCGAGCCCGGCGGTCATCACCCGGTTCATCGCGTCGTAGATCGGGGCGATGCGGTCGAACATCGTCCGGACGACGTCGGGCGCGAGCGTTCCCGACTCGTAGCTCGTCATTGGCCCCACCTGGGCACGAGCACGTTGTCGATCCCGATCTGGTCGAGACAGCGCGCGACGACGAAGTCGACGAGGTCGTCGATCGTCTGCGGGCCGTGGTAGAAGCCCGGCGCCGCGAAGAGGATGACCGCGCCCGCCTCGTGCAACGTGGCGAGTCCGCGCAGGTGAATTGAGGAGAGCGGCGTCTCCCGAGGCACGAGCACGAGCTTCCGCCGCTCCTTGAGCGCCACCGAGGCGGCGCGATGGATGAGGTTCTGCATCGCCCCCGACGCGAGCGTCCCCACGGTCGCCATCGAGCACGGGCAGATCACATACGCGTCCACACGCGCCGACCCGCTCGCGTACGGGCTCCGATAGTCGTTCTCCCCATAGACCGTGACCTGCTCCGCGGCGGTGCCGACGAACCGGTCGAGCACCTCCTCCGGTGGCAGCGAGGGGTCGCCGTAGAGCTCGGTGGCGAGGACCTCGATCCCGGAGCGGGAGGCGGCGAGCCCGATCTCGCAGTCGACCGCCGCGAGGGCGCGCAGCAGGCGCTCGGCGTAGGGAGCGCCGGAGGCGCCGGTCACGCCCAGGAAGACGCGCACGGCTGAAGGCTACGTGGGGTCAAGGCTGCGTGGGGTCAGGTCTTGCATGTTGCACGAGGCGTGCAACATGCAAGACCTGACCCCGGGTTTCGCTTACTCGCCGCCCTTCGAGGCGGCGAGGAAGGCGCCCAAGGCGTCGAGGTTCTCCTGCCCAAGGTACGCGTACGAGCCCATCACCGTGTTGCCGAAGGCGGCCGGGTTCGTGAGGTACCGGACGAAGTAGGCGGCGTCGTTCGTCTGCCCGATCTCGGAGAGATCCGGCGCGCCTAGTGTGCCGGCACCCTCCCCGAGGTAGGTGTGGCAGTTCAGACAACCGGAGACGGCAAACAGCTCTGCCCCCTTCACGGCTTCGGGGTCGTCCGCGAAACCCTGCTCCTCGGCCCACTCGGGGACGAGGATGATCAGCTCGGAGCCGAGCGCCTCCTTCGCCGTCGCTCCCTTCCACGTGAGGACGGCCATCGACAGGATCGTCAGGACAGCCGCGACCATCGCCACCGGTCGCCGTGACGGCCGCCGCTCGCGGCGCCGGTCGTAGAACGGAAGCCCGATCAGGAGAATGAGCGCGATGGTCGGAATGCCCACCGTCGCGATCACGACCGTCTCCGGCCACTCGAAGATCCGCAGGAGGTAGAAGAGGAAGTAGAAGTACCAGTCGGGCCGCGGGACGAAGTCGGTCGTCCCCGGGTCGGCCGGCTCCGTGTACCAGGGGCCGAGAATGCCCGACTCCACGCCGTCGGCATCGAAGTACCAGATCGCGGCCAGCGCCACGATGACGCACACGACCACGAGCGACATGACCGTGTCGTGGAACAGCGCCGGCGGGAAGAAGGGTTTGCCCTCCTTCTTGACGTCGTCCTTGTAGCGGGCGTAGTCCTCGCGGTTCAGCTCGCCGAGATCCCGGGCCACTACTTCGCGCCCCCTGACGTACCGCCTCGGACGAGCCCGGCCCGAGCGCCCGCGGGCGCCGCCTCTGCCCGCTCACGCCCCGCCCTCTCGCTCGACCATGGCGGCGACACAACGCCGAGGCGGGTGACGAGGTAGATGTGGACGAAGATCAGCCCGATGATCGCGCCGGGCAGCACGAGCATGTGGAGCGAGTACCACTTGGCCAGGGTTTCCGCCCCGATCTCCGGGCCGGTCGCGAGAAACTGGGCGAGCCAGGGACCGAGGAAGGGAGCCGTCCCGTTCAGGTTGATCCCGACGACGGTCGCCCAATACGCGGTCTGGTCCCACGGGAGGAGGTAGCCCGTGAAGCCGAGCAGCATGCCCGTCACGAGGATGAATACGCCGGTGATCCAGGTCAGCTCGCGCGGGTACTTGTACGCGCCGAAGAGGAACACACGGCCCATGTGCAGGAAGAGCAGGATGATGAAGACGCTCGCACCCCAGCGGTGCGTGCCGCGGACGAGCCAGCCGAGCGTCAGGTCATTGGTGATCACCTCGATAGACGAGTAAGCGATGGGTTTCCCGGTGGTCGGGTTGATCGAGCTCGAAGGCTCGTAGTACATCGCCAGGATCACGCCGGTGAGCGTCTGGACGATGAATGCGGTCAGCGTCGCCGAGCCGAGCGTCTGCGCCCAGCTGATGTCCCGCGGGACGTTCCGGAACAGGAACCACTTCGTAGCGCGAACGGCAGCTGTGCGCTCGTCGACCCAGTCGAGCGGCGCGAGGACCGCGGTCTCGACGAGCGTGCTGCGCTTCGACTTCTTGGCCACCGCTTAGCCCGTCACCTGGCTCGGGACGATGGGATAGAGCCACGCCTCGAGCCCGTCCACGTGTGTCCCCGGGGTCGACCATGGGTACCTCGCAATCATCGCGTTGGCGCCCGTTCCCGAAACGTTTCCGACCGCGTAGATCTGACCGAGGATGAGGCGGCCGTTCTTGATGGAGTACTCGGCGCGATCCATCGACCGAACGGGCGGCCCCGCGCGGCGGTTGCCCTCGGCGTCGTAGAGACCGCCGTGACACGGGCAGCCGAAGGACTGGGCGAGAACGGGCCGCAGCTCGACGCCGTTGACATCCTTCTTCGCGGCCTCGTCGATCGGGCCGTTCGGCTGCACGGGGCAGCCGAGGTGGACGCAGCGGCTGTAGAGGATCGTGAAGCTCGGCTCCTGCCTTCCCTGGTTCGCCGGATTCTCGACGAGACCGTTGTAGCGGACGAAGACCGTCCGCCTGCTGACCTCGCCGGCCTCTGCAACGGCGAGGTACGACGCGATCATGTACTTCCCCTTGGGGAAGTTCTCGAGCGGGCCGAGGTCGGCGTCCTGCTCCTCGAGGTTCGTGAACGAAGGGAGCACCATGAAGCCGAGGACGGGCAACGTCACGACTGCGCCGATCGCGGCACCGATCCCGAGCGTCGACGCTTCGAGGAACCGCGAGCGCGTGTAGGTCGGCAGAGCCGCAGGAGGCGCGGTCTCCGCCGGTGCCGCCGCCTCGTCGGCTACGGCGCGCGTCTCCGGCTCGATCTCGGGGACCTCGCCCCGTACCTCACGCGTGACGTCGCGCGCCCAGAGCAGGCCGAACACGACCGCCAGGACGGCACCGATCGCCGCGATGATCCAGCTCAAGACGAGGCCCAGGAGGAGGCAGGCGACCCCGATCGCGAAGCCGATCGGCCAGAGGCTCGGGCCGGGAACGTGGGGGGTGTCGTGTCCGGGATCGCTCAAGGCGGGCCTGGGCCGGATTCAACCACGTGTGGGGGACGGGTGTGCAGAGAACGCCTCGAGCCCGTACTCGGCCCAGCGGCGGGAGACGAGCTCGCGGATCTCGTCCGACATGACGATCTCCTCCGGCCAGGGCCGGGCGTCCTCCTCGGGGAGCTTGTGCGTCGCGTCGATGCCGAGCTTCCCGCCGTAGAACTGTCGCCCCGGCGCGTGGTCGAGGTGGTCGAGCGGGCCCTCGGTGACGAGCACGTCCCGCTTCGGGTCGACGTTCGCCGTCACGCGGAAGAAGACGTCGGCGTAGTCGTGCACGTTCACGTGCTCGTCCACGACGACGATCGACTTCGAGAGGGAGAGCATCCCGAGGCCCCAGAGCGCGTGCATGACCTTCTGCGCGTGACCGGGGAACGCTTTGCGGATCGAGACGATCACGCAGTTGTGGAACGCGCCGGCGACGGGGAGGTCGTAGTCCACGATCTCGGGAAGGGTCATCCGGATAGCGGGCAGGAAGATCCGCTCCGTCGCCTTGCCGAGCCAGGCGTCTTCGGCCGGCGGCTTGCCCACGACGATCGATGCGTAGATCGCGTCGCGCCGCATCGTCAGCGCCGAGATACGGAAGATCGGGAACTCCTCGGCGTGCGAGTAGTAGCCCGTGTGGTCGCCGAACGGGCCCTCGACGCCCACGTCGTCGCGGGAGACAGTTCCCTCGAGGACGATCTCCGCGTTTGCCGGTACCTCCAGGTCGACCGTCTTGCAGCGGACGAGCTCGACCGGCTCGCCGCGCAGGAAGCCCGCGAGCATGAGCTCGTCGAGGTGGTGTGGGAGCGGAGCGCTGGCCGAGTAGGCGGTGACCGGATCGAGGCCGATCGCGACCGCAACCGGGATCGTTCCGTCCTCCGACGCGAGCAGGTCTGCGCGGCCGTCCTTGTGCATCTGCCAGTGCATGAAGGTCGAGCGCCCGTCGATCACCTGCATCCGGTACATGCCGAGGTTTCGGACGCCCGATCTCGGGTCCTTCGTGATGACTGCCGGAAGGGTGATGAACGGCGCCGGGTCGCCGGGCCAGCAGCGCTGGATCGGGAACACCGAAAGATCGACGTCGTCGCCTTCGAGCACGATCTCCTGACACGGCCCTTTGGAGACGGTCTTCGGGAGGGAGTCCGCGACCGACTTCAGCTTCAGCAAGCCCTTGACCTTCTCGACGAGCCCGTGCGGCGGCTGCATGTCGAGCACGTCCCCGAGCTTGGCGGCCGCGTCGTCGAGCGAGACGACCCCGAGCGCGAGGCACATGCGCCGCTCGCTGCCGAACTGGTTGATGAGGAGCGGATGCGCTGAGCCCTTCGGCCTCTCGAAGAGGAGCGCCGGCCCGCCCGACTTGACGACTCGGTCCGTGATCTCGGTGATCTCGAGGTCCGGGTCGACCTGGGCCGAGATGCGCCGCAGCTCGCCCTCGCGCTCGAGGAGCG
>Ga0209751_10002735_pt1 | contig 17434 bp, 17 predicted proteins | sample RifCSP13_1_FD_184019 | JGI IMG/M metagenome (GOLD analysis project Ga0209751, IMG submission 184019) | Soil microbial communities from Rifle, Colorado - Rifle CSP2_sed 13_1 (SPAdes) (version 2) | ecosystem: Environmental > Terrestrial > Deep subsurface > Rock core/Sediment | place: Rifle... | reverse complement strand
GCGGCCGAACGCACAAGGAGGCGATGCTCCGGTACGCGCACACGATGGCGAACATCGTCCTCGTCCGGGACACGAGCGCGGGGCGGATCACGATCGACCGCGAAGGGAACCCCGTCGCGAAGTACGTGATGAACGAGCGGGACCGCCAGACGATGGTCGAGGGCATCATCGAGTCCGCGCGGATCCACGTGGCGGCGGGCGCGAAGTCCGTGTGGAGCCTGCACCACGCGGGCGGGGAGATCCCGTACCGGGAGGGCCCGATCATCGCCTCCGAGCTCGACGCGTTCGCGAACGAGGTGCGCCGCCTCGGGATCCGGCCAAACGGCCTCGCGTTGTTCAGCGCGCACGCTATGGGGTCCGTCCCGATGGGCGCGTCCGAGAAGTTCCCGACGAAACCAAACGGGGAGCTCCGCGCGGTGCCGAACGTGTTCATCGGGGACGGGAGCGTGCTCCCGACGCCGCCGGGCGTGAACCCGATGATCACGATCATGGCGATGGCGCGGCGCACGGCGGACTTCGTCGTGGACGCGCTGCGACGCGCCTAGCCGCCGACGAATCCAAACCCTGTTGGGCTCTCTCCGAAGGTGGCTCATCGGATACAAACCGCCGTACCAATCTTGTTTTGAAGTCTCATCGGCATGCGCCGTGTTGGCAGGGGTTGAGGCCGTGCGCATGTGTGGACGGAGCATGGAACGCTCGAGGGCAGTCATGGCCCCTCTCCTGGCGGTGGCTTTGATTGCCGTCGTGGCGCCGCCGGGCGAGGCGCAGGAGGCACCGGTCGTCGTATGGATTCGCCAGTTCGGAACGATCGAGTCCGATGTGGTCGCGGATGTCGCCGTCGACGACGCCGGAGTGTATCTGGCCGGTTCCACTTGGGGGGCCTTCCCCGGTTATTCGACCGACGGTTTTCGGGACGGTTTCCTCATGAAGACCGACCTAGACGGGGGAGAGCAGTGGAGACAACAGTCAGAGCTGCCTGGGGTTGACTCCGCCAGCGGCGTGGCCTCGGACGGCACACGCGTCTACGTCATTGGGAGTCATTTGGACCCCTCCCTCGGGCGGGACGTCGCGGTCCTCAGCGTGCACGATTCGAGCGGGAGTTTGGTGTGGGAGCGCCGGTTCGGCGTGGGGGATTGGAACCTCGGCAGCGTGGTCGCGGTCGATGCGACGGGTCTCTACATAGGCGGGGTGTTCCAACACCCTGACACTCGGGACGTCGATGTCTATGTCAGGGCACTTGACAGCGCGGGGAACGTCCTCTGGAACCACGAGTTCGGCGATCCCGCGAGCGGGGAATTCAGCCATGGGTTGGCGGTGGCCGAGGGATTTGCCTACGCCGTTGGCCGGACCCGGGGCACGCTGCCGGGCCAGGTGAGCGCGGGGCGGTCCGACGCGTACATCCAAACGTACGGGCCTGACGGGGCTGTGGCGTGGACCCGCCAATTCGGGAGCCCCGAGGACGATGGTGCGAGCGCGGTTGCCGCCGTCCGGTCGAACGCGTACGTTGCGGGATTCACGGCGGGCGCGTTGGGAGACCAGACGTTTGCGGGCATGGCCGATGCGTTCGTGCGGAAGTACGATGCCTCTGGAAACGTACTCTGGACCCGCCAGTTCGGGACCACGGGGTTCGACCGGGCGACCTCCCTCGTTGCCGATGCAACCGGCGTGTACGTGGCGGGCTGGGCGGACGGCGCTCTTCCGGGACAGACCCTCGGGGAGGGTACCGCCTTCGTTCGGCGATTCGACGCGTCCGGGAATGAGCTTTGGACCTTTCAGTTTCGACCGTTGGGCGGTGAAGGAGGGATCGACGGGATGAGCGTCGGTCGCGACGCCCTGTTCGTCGTCGGCCCCGTGGGCATCCATGCTGGGCAGCTTCCCGACGATGCCTACGTCGCAAGGTTGCGCGTCCCGGGTCTCGGCGCGGCCTCGTGCCCCGCCTCCCAAGGGTTCTGGAAGAACCATCCCGACGTGTGGCCCACGGACACGCTCACCCTCGGGTCCGTGACGTACGGAAGGGCCGAACTCCTCGCGTTGCTACGAAAGCCTCCCCGCGGGGACGCGAGCCTGATCCTCGCCCACCAGCTCATCGCATCCAAGCTGAACGTCGCGAACGGCTCGGACACGGTTCCGATTGCCGCGACGTTGTCCCAAGCGGACGCCCTCCTCTCCTGGTACTCAGGGAAACTGCCGTACCGAGTGCAGCCGTCAACCTCTGAGGGTCGGGCGATGACGGCGGCGGCGGAGGTCCTCGACGCGTACAACCGCAGGGAACTGACCCCCGATTGCGGAGCGACGACGGACTCGGCTCCGGCCCCGCCAAGTCCGGGGGCGGACGATTTCTCCGCGCGGCTGAAGCCGAAGGCCCGAACGCCCCGCTAGTCAAGCCCCGAGAGCCTCGAGCGTGCGTCGTGGGGTCTCGACTGGGGCAGTCCTCAAGTCTCTCCCCTCCGGCTCCTGTAGGGGAATAATCCTGAGATTGCTGGTGAAGCGAAGACAGGTCTGGAGTCCCCACCAAGGGATCGCGGTCCGAAAGGCTGATTACGACCCTCGCGCCGTGTCGGGACCGGGTGCACTCTAACCTCAGCGCCGCCGTCACGCCCGGCTATCACGGGCGAGAACCGGAGCGAAAGCGATACGGCGGATGGGAGCGCGAGGGATGGTCCGCCTTGGCGGCGAAGCAGGCCGACCCGCCGGACCCGCGCACGAGCCCGTGGCTCGCCCTCGCGGCCCCGATCGGCAAGGTCGCCGCGACGTTCCTGATCGGGCAGAACCTGATCCTGCTCTTCGCGCCGCTGTTCTTCCTCCTCGACCTCCGGAACGCCGCGGACCCGAGTGGCCCCGGCGGCTCCCTTGTCCTCCTGTTCTCGGACCCCGTCCACCTCCTCGCGATCGCGGACTTCGTCGGCCTCATCGGCGTCGTGATCCTGGCGGCGTCCGTCTTCCTGATCCTCTTCGGGCTGATCCGCGCGGACCGGAAGGTGCCGGCGGACGCGTTCCTCCTCGGGGTCCTCGTCCTCGCCTGTTTGGCGGCATGGGTGCCCACGATGGCGTATGCGCTCGGACGCGCGCGGGCCGTGACGACCGTGGACGCCGTGGCGGCGACGGGCGGCTGGTCCCTGGCGGCGGTCCTCCTATTGGCGGCGGCGCTCGCATACCTGTTCCTGTGCGTGCGGCTCGAGAACGGCGCGCGGACGCGCCTCGGCTCGTTCCGGTGGCCGATCTACGCGGCGGTGAACGTCCTCGGCTCCGCGATCATCGCGGGGTTCTTCCAGTCCGCCGCGGGCGGGTCCGCGAGCCTGGACGCGTTCACGCTCGGCCTCGTGCTCAAGGTCACGCTGATCCCTGTGCTCGGCGTGTGGGCGTACCGGGACCTCAAGGACCGGTTCCCCGCGTGGGCGCAGCTCCCCGTGATGACGCCGCCGAGGGTCGAGACTCCCGCGCCGACTCCGGCGCCGCCAACGGCAGAAGTCCCGCCTAGGTTGCCGGAAGCCCGTCCGGTTCTTGCCCCTCCACCGCCGATGGGCGCGTTCGTGCACCCACTGCCGCCCCCGCCGGACGACTGAGCGTAGGCTACGAGTAGGACACAGGCGTTGTCTTGCCAAGGTGACCCATGGCTCGCGCACGTAAGGTCATCGACATTCGCGACATGTCGGTCGAGGAAGGGACTCAGCTCATGGGAGACTACCTCCGGAGGAAACCGGGGGTCCATTGGGTGGGTGACCTGGCCGACGAGCTTGGGATGGAGCTGAAGGTCGGCTTTGCGGCGGCCCGGGAGCTGATCAATCGAGGGCAAGCACGCGTCGCCGAGGCTGACGATGATTCCCACCACCACTTCACGCTGTACCGGTAGTCCTTCAGGTCCTCGCCCTCCGCGGGCTTTCGGAAGACGTACAGGTGCTCGTGCGCGATCAGGTAGAAGTCGTACGTCGAGCCCCGCCACTTCTCCCGCGTGCTCTTCATCTTGTGCTGGAGCTTGATGATGTCCTCGCGGAGGACGAAGCCGGCGTCGAGGAACTGCTCAAGGACGCGGACGGAGATCGGGACGTAGTGCTTGTGGCGGCGGGTGTCGCCGATCAGGACCGCGCAATGGCGGTTCGGGGCGAGGACCCGGTACGCCTCCGCCGCCACGTCGCGCATCGCTGCCAAAAACGCGTCGAGCTTCAGGCAGGACAGGTTGGACGGGTTGCCGCCACCGTACCGGATGATGTCCGCGTAGGGCGGATGGAGGGCGACGAGGTGGATCGCGTTGGCGGCGATTCGGTCGAGTCGTCTCGCGTCTCCCACATACAAGCGGATCGGATTCCAGTCCGGCGGCCAGTCCACGGGCCAATGGCCGAGGCTCAAGTTGGACGCCGCCAATTCGCATGCGTTGGGCTCGATGTCGACGCCAATGCCCTGGCGGTGATTGAGAAGGCACTCGAGCAGCGTCGTGCCGCCGCCAACCATCGGGTCGAGGACGATCTCTTCTGGTGTCGTGTATCGCAGGATCAGGTTCCGCGGGACCTCTGGAGCCCAGTTGCCCGGATAGCCGGAGGCGTGCGTGGCCCAGCGTCCTCGGCGCGGGAATGACCAGACCGTCGTCCGCTCGGGTTCGAAGGTTTCGGGCTCGAGGCTGCGGATCCGGTGCGCGGCTGTTCGGCGGTGACGCCGCCAATCGACCTCGACCATCGGCGGGTAGGCCTCGCCCACCCCGCGATCTGATCAGGAGGATCGCCTAGTAGGTTTCTGATCCATATTTGGATCCACAGTTTCGTGTGGAAAGGATCATGATCTCTCTTCCTAATGTCCTCGTATGGACCTCAATCTGAACCCCAATTTGGGGGCGGGACGCAGGGGTCCGCACCGTGCGGGGGAACTTGGTGAGGATTGGGTTCATCGGAACATGTATTGTCCGGCCTGTCAGTGCGACGAACTGGATAGGTTGCCGCCCGGCACCGAACTCATCGACTTCCGATGCGATTCGTGCGAAGAGACGTTCCAACTCAAGAGCCAGAAGCATCGCTTCGGACGAAAGGTGCTGGACTCGGCGTGGTCTGTCCTGGGGCCTGCTGTGAAGGAGAACCGTGCTCCCGGCTTCTTCTTTTTGCAGTACGCCCCGATGTCGTTGCAGGTTTCACACTTCTTCATCGTACCTGGTCACTTCATCAATCTGCAGACAGTGGAGCGGCGGAAGGAGCTTTCGCCGACGGCACGGCGGGCGGGTTACGTCGGGTCATACGTCTTGCTGAGCAACGTGCCGGAGGAGGCACTGATTCCGGTCATCGAGGCTCCCATCATCCGCTCGCCCGTGGAGGTCAGGGAACGTTGGCGGCGTTTCGCTTTCGTGAAGAAGTCTCGCATGGAGGGGCGCGGATGGATTGGCGACGTGCTGCGATGCGTCGAACAGCTCGGCAAGCGCGAGTTCACTCTCAGGGAAGTCTACGAGTTTGAAGAGGAACTACGCGAGCGTCATCCTCGAAATCGGAATGTCAGACCTAAGATTCGTCAGCAGCTGCAGGTCCTTCGAAAGCACGGAATCGTACAGTTCTTGGAACGTGGAAAGTACAGGCTCTTGTAGAAGAGTCTGAAAACGGAAAGGCGCTCCGCCAGGGTCCATCTTTGGCGGAGCGATGCGGTTCGGCCTACTTGCCCTTCAGGAACGGCAGGCCGGTCCGCTTGTTCACGACGACCTTTCTCCCGGGCGGCATCTCCGACTGCCTCCCGGACTTCGGCTTCTTCTTGCTGAAGAAGTAGATCGTGACCTTCGGCCCGCGCTTCAGTTTCACTTCCCTCGAGTACAGCGTCCATCCCTGGTACGTGTAGCCCATGGTATCCTCGGAAGCCCAGAACGTCTTTCTCCTCATATAACCTTCGGTCGCCTATGGAGGGAACGTTCCGCGAGTTCCGGCATCGCGATCTTGTGCGAGAATTGCTTCCATGGAGGGTTCACGCGGGCTCACCGCCCCGTCAGTCAACGGCCTCTGGCCTCATCGCCCCTTCGCGACCCGAGGATCTCCCTACGGCCTCCAGGAACCTCTCCGCGCGATGGATCCGGCGGTCCGCCTCGTCCCGCCCCACCTCCGTGCCCTCGTAGTCGAACGCCGACTTCTCGCGCAACGCCTCGGCGAGCGCCCTTCGGCTACGCCTGGGGCTTCCCCGCCGCCACGACGACGCTCTCCGCCCCAAAGGTCCGCGTGATCCGCTTCGTGCTCTCCGAGGACGACTTCGAGAAGTAGTCGATCCTCCGGAGGACCTGCACGTCCTGGAACCCCGCGCCCCGGATCGTCTCCAGGTACTCCGCCTCCACCGCCGCGCCCCCGATGCAGTCCGCCCAGAGCTGCGGGTTCAGCCCGCACACCGCGCCCACGTCCTCCTGCACGACGATGTCCGCGAGCTGGAGGCGCCCGCCCGGCTTGAGCACGCGGAAGATCTCCGCGAACGCCGCGGGCTTGTCCGGCACGAGGTTCAGGACGCCGTTGCTCGTGACGACGTCCACGGAGGCGTCCGGGAGCGGGATGCTCGTCGCGTCCCCCTCCAGGATCTCGACGTTCGCCGCACCCATCCGCTCGATGTTCCCTCGCGCCTTCGCGATCATCGCGGGCGTGATGTCGAGCCCGTACACCTTCCCGGTCGGCCCCGCCGTCAGCGACGCGTACAGGACGTCCGTCCCGGAGCCGGAGCCGATGTCGAGCACGGTGTTCCCCGCCTGGATCGCGTTGGCGGCGTGGGGATACCCGACGCCCGCGAACGATTCCGTGGCTGTCGGCGGCAGCTTCCGCAGCTCCTCCTCCGGGTACCCGACGTACACGAGCGCCTCCATCCCGAGCGGGAAGTGATACGCCTTGTCCGGCCGCGTCGCGACCTCCGTGTACAGCGATTGGACGGCCTTCGTGACGATCGGTTTCAGATCCGTCGCCTTCTCGACCTGGACCTCCGGCGGCACGTGAGAGACCTTCACGACCTCCATCGGGAGCGCCTCGAGGGGCGTGCCCTTCCACCGCCAAACGGTGACGCCGTCGAACTCGTGCGCGGTCAGCATGCCGGAGTCCGTGAGCTTTGCCAACCGCCCGGCGGCGTCCTCGTCCGGGATCCGGAAGACCTCCGCGACTTCGTGCGCGGTCGTGAGGTCCCCGTGGTGCTCCAGGTACTCGAGGATGTCGGCGGGCGAGCGCTTCGGCAGCCCCGGGGAGAGCTCGTCGATCAGGTCCTCGAACGGTTTCGCAGTGAACACCTCGGACTTCGCCCCCTGCTTCCCGTCGAACGTGCGGACGACGAGGGTCAGGAAGTTCGCCGCGAGGTCCTCCATCATCCGGCGGTCCTCCTCGAACGCCTCCTTCACGGGCGGCGAGTCCATGTCCCGCCGCAGCCGGTTCCCGTCGAGGCCGAGCTCCTCCGCGACCCGCACGAGCTCCCCAGTCGACCCGGGGCGGCATTCGAGCATGTACGCCTCCATGAGGCGGCGGACGTACTTCGCCGCCGCGTCCTCGGACTGGAGCTGTGCGGCCTTCACCGCCAGGCACGCGGGGAACGTGGACTTCACCGCGCACCTCGCGTAGTAGTCGGGCCGGAGCGGGTTCCCCGTGATGCCGATCGACTCGCGGATCCAGTCGACCGTTCCCGCCGCGTCGACGCCGTACTCCTGCATCCACTTCCCGAGGTCGGAGAACTCGCCCGCCATCCGGTAGGTGACGCGGAGGTTGTCGCCGTACACCTCGCGGAGGCGCTGGAGGACGGGCTCGAGGCCCCACGACCACCAGCACCACGGGTCCGCGAAGTGGATGACCTCGACGGGGGGAACGGTCACCGGCCCGGGCATCGCGATGGCGGGTACTTAGGCGTTCACGTCCCGGCGGGAGCGCATCTATTTGGGACGCTGGACGTTCCCCGGTCACGTGGGCTTCCGGTACGCGGTCCTCGGCGCGGGTCGCCAGGGGACGGCCGCCGCGTACGATCTGGCGGTGCGCGGGAACGCGGACTCCGTCCTCGTCGCGGACGTGAGCCTGACCGCCGCCAAGACCGCCGCGAAGCGCGTCAACACGTTGTCCGGCGGGCGGACAGCCACGCCCGTGAAAGTCGACGTCACGAAGCGGGACTCCGTGCTCCGCGCGCTGAAGGGCGTGGACGCGTTCATCAGCGGCGTTCCGTACTACCTGAACCTCGCGCTCGCGAGGTGGGCGCTCGCCGCGAAGGCCTCGATGGTCGACTTTGGCGGGAACACGGGGCTCGCGCGGAAGCAGCTCGCGCTCCATCGCCAGGCGGCGAAGGCGGGCGTCACGATCATCCCCGAGTGCGGCCTCGGACCCGGCGCGAACGTCACGTTGGCGGTATACGGGATGTCCCTCCTGACCCGGCCCGTGGACGTCCGCGTCTACGACGGCGGCCTCCCGCAGCGCCCGCGGCCCCCGTGGGACTACGACCTGCTGTTCAACATCGAGGGCCTCACGAACGAGTACGTCGGCACCGCCACGTTCCTCCGGGAGGGCGCGCTCGTCGACGTCCCCGCGCTCAGCGAACCCGAGGAGGTCCAGGTCCTGCCCCTCGGCAAGCTCGAGGCGCGCGTCACGACGGGCGGGCTCAGCACGATGCCGTGGACGTACGAGGGGAGGCTCCGCACCCTGGAGCTGAAGACCCTCCGGTACCCGGGGCACTGGGCCCGGATCCAGGCGTTCGCAGACCTCGGCCTGTTCTCCGAAAAGCCGGTCGTCGTCCGGGGGAACCGGGTCGTGCCGCGCGACGTGTTCCACGCGCTGTTCGCCCCGCAGATCGCGCGGAAGGACGTGCGAGACGTGGCGGTGAGCCGTGCGGTCGTGCGCGGGGAGAAGGCCGGGCGGCGCGCGGAGGCCGTCGTGGAGATGCTCGACCGATTCGACGCGGAGACGGGGTTCACCGCGATGGAGCGGACGACAGGGTGGCACGCGTCGATCGTGGCGGCGATGATCGCGAAGGGCGAGATCCCGCCGGGCGCGTACCCCGTGGAGACGGGCGTTCCCGCCCAACGGTTCGTGGAGCGCGCTCGAAGGCGCGGCCTCTCGATCACCGCGCGGGTCGTGTGACGGGCGAGGAGCGCTCCGAAGCCGGAGAGCCTTATCTACGCGGGCCCCATGCCCGTGCCCACATGGCCGAGTCGCCCCTGGACCCGTGGAGGTCCCTCGTCGGCGAGTGGCGGGGGACGACGCCGGGGGAGCAGTTCGGCGAGAAGGCACCGGTCGAGGACGTCGCGACGTACTCTATGGACCTGGGCGAGCGGTTCCTCCTGACCCGCGGCGAAGCCCGGTGCGAGGGCCGCCTCCTGAACCGGAGTTTGGCGGTGATGTTCTACGACAAGGCCGCGGGGAAGTTCCGCCGCGAGACGTTCTTCTCGTACGGGTTCGTGAACCATGAGACGGAGACGTCGCGGACGGACGCGGAGATCCTCTTCGACGTCCGCGTCGAACCGGAGCCGAAGGAGTTCGAGGGGATGCGGTGGCGCTCGTTCCTCCGACGGTCCGGGGAGGACGAGATCTCGGCGGGACTGGAGGTCGCGAAGGGGGACGGTCCCTTCGAGTCCTATGGGGAGGTCCGGCTCGTGCGGCAGCCGCCAAAACCGTCTTAAGCCCTGCCCGGTTCGACCCCTGCGATGGCGCGGTTCCCGGAGGCCGAGAAGCGGCTCCTGATCAAGATGATTTGCATGAAGTGCTACGCCCGGAACGCGCCCCGCGCGACGCGATGCCGAAAGTGCGGGAGCAAGGAGCTGCGGCCGAAGGCGAAGGAAGCCCGGAAGGAGTAGGCCGCCGGCGACATCGTTTTACGAGCCCACCGGTTCCGCGGGGCATGGCCCCCCGTCCCCGGCTGTACGCGATGGCGATTTCGCACTGGTGCGTCTCGGCGGACCGGATCCTCGCGTTCAAGGGCATCCCGTTCGAGACCGTGCCCGTGCCGTACCACGACAAGACGGAGCTGATCGCCGCCACGGGGCAGGACTACGTGCCCACGCTCGTGTGGGACGGCAAGCCCGTGATGTGGTACGACATCCCGGACTTCCTCGAGGGGGAGAGGCCGGAGCCCACCCTGTACCCGTGGGGCCAACGGGGATTGGCGGTGGCGGTCGAGCAATGGAGCCACGCGGTCACGGAGGAGAAGGTGTGGCGGTACGTGGTGACGAAGATCCCTCCGGTCCTCCGAGACGACCGCGAGCGCTGGGTGTTCGAGGAGATGCAGACCCGGGCGCGCGGTCCGTGGCACGTCCTCGAGGCGCGACGCGAGGAGTTCCGGAAGGACATGTTGAAAGAACTCGCGCGGGTCGACGCGATCCTCGAAGGGCGCGAGTGGATCCTCGGGAAGCCGAGCCTCGCGGACTTCGGCGTCTATGGATCGATCTCCCCACTGTTCACGATTGGCGAGGCGGTCCCGGAGGAGTTCCGGAATTTGGCGGCGTGGGCGAAGCGTGTCCAGTCGCTTGGCTGAGGGACGCCTCGAGCGCGCGGTTCACCGCCTCGAGGTCCCTCTGGAACAGCCTCGCGAGCGGGAGGCGCAGGATCCGCACGGCCCACGTCCACGGCCACCGGAGGTCGTCCATGAACAGGACCATGGAGACGCGCGTGCCATCGGGGACGGATTCGAGCGTCACGACGTCGTGGTACTTGCCGCCCCGGAACGTCGTCCACACCTCCCATCCGTCGGGCGTCCTCGGGCGGAGGATGGCCCGGGTGCGCATCGGGATGCCGTAGATCGACCACCGGTCCTCGACCTCGATCTCGGTGGGCGTCCGCCGGACGATCCGACGCGCCCGGAGCGGCGGCATCACGCCCTCCGCGTCCTCCTCGCGAACGTCCGTCCACCATGCGAACGTCTCCGCAGGCGTCGCACGGACGACGTCGGTGGCGGTGAACCGCCTCGGACCCGCGGTTCGCGCCCCGGCTTGAACCCCGCCCAAGGTCACACCGCCCACAGGCCGAGGAGCGTCCCGTAGAGGAGATGGCCCACGAGGCTGACCGCGACTCCGACCCCGCGAGCGGCAACGCCCGTGACCCTTCGATGAATGAGGAGCGTGATGACCCACATCGTGAATCCGTACGCCGTGCCGTAGAGGACGGCGGGCGCGAGGGTGGCGACGCGAACCGCGAGAACGAAGACGATTCCCGCGACGCCGCCGAACAGGACGTGAAGGGCGAGGGCCGTCCCCAGGTCCCGCCTCCCCAGGACTTTGGCGGCGACGGCCTGCATCTCCTGCCATTCGAAGACCGCCATCATCCCCCATCGGAGCCAGGCGAGGGCCTCCACGGCGGTCATCGCGAGCGACGCCGCCATTCCCGCCGCCAACCCGCGCGCGAGCTCGATCGCATCCATCGGCTCACGTCGCGACGACCTGCGCTTCGTACGGCTCCGTGAAGCCCGCGTCCCCCGACTCGACGACGTTCTTCAGGCCGACGAGGCGGTCGGACCAGCGGCACCGGAGCGGGACGATCGGCGGATCCTCCTCCGGCGGGAACCCGTCGTGCAGGAAGTGGAGCGCGCACCGGTCCCCGCTCTTCTCCTCGAACGCAAAGGAGACGTGGGTCGTGCCCTCCCCATGGGGCCAGTGGACCATGAGCCGGTCCGGAGGTTCGAACACCCCGATCCGTGCGGGCTCCGCGTCCCGCCACCCAAGGTCGAACGTGCCGCCAATCCGCCCGTCGACGGCCGGGTCCCGCGACGGGGCCGCCCACAGCCGGATCTCGTCGGGGCTGAGGAGGGCGCCGATCGCGCGCTGACGGGGGACGTCGAGGACCGTGTCCAGCTTGATCCGCGGCTCCCGAACGGGTTCGTGGTCGGGTCGGAAGGAGTCCCCGCGCCCCTCCGCGATCGCCTTGAGGTTGCCCAGGCACATCCTCCACGCGTCGTGGATGGACCCGCACGTGCTCCGGAGGGTCGGGAGGCCGGCGTGGACGACCCGGAGAACGCTGCCCTCCGTCGCGTCCTCGATGTCCCACGTCACAGACGTCTCCGCGCCGTACAGAGGCCACGCGAACGTCACGGACTTTCGCACGGCGCCGCCCGTGAACTTGCACGCGAACGCCTGGCCCTCGGGCTGCGCGATCACATAGTCCCCGCCAAACACGAATTTCCCCCCGGGCTTCGGCTCGACCTGTGCGAAGTTGCAGAACCAACGGGCGAGGTGGTGGGGCGTGAGCAGGCGCTCGAAGACCGCGTCGCGGGGCGCTCGGATGCGCACGCCGATCCGAAGCTCGAAGGTCATGACGCGCGCGCAAGGCCCCGCGCGTTATAAGGTCACGGCGTCGTCGGGGCGCCGACGAGGATTGCGATGCCCGCTCCTGCGAGGGCGGACACGATCCCGATGACGAGCATCTGCACGCCGCTCCGCGCGGGCCGGCCGATCGTGACCTTCCCCTTGTACCAGCCGATCACGAACAGCGTGACCGCGCTCACGGTCAGGGAAATCATGATCCCGAGGACGATGTCGCGCCCCGTGATGAGGAAGGGGATGAGCGGGACGAGGGAGCCGGCGAGCGCGGCGAGCCCCACGATCAGGGCGCTCTTGCGCGCCTGCCCCTTGTCGACGGGGGCCAGGTTCAGCTCGTGCGCCATCATGAACTCGAGCCACGCCTGCGGCTTCGAGATGATCTTGTCCGTGACGTGCTCCAGTTCCTCGCCCTCGAACCCCCACCGCTCGAGGACGACGCGGACTTCCTCCCGCTCCACGTGCGGGAGCTCGACCATCTCCTGCTTCTCCCGCTCGATCTCCTTCAGGTAGTGGTCCCGCCGGGCGAGCGTCGACGTGTAGGCGACGGCGCCCATCGAGATGGATTCCGCGAACGTCGCCGCCAGTCCGCCGGCGAGGATGATCCGGAGCGGTTCGATGGCCGCCGCCTGAGCGAGGACCGCCACCGCCACGCCCAGGATCACGCCGAGGACGTTCACGAGGCCGTCCTGGCTCCCGAGGATGAAGTCCGCGAGCAGGCCGGGATGGGCGTGTTGTTCCCCGAGGCTTTGCGCGTCCTCCTCCTCCCGCCGCCAGAACGCCAGGCGCGTGGCCATCGCGGGGCCCACATGGGCGGTGGGATTTGACGGTTGCGTTCGTTCCCGCCAGTTCGAAACGTGTCGAAAAAAGGCTAAACCCCAGTTTCGGTCTGGAGGGCGTTCGTGGGTTCCGAGGAACTGCCGAGAACCATGGTTTCACCTCCACCGGAGGGCGCGGCGCGGCGACGGGCCCTCCGCGAGCGGGCGTGGGGGGGCCGGTTCTTCGCCGTCGTCGGCGGGATCTGGATCGCGTCGATCGCCCTCTTCGGCGGTCACGTCGTGAACTGGTACCAGCCGGTGTCGGTCGCGCAGTTCGGGCTCATGGTCGTCTTCCTGTTCGCCTTCTCGTTCGCGTTCACGAAACGTCTGTTCTCGCTGGTCCTGCCCCCCTTCCGCCTCCCCGCCCTCAAGCGCGTGACGGGGGCACCGCGCGTTGCGATCCTGTACACGACGATGAACGACGTCGTTCCCGACTGCGCCCGCGCGATCCGGCAGACGCACCCGTGCGACGTGTTCTTCCTCGACGACTCCTCCGACCCCGCCAAGCGGGCCGTCGTCGACCGCCTCGCGTCCGAATTCGGGTACACGGTCCTCCGCAGACCCGAGCGGAAGGGGTTCAAGGCGGGCGCCCTGAACCACTGGCTCCGCCTGCACGGTGCCTCGTACGACTACTTCGTCCTCCTCGACGCGGACTCCGTCCTCCCGCCGGACTGGGTCGAGCGCACGCTCCTCTACGCGGAGCACCCCGACAACGCGGACCTCGCGATCTTCCAGGGGATGATCAACATCTGGAACACGGACGTGCGGTTCCCACGGGCGCTCGCGCCCACGCATGTCCTGAGCCACGACGAATGGGAGCGCAAGCTCGCCGGCTACCTGGGCACGGTCGTCTGCTACGGACACAACGTGATGATCCGCACGCGGCCGGTCCTCGAGATCGGCGGCTTCACGGAGGGCTACGTGTCCGAGGACTTCGCGACCGCGGTCGCCCTCGCGTCGCGGGGCCATGGCTCCACGTTCGTCCCACTGCACACGTGGGAGGCGCTCCCGGAGAACGTCCGCGGGTTCGTGAAGCGCCAGACGAAGTGGACGCGCGGCTCGATGGAGTTCTTCTCCTTCGTGCCCCGCGCGGACCTCCCGTGGCACAAGAGGGTGATCCTCCTGATGATCCCGTGGGGGCACGTCGCGTACGTCGCGATCTTCGCCGCGATCCTCTTGGCGGTCTTCGGCCGCGCCTCCTCGCTCAACGCGTTCGTCGCGTTCGGGCAGAACCTGCTCACGGCGCCCCTGGAGTACATCTGGTCGATTCCGCTCTTCCAGTTCATCATTCTCCTCACGGTTGTGACGTCGGCGTTCACGATCGCGAAGATCCTCCAGGTCCGCCTCCGCTTCCGGGACTACTACCGCTCACGCACGCTGAGCCGCGCGATCGGGGCGATCATGCTGCCCCACGAGGTCCGGTCCATGGTCCAGTACGCGCTCGACCCGACGCGCCGGTTCCCCGTGACCCCGAAGGACGAGCCGCCGATGTCGATGCGGGAGATCCTGCGCGTGGGCCGCGGCACCGTCGCCCTGGTCGCCGTCGTCAGCGTCGGCCTCCTCCTCGTGAATCCCGTCGGGCTGTACTACAACGTCCTCTGGCTCCTCGCCTTCTACACGGCGCCGTTCGTGATCCACCACTACTGCGGGCCCGGATCGCGGCCGAAGACGATGGCGAACGGCGGGCACCGGGACCTCCTCGCGGACCCGCGGCTCCGGACGAGCGTGGACCGCTCCCCCGCCCGCTGGTAACCCTCATATCCCGCCGCTGGATGCCCCGCGGGGGAATGCGATGGAAGTCGTCAAGGGCGTGCACTACATCGAGACGTACGCGGGCTGCGTCCTGTACTCGGACGGACGGATGGTCCTCGTCGACACGAGCTCCGACGCGGGCGCGAAGGACGTCCTCGCGTACTTGAAGAGGATCGGGCACGCCGCCCGCGACATCGGCTCGATCGTGATCACGCACACCCACCCCGACCACGTCTCCGGGCTGGCGGCGATCAAGGGGCAGGTGCCGGGGGCAGAGGTCGCCGTGCACCGGGACGACGCGGACTACGTCGCGCGGACGCGGGACTACCCGGGCCCGCCGGGGACGCAGCGGCACCAGCCCGTCCCCATCGACGTTCGACTCGAGGATCAGCAGGCGTACGAGGGCTTCCTCGTGATCCACTGCCCGGGCCACACGCCCGGGAGCATCGCCCTCCTCGACCGGGAGCGGAAGGTCCTTGTGGCCGGGGACACGATGAACCACGAGAAGGGCCTCGGCCCGATGTCGGACGACTACAACATCGACCCGCGGGCGCACCGCCAGTCGATCAAGAAGCTCGCGGACTACGAATTCGAGGTCGTCCTGTTCGGCCACGGCGCCCCCATCGCGAAGGGCGGCGCCGCGCAGGTGCAGGCGCTCGCCGCGAAGCTGTGAGTGGTCCGGCGTGCCGTTGCGACCGGGGCCCGCGCTCGCAGAGGAGTTTCTAGGACTCGAGGCGTGGGAGTTTGAAGTCCGAGGCGTTCGCAATCGACCCGCTTCGGAAGCATTGGCGGCGTTCGCCGAGGCCTGCGTCGCGCGATACCGCCAGACGTACGCGCTGGAGTCCCTGAAGGACGAGCCGTGGCTCCGGGCGTACAGGGACTTCTTCTGGCGCGTCGGCGTCGACCCGACGAAAGTCCGGCCAGCCGCAGAGGCGCTCCTGCGTCGCGTCATCCAGGGCAAGCCGATCCCGAGAATCAACGCGCTCGTGGACGCGTACAACCTCGCCTCGATGGAAACGCGCATCGCGCTGGCGGCGTTCGACGCGTCGAGGATCCGAGGGGAGCTGCGGATGCGGCGGGCCGTGGCGGGGGAGATGTTTCTCGGAATCGGGATGGAGGCCCCCGTGACGCTCCGCGGGGTCGAGGTCGTGTGCGAGGACGACGGGGACCTCGTCGCGATCTACCCGTACCGCGACGCGGAGGCGGGCAAGGTCACGCTCGAGACGACGGACGTCCTGTTCCTCGCGTGCGGCGTGCCCGGGATTCCGGAGGACGCCCTCCGCGAATCGTCCCGCGTGACCGGCGACCTCGTGACCCGGTTCTGCGGCGGCATCGCCGCGCCCGCGCGCTAGGCGGTCGGCGCCGTCATCCGCTTCCGCCTCTCGAGGAGGTACGAGTCAATCGCGAGGGCCGCGCGCTTCCCTGCCGCCATCGCGTGGACGACGCTGACGCCCCCGCCCGCGTACACGCCCTCGCGCCCCGTCGCCCCCGTCTCCGGGTCTGCCTCGAGGACCCCGTCCTTCCCGACTCGCACCCTCAGGCCGGATGGCAGCCGCTCCACGTCCGCTTCCTGGCCCACCGCCACGACCGCCGTGTCGCACGGGACCACGTACGGTGGGTCCTCCGAGGGCACGGGCTTCCGGCGTCCGCTCTCGTCCGGAGGCCCGAGGACCATCGGCTTCACCTCGACGCCCTCCAACCGGCGCCCGCCGAGGAACCTCCGCGGTGCGATCAAGTACCGGAACTCGACGCCCTCGGCCTCCGCTTCGCGAATCTCATCGTCGTCCGCAGGCATCTCCTCGCGGGACCGCCGGTACAGGATCGTCACGGACTCTGCGCCCAGGCGGAACGCGGAGCGCGCGCTGTCGATCGCGACGTCGCCGCCCCCGATCACGACGACGCGCGGCCGGACGGAGGCGCGGTCCCCCCGCCGCACCTCCTTGAGGAAGTCGAGGGCGAGCAGGACGCCGTCGAGGTCCTCCCCGGGGACCCCGAGGCGTCGGACCTTGTGCGTGCCGATCCCGAGGAACACCGCGTCGTAGTGCGACTGCAGGTCGTCGAGGTCCCAGTCCTCCGGGAACCGTCGGCTGAGCTGGAACTCCACGGGCAGGCCCTCGAACCGCGCCATGTCCTCCGCGAAGGGATCGTCGGGAAGGCGGTATCCGGGGATCGTGGCGGTCATCAGGCCTCCCAGCCGGTCCGTGGACTCGAAGACGGTCACGTGGTACCCGCGCTGCCCGAGGACCCACGCCGCCATGAGGCCCGCGGGTCCGCCCCCCACGACCGCGACCCGCTGGCCCGTGGACTCCGACGCCTCGTACAGTCGTCCGGCGCCGCCAAACTCGAGCGCGGCGCGCTTCAGGTGGCGGACCGCGATGGGGTCGCCCTTCTTCGCGACGGGGCAGGAATGCTCGCAATAGCGGTAGCAGACGAGCGCGAGGGAGGACGCGAGCGGGTTGTCCCGGAGGATCAGCTCCTGGGCCTTTTCGAAATCCCCCTCGGCCATCAGGCGGATGTACGAACGCACGTCCTGTCCGATCGGACATGCCTCCAGGCAGTACGGCTTCCCGCACCGGATGCACCGCTGCGCCTCCGCGATCGCCTCCTCGCGCGTGTACGGGAGCGTGGCCTCGACGAACGCGCCGCAGCGCTCGACAGGGTCGCGCTC
>Ga0209751_10002733_pt1 | contig 17435 bp, 15 predicted proteins | sample RifCSP13_1_FD_184019 | JGI IMG/M metagenome (GOLD analysis project Ga0209751, IMG submission 184019) | Soil microbial communities from Rifle, Colorado - Rifle CSP2_sed 13_1 (SPAdes) (version 2) | ecosystem: Environmental > Terrestrial > Deep subsurface > Rock core/Sediment | place: Rifle... | reverse complement strand
CCTCCAGGCCCTGCCGATCCGGGAGGGCTCGTCGAGCCTGTGCGTCCTCCCCCTCGCGCACGTGTACCAGCGGGTCGTGAACGTCGGGACGGTCATGCGCGGGGCCCTCACGGTCTATTCGACCCCGAAGACGATGGCCCGCGATCTGCTGGAGACGCGGCCGACCCTGATGGCGGGCGTCCCCCGCCTCTTCGAGCGCGTGTACGACCGAATCGTCGAAGAGGTGCGGGCGAAGGGCCGCGCCGCCGAGCGGGTGTTCGGATGGGCCCGCCGCGTCGCGATCGCCTCGGCGGAGGAGAGGGCGGCGCGCGGGCGTCTCGGCGCCGGCCTCCGGATGCAACGGGCCCTCGCGGACCGGCTCGTGTACCGCCGCATCCGGGCGGGGTTGGGTGGCCGCCTCGAGCTGTTCCTCTCGGGGGCGAGCGCGCTGCGGGAGGACCTCGCGTGGTTCTTCAACGGGATCGGGACGACCCTGATCGAGGCGTACGGGCTCACGGAGACGACCGCGCCCTCGAACTCGAACCCGATGGACCGCGTCCGGCCCGGCACCGTCGGCCCGCCGATCGCGGGGGTCGAGGAGGCGCTCGACGAGGACGGCGAGATCCTGATCCGCGGGCCGAGCGTGTTCCCGCGGTACCACAACCTCCCGGAGGCCACGGCGGCCGCGTTCACGGAGGACGGCTTCTTCCGCTCCGGGGACTTCGGCGCGTTCGACGCGGACGGGTACCTGCGCTTCCTCGGACGCAAGAAGGAGCTCCTGAAGCTCTCCACCGCGAAGTTCGTTCGGCCCGCGGCGATCGAGGAGCGGCTCAAGGAGAGCCCGCTGATCGAGGACGCGGTCGTCGTTGGGGACGACCGGAAGTTCGCGGCCGCGGTGATCCAGCCGTACTTCGAGATGCTCGTCCTGCGGCTGTCGGAGGCGGGCGTGCCCGTCGCGAGGGACACGGTGACGTGGGGCCGGAACCTCCTCGGGGAGCGGGTGATCGACGCGATCGCCCCGGGGGTCCTCGAGCGCCCGGAGGTCCGGAGGCTCTTCCAGGGCGAGGTGGACCGCGTGAACGAGGGGCTCGACCCGCACGAGCAGATCAAGCGCTTCATCCTCGTGCCGCGGCAGTTCACGATTGAGCGCGAGGAGCTCACGCCGACGCTGAAGGTCCGGCGGGACACCGTCCAGAGGAAGTACGCGCGGGAGATCGAGGCCCTGTACGCCGCGGCCTAGGGTCACTCGCCCTTGAACTTCGGCTCCCGCTTCTCCATCATCGCCTGGATCCCCTCGAAGATGTCCTCCGTCGAGGTGACGTGTCCGAACGCGAGCGCCTCCGCCTCCAGTCCCGCGTCCGTCGACATGTCGACGGCCCGGTTCAACACGACCTTCGCGAGGCGGTACGCGACGGGCGCGGCCTTCGCAAGCTTCGCCGCGAACTCTGCGACCCGATGCGGGAACTCCTCGTTCTCGAACACCTGGGTGATGAGCCCGATGTTGTGGGCCTCGTCCGCGGTGAGGCGGGCGCCGAGCAGGACGAGCTCCTTCGCGCGCGCGAGCCCGAGGAGCTTCACGAGGCGCGGGATCCCGCCCGCCCCCGTCACGAGCCCGAGGTTCAGCTCCGTCTGCCCCATCTTCGCCCGCCGCGCGGCGACCCGGAAGTCGCACGCGAGGGCCATCTCGAGGCCGCCGCCGTACGCGTAGCCGTTGATCGCCGCGATCGTGGGCTTCGGGAAGTTCGCGAGCCGGTGGAACACGAACGACGTCCGGCGGGAGTAGCCCCACGCCTTGTGCGACTTGTCCACGCTGCCGAACGCGGTCACGTCCGCGCCCGCGCTGAACGCCTTCTCCCCCGCCCCCGTGATTACGAGGCACCGGACCCCCGCGTCGTTCTCGAGCTGCGCGAACGCGCGGTCGAGCTCCTCCACCATCTCCGGGTTGATCGTGTTCAGCCGGTCCGGACGGTTCAGGGTGAGCGTCGCCACTCCCGTCTCCGCGTCCTTTGCGATCCGGATTGTGTCGTACGCGGTCTCCGCGGGCTTCTCGCCGTGGTAGTAGAATCCCTTCCCGCTCTTCGCTCCGAGATCCCCGCGGGCCGCCATGTCCTCGAGCACCTTCACGGGAGTGTGGCGGCTGGATACGCGCAGCGCGGCGAGGACCGCGTCGATCCCGAGCTCGTCCGCGAGGCGGAGGGGCCCCTTCGGGAACGCGGTGCCGAGGCGCATCGCCAGGTCGATCGTCTCGGGTGGCGCGACCGCCCACTCGACGAGTCGCGCGGCCTCGTTCACGACCGGCGCGAGGATCCGGAGGACGTCGAAGTCCTTCCCCTGCTCCGGCGTGATTGCGGGCTTCGAGCCCCCCTTGTAGGCGTAGAAGCCCTCCCCGGACTTCTGGCCGTGCTTCCCCGCCTTCGCGAGCTTCTCAATCGAGGGCGGGACGGGGAGGCCCTGCTTCGACGTCGCCATCGCGAGGAGGTCGATTCCGACGCGGTCCGCGAGCTCGAACGGGCCCATCGGGAACCCGACCTTGAACTTCATCGCGCTGTCAATCACCTCCGTGGCCACGCCCTCCTCGTCGTGGATCCACGCGGCCTCGAGCATGTACGGGGCGATCGTGCGGCTCGTGATGAACCCGGGGACGTCCCTGCGGCACACGATCGGCGTCTTCTTGAACGCCTTCGCGAGCTCGTCGACCTCGCGGATCGTCTCGTCGCTCGTGTCGTCCCCCTTGACGATCTCGATCAGGGGCATCATCACGACGGGGTTGAAGAAGTGCATCCCGACGACCTTCGCGGGCCGCTTCGTGGCCTTGCCCATCGCCGTGATGCTCAGCCCGCTCGTGTTCGACGCGAGGATCGCGTGGGGCGGCGCGAGCGCATCGAGCTCCGCGAACACCTTCCTCTTCAGGTCCAGGTCCTCGAACACGGCCTCGATCACGACGTCCGCGTCCTTCACCGCCTCCCTGAGGTCCACGGTCGGATGGATCCGCTTCAGCGCCTCGTCCCTTTGGTCCGGGGTGATCTGGCTGTTCTCCACGAGCTTGTCGAGGGACCACTTCAGGCGCTCCATCCCGCGGTCCACGAGCTCCTTCTTGACGTCCCGCATCGCCACATGGAACCCGCTCACGGCCGCGAGTTCCGCGATCCCGTGCCCCATCTCGCCCGCACCGATGACTGCGATTCTGGAGACCATCCGATCCCGCCCCACCCTCGGATGGGCCGCGCGGGATTAAAGGTGCGTATGTACCGGCAAGGAGGGGGTTCGGCTCTATTCCTCCACGGAGGACATCCGCGGTACGATGCCGTCGAAGCCTCGGTCGAAGCTCGCGATCCGGTCGATCCGGAGCGCGCGCATGAGTTCGAGCGAGGTGCAATCCGTGAAGCTGAGCCCCCTCGAGGCCATGCGGGCAAAGAGGACCCAGGCGCGGAGGAACGATCGCGGGTCCACGAAGGCCAGGTCCATCACGCGGCCCCCGTCTCCGGTCCCGAGGATGAACTGCCCGAGACGTACCACTCCCTCCGGTCGGTTCGTCCGCGCCAGCAGCAGGGTGCCCGCCTCGTCGAGGATGTAGTCCGAGGTGATAATCCGGCCCCACCTTCTGCCCCGGGCCGCATCGAGGATCCGGGTCGCATCCTCGTGCCGGTCGTCCCGCGAATTCGCGAACGCGACGAGCACCCCGGTGTCGACGAAGACGCTCACTCCGAGACCCCGTACAGGATCCGGTCGATGTCCTTTTCCCGCGTCTCGATCCCCCAGTCGAAGGGGACCTCCTTGAGGATGCGCCGCCACGCCTTGTCGGGGACCGGCTTGTCGGGCGCCCGGAAGAGGATGAGCCCCTCCGCGTCCTCCTCGAGGGCGTGCCGGGCGAGGCGGGCGATCAGGGCGTCCTTCGTCATCCTCCGCCGGGACCTCAGCTGTTCGCGTGCCTGAAGGGTGTCCAACAGGCGGTTCGTCTCCGTGCTGACCTTGACCGTCGTCGTTGCCACAAGTGTGGAATACTTGGGATACCCAATATACTTTGCGGCGTCACTCTCGCGGGGGCGGCGGGGGCAGGTCGTCCGGCGGAGGCGGCGGGGGTGGCGTGAACTCGCGCTCGGGTTCCGGCGGGGGAGGAGGCGGCGCGGGCTCGGCCTTTCTCGGTGGCGGGGCGGCCGGCTTCCGTTCCTCCTCCTTCCTGCGTCTACGGCGGACCGCCGCCGCGATCGCGATCAGCGAGGCGCTCGCGGCCACGGCGAGGATGATCGCGATCCAGAGCCACGAGCCGTACGGCCCGTCCGAGCTGAACGGGTCCGTGTTGATCGAGAAGGAGACCTCGGCGCTCGCCGTGAGCCCCGCGGCGTCGCTGCACGTCAGCGCGAACCGGTGGGCGCCGTCCGCAAGGCGGTCGAACGCACGGGAGGTGCCCGGTGCAGGCGTCGCCGACCCGCCATCGACCGTGATCGCGCACCCGGAGATCCCCGACCCGCCATCGGACCGCGTCCAGGTCGCGGCGACGCTCGGGGTGTGGAAGCGCTCATCCCGCACGGGGGACGTGATCGCGACTTCGGGGGGCGACGTGTCCACCTTGAACGGGATCGACCGGGAGGCCTCGTTGTTCCCCGCCATGTCGACCGAGAAGTATTCGACCGCGTGGGTCCCCTCGCCCGCCACGGTGATCACGGAGGCGTACGCCTCCCACGCCCCGCCGTCCACCCGGACCTGCGTGGACGCGAGCCCGCTCAGCCCATCGGACGCGGTGAATGCGACGGTGGGGTGGGACACGTACCAGTCGTTCGACCCGAGCGTGCCGCTGAGCGTCGAGTCGGAGAGGGGCGGGGTCACGTCGATCTTGAACTCGACCCACTGGGTCGGCTCCACGATCCCCGCCGCGTCCGTCGAGGCGAACGCGAGGGAGCGCGCGCCCTCCGCGCCGACGGCGAACGGCCCGCTGTACGTGAGCCACGAGCCTCCGTCGAGCTGGTACGCGGTCTCCGAGACCCCGCTGCCGTTGTCGACCGCGGCCAGGGAGACCGTCACGGGGGTCACGTGCCAGCCGTTCCTCCCGAGGGTCCCGCCGAGGGTCGCGTTCGTCACCGGGGCCAGGGTGTCCACGCGCAGGTCCACGCGCTGCGCGGTCTCGGGGTTCCCCGCGCGGTCCGTGGAGAAGAGCTCCACCGTGTGGGCTCCCTCGCCCGCGACCGGGAACGGACCCGTGTACGCCTGCCACGCGCCCCCGTCGATCCGGTACCGCGTCGAGGCGACCCCGCTCGCCACGTCGACGGCGGTGAGCGTGACGGTGACGGCGGAGGTGTACCACCCGCCGGTCCCGAGGTTGCCGCTCAGGCCGAACGTCGTGGCGGGCGGCGTCGTGTCCACCATCGTGGACGCCTCCATGGCGGGCGACTTCACCTCGACGTTCCCGAAGGCGTCCGTGGCGACCGTGTAGAACTCGTACGTGCCGTCGCCGCCCGCGGGGCCGCTGTCGAACGTCCAGGACCACGGGGCCACGGTGTCCGTGCCGAGGAGGGCCCAGGCCCCGCCCACGCGGCGGACGTACAGGGACACCTCGCTCACCCCGCTCCCGGGGTCGGAGGCCGCCGCGGTCACCGTGAACGCGGCGGTCGTCGTGTACGTGGGGAGCGGGTCCACGGAGGAGGACGGCGGGGACGTCTCCACGCGGGTCGTCGCGTCCGCGGACGCGGGCGCGAACTCCACGTTCAAGGACGTGTCCGTCCCGACGCTGTAGAAGTCGTAGACGCCGTCCCCGCCGAGCGGGACCGTGTCGAACGTCCAGAGCCACGGGGCCGCGGTGTCCGTGCCGAAGCTCGTCCACGGACCCGCATCCTTGGAGTAGGACAGCTCGACGCTCGCGACTCCGAGCGCGTCCGAGGCCGTGGCGGTGACGGTGAACGAGGTCACGGTCTCGAAGGCGGGGAGCGCGTCGACCGCAGAGTCGGGCGGCGTCGAGTCGACCACGTCCGTCACGACGGGTCCGCCGCTCGCCGCGAACAGCTCGTCGTAGCTGTCCGAGCTCGCGTCCGCGGTGATCGAGGCGAGGCCGAGGGCGTCCCCGCGGACCTGCCAGGCGACCGGCCCGGAGCCGCCCGCCGCGATCCGCCCGAGGGCCTGGGGGTTCGCGCCCGACACGAGGGTCAGCCCGGGCGGGAGGTTCAGGGTCACCGCGACGTTGTGCGCGGCGAGCCCGCCCGCGTTCGACAGCGTGGCCGAGACCGTGAACGTGCTCCCGATCTCCACCATCGGGGGCGCGGAGAGCGCCAGGGACAGGGAAGGCGGCGCGACCGGCGTGAGGCTCTGGTCCGCCGCGAGCGCGTAGTGCTCCTGCGTCACGCCGCTCAGGGCGCCGGGGACGTGGACCTTCGTCACGTACGCCGCGGTGGGGCCGTCCGAGACGACCTGCTCGACGTTGTCCACGGTCCGGGTCGACGCGGAGATCCGGCGGTTGTCCGCCTCGTTGTACGAGAACAGGTCGATGTCGTTCAGCGGGAAGTACTGGGTCGGGTAGTTCGACCCGATGTAGTTCGCGTGGCGGTTCCAGACCATCGTGGTCCGGTCTCCCAGGACCGCGGGGCTCCGGTAGAACACGTAGTGCGAGGCGCCCGTGCCCACGAGGCCGTCGACGACGTTGTTCCGCATCGCGTACGCGCGGGCGAGGTCCTCGTACCCCCAGCCGTACGCGGTGTCCGCGCCCGCGGTGCCGAGGTCCTGGGCCGTGTTCAGGAGGAGGGCCTTCACGGCGGGCGGGAACGCGACGCCCATCTGGTCCAGCAGGAGGATCATCGAGGCCGCTACGTGCGGGGTCGCCATGCTCGTCCCGCTCATGTCGACGAAGTCCGGGTTCCCGCCCTCCCAGAACGCGTACGTGGAGCGGATGTTCACGCCGGGCGCGGCGATGTCCGGCTTGAGGCGTCCGTCGCCGGTGGGCCCGCGGCTGCTGAACCCGGCGATCGTGTCGCCGACGCGGCTCACGGTGTTGAAGTCGTCCACCGCGCCCACGGAGATGATGTTGATCCCCGCCCCGGGCTCCCCGACGGTCCGCGCCCCGGACCCGGCGTTGCCCGCCGCGACCGCCATCGCGACCCCGAGCTCGTCGACGACCGCGTCGAAGAACCGCTCCCACGCGGTGTCCCCGACGTTCACGCCGCCGCCGAAGCTCAGGCTCAGCACGTCCGCGCCCGCGACGGAGATCGCCCAGTCCGCGGCGTCCATGCCGTCCGCGACGTCCATCTGTCCCCCGCCGCCCGTCGTCAACCAGCCCGCCTTCGCGTTGATGAGGTTCCCGAGGCCGTAGGCGACGCCGCGATAGGTGGCGCTCTGACTCGCGACGGTCCCGGCGACGTGGGTCCCGTGGCTGTGGAGGTCGTCCGGGTTCGTGGGCTGGTCGCCGTAGTTGGGGTACGTCTGGCCGACCGTGTGGAACACCGCGTCGGAGCCCGCCGGCATCGAGGGATGGGTCCGGTCGTTGCCCGTGTCCATCACCGCGAGGTCCCAGGTCCCCCCCGTGAAGCCGGCCCCCCAGTACGCGTCCGCGCGGATCGCGTACGCGCTCACGTCCATCCGGGCGTACACGGGGTGGCTCTCCGAGATCCGCGCGACCCACGGGCTCGAGGCGAGGGCGGGGATTTCCGCGAGCCGGAGCCGCGCGAAGATCGCGGGGAGGACCGGCGTGTAGCCGTGGTACGTCCCACCGATGGACTCGACCTCCGCGCGGGCCTCGGCGATGAGCGGGGCCAGCGCCTCTCGGGCGCGGACGTAGATCGCCCGCCTCGAGGCGTCGAGGAGCGCGTCCAGGCGGTCGAGGGCCGCGCGGTCCGGCGCGGGCCCCCTGAGGGCCGCCGTCTTGAGGGCACGAAGGTCGTCCGAGACGCCTGCCCAGACGTCGGACGCGGTGCGAGCGAAGGTCCCGTCCCGGAGCTCGATGATCAGGTGCGCCTCGTCGCCAGGGTCCTGCGCGACCCGCTGCCGGAGGGAGGGCTCGACCGCGAGCGCCCACACGGGGAGGCCGCGGGCCTCCATCGACAGGATCTCCTCGCGCGTCCCGTAGCAGCGGTCTCCCGCGTCGGCACAGTAGAGGTACGTCCCGCGGACCGTGTCCTTCTGGATCCGGTACGAGTCGCCGGTGATCGGGCTCACGAAGTACTCGGGGAGCGCGCCGATCCCCGCGCCCGGGACCTCTCGGGCGGGGCCGTTCGCGGGGCTCGCGTCGGGCGAGGGCCCTCCAGGGGACGCGGCCGCGGCTCGCGGGAGCGCCCCGCCGAGTCCGCCCAGGAGCAGGACCGCGAGGAGAGCAAGGGTGAGGAACCGCGTTCCCGCACGAATGGCCACGCCGCTCGGAGAATTCCCCGCCAAAATCCCCATCGCCGCGTCGCCCCAGTTCGGCCGTGATAGATTCGCGGGCTTATATCAAACTACGTCTGCCATTCCGTGGACCGCGGAAGGGCGGGATCAGATCAGCTTCCAGTCCCGGAGCACGTCCTCCAGGTTCGGGTGGCCGATCTCGTCGAGCTCGTACCGCACGTGGGCGACGGGTTTGTCCGCCTTCAGCACCCGCCCGAGATCGATCGGCGTGCCGCTCACGACGACGTCGCACGGGACCGCGTTGATCGTCTCCTCGAGCTCCTTGATCTGCTTCGGGCCGTACCCCATCGCAGGCAGGACCTTCCCGAGGTGCGGGTACTTCTTGAACGTGGCCTTGATCGAGCCGACCGCGTACGGCCGCGGGTCCACGATCTCCGACGCGCCGAACCGCTGCGCGGCGATCGTCGCGGCCCCGAACGTCATCCCGCCGTGGGTGATCGTGGGCCCGTCCTCGATCACGAGGGCCTTCCGGTTCCGGATCGGCTCCTGGTCCGCGAGGGTGATCGGCGAGCCCGCCTCGACGACGACCGCGTCCGGGTTCACGGACTGGGCGTTCCGTCGCACCGTCTCGACGTCCTCGGGCTTCGCGGTGTCCACCTTGTTGATCACGACGACGTCCGCCATGCGGAGGTTCGTCTCGCCCGGGTAGTAGGCGACCTCATGCCCGGGCCGCAGCGGGTCCGCGACGACGATGTGGAGGTCCGGCTTGTAGAATGGCGTGTCGTTGTTCCCGCCGTCCCAGATCAGGACGTCGCACTCCTTCTCCGCCCGCCGCAGGATCGCCTCGTAGTCCACGCCCGCGTACACGATGATGCCCTTGTCGATGTGCGGTTCGTACTCCTCCCGCTCCTCGATCGTGCACTGGTACTTGTCCAGGTCCTCGTACGTGGCGAACCGCTCGACGGCCTGCTCCGCCAGTTCCCCGTAGGGCATCGGGTGCCGCACGACGACGACCTTCTTCCCGTGGGCCTGGAGGATCTGCGCGAGGCGGCGGGTCGTCTGGCTCTTCCCCGCGCCGGTGCGGACCGCGGTCACGGCGATCACGGGGACGTTCGCCTTGAGCATCGTCTCCCGCGTGCCGAGGAGGACGAAATCCGCGCCGAGCGCGTTCGCGAGGGACGCGCGGTGCATCACGTACGCGTAGTCCGTGTCGCTGTACGAGAACACGACCTCGTCGATCTCGAGGCGGATGATGAGGGAGGGCAGGTCCTCCTCCGGGTAGATCGGGATGCCGTCCGGGTACAGCGGGCCGGCGAGGGAGGCGGGGAACTTCCGGCTCTCGATGCCCGGGATCTGGGTGGCGGTGAACGCCCGGACGCGGACGCTCGGGTCGTCCTTGAACACGACGAGGAAGTTGAAGAAGTCCCGTCCTGCCGCGCCCATGATCAGGACGTTCCGGGGTTCCGCGCTGCGCGGCTCGGCCATGGGGGTTCGGAAACCGAGGGGCCTTAAGGCCTTTCCCGTGGAATGGTATAGGCTGAACGATGTCTCCGCACCGAGCGGGGCCGCCCGCGCACAGGCAGCATGCTGCCTGTCGTCCGGTGCCGGCCGACGGCCGGTGGGGGTGGCAGAGGCGGGGATTCGCCGATGCGGGACGCGGGCCCCAGTCAGCATCCTGACTGTTGCCTCCATGGAGTACTTTCGGGCATCTCCTCCCGGAACAGCTATTATATAGCCGTTCTTATGGATGTCCATGACCGATAGCGATCTCTGGATCCTGTCGTACGACGTCGACGGGCACGACCGGGCGACGTCCGTGCGCGTGTGCCGGCTCATCTTCGGCCGCAGGAACACGACCACCCGCGAGGGGAACCCCGCGACGTACGAGCAGCCGGGGTTCATCCACCGCCCCGGGGTCGTCTGGGTGGGCCAGTCCGTCCTGATTCTCCCGCGAAAGGACGCCTACGAGCTCCGCGATCGCTTGGAGGGCCTTGGGGCCTCCGTGGGCCTCGGGCGGCTCGTCATCGACGGTGCGAATCTCGATGCGTTCCGGCGGCGCCGGCGACGGGGGCGCAGGGCCCGCGGGTCCCAGTCAGCATGCTGACTGTTCCGCGGTGTCGCCGTGACTCGGGCGCTTCCGCGAGAGACCATCCATGGCCGGCAAGCTGAGATAGCAGGATTTGATTCGCTCGCCGGATGGCGGACCGCGTGGCCGCCCTGAGGCGGGAGGTCGAGAGGGGAATTCGGGCCGGTGGCAAACGCCGCGCGGATCCGTGGCTCCAGAAGTACGTCGGCTCCCCCGTCCCCGTCCTCGGCCTCGGGACGGCCGAGATGCGGGCGATCCTGAACGGCTTCGCGAAGGCACATCGGGATCTGGACGCCCGCACCGTGCACGCGCTCGCGGACTCCCTGTGGCGGGGGCATGTGGCGGAGGAGCGATGGGCGGGCATCGGGATCCTCGAGCGATACTCCGCGGTCTGGAACGAAGCGTCGTGGCGGATGGCGGACCGCTGGGTCGACGACGCGGTGGGCTGGGGCCTCTGCGACTCGTTGGGGGCGGGACCGATCGCGGACATGGTGTACGCCCGCCCTGCCCGCTTCCGCGATCTCCTCCGGTGGACGCGATCGGATAACTTCTGGAGGCGACGCGTCTCGACGTACGCCCTGAAGCGCTTCGTGCGGGCGGGCGAGCTGGACAAGCCCCTCGCCCTCCTGGAGCGGCTCCTGTACGACCCGGAGTTCTGGGTGCAGCGGGCCGTCGGCACGTGGCTGCGGGAGTGCTGGAAGAAGGACGAGCGGAGGGTGCGGGGATTCCTGTTGAAGCACGCGCGCGGGCTCCCGCCCGTCACGATAACTGTGGCCACGGAGCGGGCCCCCAAGACCTTCCGGGAGGAACTCCGGAGGAAGGCGGGCCCCCGAAGGAAGAGAGCCTCCTGACGTCTCTATCGCTGGAGCCGAGAAACACGTACTGTGAGGTCGTTCATCCGGTCCGCGACTTCGGAGATCGCGGCTTTGATTCGGTCTCGAAGATCGATGACCACTCCTCGGGCGAGAGGCGAGTCTTCAACGCTTCTTTCAGCGTCTTGAGCTGCGTCGGCGAGCCCCGCGAGGATTTCCGCGACATCATCCACCCAACCGTTGTAAGCCTTACTTAAGAATTCCCACTTCGCGTCGCTGAGGGGCACGTGTCCACGTCACCGCCTCTGATGGAAGCCCCGTGCATGGGATGCCGGTGTCGGATACATGTACGGTCCCTGCAACCTTTTATGCCGCCCTCCCATTTGCCCGCCGGATGCCGGAGTACCGCATCCCGCCCGACGACGTGATCAAGGCGGCCCTGGCCCGCGTCTTCCAGACCCGCCACGAGGTCCCCTCGCAGCGGGCGCTCAAGCGGCTCGTCGAGCGGGACCTCCGCGGCTCGGAGAACTTCCGCGTCGGTGGGGAGCGGATCCGGCACCTCGCGATCGACTCCGGGCTCGTCGGCCTCCAGATTCACACGCGGGAGTCCGAGCAGAGGCGCGGCCTCACGAAGTGCCCCGTGTGCGGGGAGCGGGTGAAGCGGCTGAAGAACATGACCGTCTTCGGCGGCACCGTCACCCTCGGGTTCAAGTGCCTGAAGTGCGGGTACTGGTCCGGCCTGAAGCGCCGCGTCCCGACGCGGTACGTGTTCACGAGGCACTGAGCGGATGCGGGTGTTCTACGAGGACGGCATCGTCGTCCAGGACGGGATCAAGGAGGTGATCCTGGACCCGGCGCGGCCGATGCCGGGCTCGATTGTGAGCCACGGCCACCTCGACCACCTCACGGCGGGCGGGGTGATGACCCCGGAGACGCTGGAGATCCTGAAGGTCCGGAAGAAGACGAGCGTCGCGACGCCCCTCCCGTACGACCGCGAGCGGGAGGTGAACGGCTTCCGCGTCCGCCTCCGGGATGCGGGCCACGTCTTCGGGTCCGCGATGATCCGCGTGGACGACCTCCTGTACACGGGGGACATGAACCCGGAGGGCGGGGTCACATGCGGGAAGGCCGTGCCGGAGCGGTGCACGACCCTGGTGATCGAGGCGACGTACGGGAAGCCGTACCTCAACTTCCCGCCGAAGCACGTCGTGGAGGCGGACCTCCTGAACTGGGTCGAGTTCGAGCTCGGCTCGGGCCCCGTCGCCCTGGGCGGGTACGAGTTCGGGAAGGCCCAGGAGCTGATCGCCCTCGTGAACCGGCTCAAGGTCGAGGTCGCGGTCTCGGACCGGATCGCGGACATCGCGGACGTGTACCGGGCGAGCGGTGTCAAGCTCCAGTACCGCCGGATCTCGGAGCTCCAGGAGTCCGAGCGGAAGGACCCGCGTGTCTACGTGCTGCCCCGCGGGTGGCTCCGCCCGCCCCTCGAGGAGAGCGTTTCGTGGCTCGGACAGATCGGCCTGAAGGCCGCGTACTGCTCCGGGTGGTGCACGATCTACGACTTCACCCGCTCGTACGGGCTCGACGCACAGTTCCCGCTGAGCGACCACGCGGACTTCGACGACCTCCTCCGCTTCGTGGACGCGTGCCGCCCGAAGCGCGTGTACACGGTGTTCAGCCACCCCGTGGACCTTGCGAAAGAGATCGAGCGGCGGCTGCGGATCCCCGCGGAGCCGCTGAAGCCGAAGGGGGAGCGCCGGACACCGGGGAAGCGGAGCACATGAGGAGCGCGGCGGAGTCGGACCTCGTGATGGCGAAGCTCGAGGACGGCGAGGACTTGTTCGCGAGCCTCGCCCAGATTGTGAAACGACACCGCATCGAGAGCGGCGCGGTCCTGTGGGGCATCGGCATGGTGCGGGACTTCGAGGTCGGGTACTACGACGGCAAGGCGTACCGGAGGCGGGCGTTCCCGAAGCCCCACGAGCTCCTGTCCCTCCATGGCAGCATCGCGACTCGCGCGGACCCGCCCTTCCACCTCCACGTCGCGGCGGGGAACTCGACGCACGCGGTCGTGGGCGGGCACCTCTTCAAGGCCACGGTCTCGACCCTGAACGAGATCTGTGTCGCGCGCTTCGAGTCGATCCGCCTGGGGCGGGCCCTCAGTCCGAGGAGCGGGTTGCGGGAGCTGACCGTGGAAGGCGGGCGTTCCGGATCTGGAACCAGTAGGTGACGAGCGCGAGGCCGCTCATCCCCGCGGCGACGTACATCGGGAGCAGGTAATTGTTGCCGGTCGCGAGCACCCCGCCGACGAGCGGGCCGACGATGGAGGAGATGCTCATCACGCTGCCCAGGATTCCGCCCGCCGTCGCGGTCTCCCGGTTGCGCTCCGTGATGAACTGCAGCGCTCCCACGTAGAGCGTCGCCCACGCGAGCCCGAGGAGGACCTGCGTCAGGAGGATCTGCGCGAAGTCCCGGGCGAACGTGAACGAGAGGAACGTCGCCGCGGACGCCGCGAGCCCCACCGCCACGAGGCTCGTGCTCCGGAAGCGGTCGAGCTCCCGCATCACGAGGAACTGGACGATCGGGTTCAGGGTGTACGCGATCCCGATCTGGAACCCCGTCATCCCCAGGGAGTCCCGCATGTACAGCGGGAAGATCACCCAGACCATGTTCGCGCCCGTGTGGCGGATCAGCATCGTGAGGTAGATCGGGAGGTTCCGCTTGATGAGGGCCACGGGGAACAGCGGGACCGTCATCGTGCCCTCGCCCGCGGGGGGCGCGCCCGCGGAGGCCGCGAAGCCCGCCAGGAACAGGATCGAGGACATCACGAAGATCGGCCTCGTGTCCCCCGTCGCGAGCAGCGCCGCGAACCCCGCCAGGAGCGTCCCGAGGGCCCACCCGAGGGAGCCCCAGGCTGCGAAATGGCCCATCAGCCGGTCCGCGGAGCGGGCGTAGGCGAGGAGCGCGGCGGGGTACATGCCGACGCAGAGCCCGAGGAACACGCGGGTCAGGACGACCGTGACGGGGTCGGAGGCGAAGAGCTGGAGGAACGCAGCGAGCGCGCCGAGGAGGAGGCCCGCCCGCAGGATCCGCCCGGCCCCGTGGATATCCGCAGCGCGGCCGAACAGGTACGACGACACGAGGATCGAACCGCTGTACGCGGCCACGATGAAGCCGAGCTGCTCCGTCGTCGCCCCGAGCTGCTGGGCCCACAGCGGGATGAAGATCAGGGATGCGGACACGGCCGCGTTCGAGAGGAAGTTGATGTGGCGGGGGAGCACGCGGTTCCGAGACACGACCAATTGATAAAGGCTCCGAGCCCGCTACCAGGCCGCCCGATCGAGCTCGCGCTCCTCCTTCGTCTTCTTCCGGAAGGCGCGGTAGTGCGCGCGGCACAGGTGGGCCCGCCGGCCGACGTTCTCGAGCTTGAGCTCCGGGAGAACCTGCTTCACCTTCGCGGCGGAGAGGGAGCGCGCGGCGGGCTCGCCGCAGCCCGTGACCGCGCACACCTCGGGCTCCTCCTCGGGCGCCATCGGGGCGCGGCATCTTGGCGGACACGTTAAGGCTTTCGCGTCCCGCGGGGGCCCGGACCCAGGGGTGGCGGGCCGGTCACATCATCTCGTCCAGGACCTCGCGGAGCTCCTGGCACCGGCGCTCGACCTCGAGCTTCACGAGCCCGAGGTTCACGGTGGCCTCGAGGACGACGAGGAACGTGAACCCGTTCCCCAGGGACCGCACGAGGACCTTCCACCCGCTGCTCTCGATCAGCACGTCCTCCGGGCGCTCGAGGCCCAGCGTGACGCAGACGTTCTTCGCGGCGGACATCGCGAGGGTCGCCATCGCGGTCGCCGCCATCGTGTTCGGCCCCCGGTCCAGGGACACGACGGGGAGCCCGTTCGGGTCCCCGACCGCGAGGCTCCGGGAGCCGGGGATCGCGAGGGCGAGGACCTCGAGGACCTGCTGGAGGCGGACCTCCGGGGAGAGGCTCACCCGCACGGTCGCCCGCGTCTCGACAAGCGTCGCGTTCAACACGACGCCCCCCGCGGGCCGATCGGGGCCGAGGCCTCGGAGAAGACGTCGCTGTCCGCGACTGCCCGTCGCGGTTCGTGGCCCACGGGTCCTATCGTTCCCTTCGCCCGACTTAAGGCCTCACGTCCCGCTACCCGAAGTGATTCTAAGGTAGGGAAATGCCCGATGGCCGCGTTCGCCTCCCGGCTAACGAATTCCGAAGCCTCTCCCCGGCCCGCGTCCATGCCGCGGCCGTGGCGGGACGGGCCCTCGGGTGGCGGTGGCTGCCGGTCGGTCTGCTCGCGCTCGGCATCGCCCTGCGGGTCCTCGCAATCGTCCGCATCCCCGTCGCCTCCGATGCAGCGGAGTACGCGGTCCTCGGGCGGTCTCTCCTGGAGGGCCGCGGGATGTGGCTGCCGTGGGGCGAGTACTGGGACCTCGCGGTGTGGACCCCGGGCCCGAGCCACCACTATCCGCCCGTGTACCCGCTCTACCTCGCCCCGTATCTCGCCGCGTTCGGCTTCGACCCGATCGCGGTCCAGACCGCCGCCCTCGTGGCGGGCCTCCTCCTGCTCGGCGTGTACTTCCGCGCGACCGTGTCCTTATTCGGGCGGGACAAGGCGCTCTGGTTCACCGCTCTCCTCGCGCTCGACCCGGTCCTGATCGCGACGACGGGCACGGGGTACGCGGAGAACCTCGTGACCCTGCTCTTCGTCGTCACGGTCGCAGCGATCCTGAAGAGCCTCAAGGAGCCGAAGTGGATCCTCGTGGCGGGCCTCGCCGCCGGCATCGCGTACCTCACGAAGAGCTCCGTGGGCCCGTTCTTCCTGATCGCGGGCCTGGCGGGCTTCGCATGGCGGTTCAAGTTCGTCCGCTGGGCCGTGTTCAAGGACCGCTGGTACCTCGCCGCGATCGGCGTCTTCGGGACGCTGGCGGGCGGGTGGGCCCTCCGGAACCTCGCTCTGTTCTGGGACGGCACCGCGGGGAACCTGCTCGTGGCGTGGCAGACGAGCGCCTGGTTCTCCCGCGCGACCTCGCCGGCCTTCGCGAACCTCGGCGACTACCTCTGGATCCTGGCGGTGCGACTGCCGTTCTTCATCGCCCTCTTCCTCCTCGTGGCGGGGCCCTTCTGGCGGGAGATCCGCCGCCTCCCGCTCCTGCGGGACGAGGAGGCGAGCGCCCTCGGCCTCGCGGTCGGCCTCACGTACGTCCTCGCGTGGCTGATCTCCGGGGCCCTGTGGGTCGTCGAGCGCTCCGCCGTGTTCTGGGCGGACCTCACCCGCTACGTCGTGTTCGCGAACCCTGTTGTGTGGTGGATGGCGGCGAAAGGCGGGGACCCCGCGACGCCCACGTTCCGGAGGCGTTTCGCGGTCGCCGCGGCGGCCCTCCTCGTCGTGAACGCGGCCGCGTTCCTCACGCCCGTGGGCGGGGTGTTCCAGGCGTACGGCGAGCTGCGGGAGCGGGCCCAGCCCGGCGACGTCGTGGCCCTGGACCACCTGAGCAAGTACGAGGCCGCGATCCACCTCGCGGGGACGGGCGTGGAGCTCGAGCCGTACTCGCCCGCCACGACCGCGGACTACATCGTCTCCTCGAACGTCACCCGCCAGTACGCCGGCTACGACCTGGTGGACATCTACCGCGGCGGGAACGGCACCGCCGTGATGCCGGAGTTCGGGGCGGCCCTCTGGTCCCGCGGGAAGTGAGTCCCGCGGTTGCATCCGTGTTCCAAAGGGTTTATGAAGGCGCGGTACTCTGTATCTCGGCAAGATGGGGTCGAACGGACGGACCTGGACCGCGATGCTCGCGTTCTTCGCCTTGGCCATCCTGATGGCCGCGCTGGGCCGGGAGCCCGTCCGAGCGTCCCCCGTCTTCGACGACCGTGAGCCCGCGGTGATTGCGGTGCCCGCGCTCGTCCCGCCGACGTACCTCGTCGTTTCTCGCTGAGCGAGAGCACCTTTTCGGGGTGACTCCATGCATTCTGGACTAGAGCTAGAGAGCCGCAGGCGCATCTACGAATACCTGACCGCGAACCCCGGCGTCCACTTGCGCCGGATAGGGCAGGCCCTGGGCATGTCCACGGGCATGCTCTCGTACCACCTCGGGGTCATGGAGAAACAGGGCCTCCTGCTGTCCGAGGCCGCCCGCCACCGGCGGCGGTACTATCTCGCCCAGTCGTACCGCGAGGAGCAGCGCCGTGTCGTCGCGCTGCTGCGGGAGCGCGTGCCGCGGACCGTCCTCGTGGACCTCGCGATGCA
>Ga0209751_10002730_pt1 | contig 17457 bp, 14 predicted proteins | sample RifCSP13_1_FD_184019 | JGI IMG/M metagenome (GOLD analysis project Ga0209751, IMG submission 184019) | Soil microbial communities from Rifle, Colorado - Rifle CSP2_sed 13_1 (SPAdes) (version 2) | ecosystem: Environmental > Terrestrial > Deep subsurface > Rock core/Sediment | place: Rifle... | reverse complement strand
GATGCTGCTGATTGGCGACGCGCTGACCGGCACCCGGCCCGAACCGGAGCCGACCGGGTTCCGGTTCGTCGCTCCGGCCGAGGAAGCCTTCGTGTTCGGGGCCGCTTTGAGAGAGTTGCGAGAGTTTCCGGTGCCGCTCACCGTCGAGCGGCTCAAGGAGGCGGTCCGGCGTACCGCGTCGATTCCCGGTTTTGCTGCGCCGTTTGCGACCACCTCCGGAGTTGTCGCGATTGATGCGCTGGCCACCTCCGATCAGCCGGTCGACGCCGCCATACAGCGCTTGCTGACGGAAGGGCATCTTCGCCTGGTGGACGGATTCCTGGAGCCGTCCCCGGCCGCATCCACCATGCTGGGCGAGTACCCCGACAAGTCGTTTGCGGTGTCGAGATCCGTGATGGAGAACGGCCCGCCGAAGATCCAGACGCTCAACGTTTCGAGAGTGGGCGGCCGCAGTCTGGTCTTCCGGATCCGCTATCCGTCCGATGGGCCACCCCTCTTCGAATGGGCGGAAGTGACGAGCTCCCAACTGCGGACGCTGGTCATGGCTTTCTTGATGACCGAGGAGCAGTTCCGGCTGTCGACCACCGGGGGGCAGGTAGGGAAAGCCGTCGCTGATGACCCGGGACAGGTAGCCGCGCCTGTCGCAGTCAACTTCTGTCCGTACTGTGGTTCACGGATGGGGGAGGGATTCCGGTTCTGCCCGACCTGCGGCAAGGAACTCCCGGCCGACCGACCGCTTCTTCCTTAGGAAGCTCCGAAATGGGGGGACGCAGAGCCGTTTTGCCTGGCACCGGTAAACCCTATCGGGCACCATCAGCGCAGATCCGTCCCGGGGAGGAAAGTTGTCGGTGGCGCCCCACGCTGGTTTCTACTTCTCGATGGGCGCTCCCACCAGGTTGCCCCATTCGGTCCAGGACCCGTCGTAGTTGCGGACGTTCTGGTGCCCTAAGAGGTGGGCGAGCACGAACCAGGTGTGGCTGGAGCGTTCCCCGATGCGGCAGTAGGCGACGATGTCGTCATTGCCCCCGAGCCCTATCTCGTCGTGGTAGATCGCCCGCAGCTCGTCGGCGCTCTTGAAGCTGCCGTCTTCGTTGGCGGCCCGCTTCCAGGGCACGTTGCGGGCACCGGGGATGTGCCCGCCCCGCAGGGCGCCCTCCTGGGGGTAGTTGGCCATATGAAGCAACTCGCCGGAGAACTCCTCCGGGGAGCGCACATCGACCAGGGGAAGTCCGGCGGCCAGATGAGCATCCACGTCGGTGCGGAAGGCGCGGATCGGGGCGTCGCGGCGCTCCACCACCGGGTAGTCGGTGCCGGGACGCTCGGGGACGTCGGTCGTGAGCGGCCGGCTCTCGGCGATCCACTTCTGTCTTCCTCCATCCAGCAACCGGGTGTCCTCATGGCCGAACAGGGTGAACACCCACAGGGCGTAGGCGGCCCACCAGTTGAAGTTGTCGCCGTAGAAGATGATGGTGTGGTCGCGGCGGATGCCCTTGGCGGACAGCAATCTGGCGAATCCTTCCGGGTCCCGGTAGTCGCGGATCAACTGGTCGTTGAGTTCGGTATGCCAGTCGACTTTGACGGCTCCGGGGATGTGTCCGGTGTAGTAGATCAAGACGTCCTCGTCGGATTCGACGACGACCACATCGGGGTCGTCGAGGTGGTCGGCCAGCCACTCGGTTGACACCAGCTTGTCGGGGTTGGCGTAGGCTGCGAATTTGTCGGTCGACACGGGGGTCCTCCCTCTGGTTTGCACCGCAGAGTATTTACACTATCAAGATAGTGTTTATTTAGGGAGCCGGAAAGAAATGGGTGGGCCGGAGCGGCTGGAGACTATCGTGCGGCTGTTCGCCGAAGCGCCGCGTGACGTGAAGCTGCAGGCGTTGCTGGATTACTCGCAACGGCTGCCTGATCTACCCGACCGGTTTGCCGATCATCCGGAGCGGCTGGAGAAGGTGCGGGAGTGCCAGACCCCCTTCTTCCTGGCGATCGAAGTGGACCATTTCGATCGGGTCGATCTGTTCTTCGACGTGCCCGCCGAGTCGCCGACCGTGCGGGGGTACGCCGGGATCCTTCACGCCGGGCTCAACGGGGCGACCGCCGGGGAGATCCTGCAGGTTCCGCCCGACTTCTTCCTGAAGATGGGGTTGGCCGAAGCCGTGTCGGCCATGCGGCTCAACGGGATGGGCGCCATCCTGGCGGCCATCCAACGCCGGGTGGCCGCACAGGTCGCCTGACCTCCCGGGTACTTGATCCCGACAGGTTGGAATCACCCGCCGCCCGTCAATTAGCAGCGCGCCGGGGTAAGTTGGGGGGACCGCGCGGTTCCGCGACCAACGAGGCGCCGATTGCCCCGGGTTCCCGGAACCCTCGACAGGGAGGCCCCGCATGGCGAATGTGGTGCGAGCAGCCATCGTCCAGACCGAGTGGACCGGCGACAAGAGCTCGATGATCGACAAGAACGTGGAGTACGCCCGCCGGGCCGCCGGGCAAGGGGCCCGGGTGATGTGCTTCCAGGAGTTGTTCTACGGCCCCTACTTCTGCCAGGTGCAGGACAACGAGCACTTCGAGTACGCCGAGCCGATACCGGACGGCCCGACCACCCGGCTCATGCAGGACGTCGCCAAGGAGACCGGGATGGTGCTGATCGTCCCGATCTTCGAGAAGGAGGACGACGGTTTCTACTACAACACCGCGGCAGTCATTGACGCCGACGGCTCGTATCTGGGCAAGTACCGCAAGACGCACATCCCCCACGTCACCGGGTTCTGGGAGAAGTTTTACTTCCGGCCCGGCAATGTCGGCTACCCCATCTTCGACACCGCCGTGGGTCGGATCGGCGTGTACATCTGCTACGACCGGCACTTCCCGGAGGGATGGCGGGCCCTCGGCCTCAACGGCGCCAAGATCGTCTTCAATCCTTCGGCCACCAGCCGGGGGCTGTCCATGTACCTCTGGAACCTGGAACAGCCGGCCGCCGCCGTGGCCAATGAGTACTTCATCGCGGCCATCAACCGGGTCGGCAAGGAGCCCCTCGGCGACAACGACTTCTACGGGTCCTCGTACTTCGTGAACCCGCGCGGTCAGATCGTGGAGGGCGCCGCGTCCGACACCGAAGAGGAGCTGGTCGTGCGGGACCTCGACCTCGACATGATCGAAGAAGTTCGCAAACAATGGGCGTTCTATCGTGACCGACGCCCCGACGCCTACGGTGACCTGGTCGCTCCCTAGAGAATTGAGAGGACTCATGGGCGTTCATCAAGACCTGCACACCCGACACAACCAGGTGCTCCCTTCCTGGCTGGCTCTGTACTACCAGCAGCCCATCGCTCTGGTGGAAGGCAACGGCCGGCGAGTGAGGGACGCCGAGGGGACCGAATACCTCGACTTCTTCGGCGGCATCCTCACCACCATGACCGGCTACAACGTTCCCGAGGTGGTCGAGGCGATCCAACGGCAGGCCGAGCGCGTCTTGCACACGTCGACCCTGTACCTCATCGTGCAACAGATCGAGCTGGCCGAGAAGCTGGCCGAACTGTCGGGGATCCCCGACGCAAAGGTGTTCTTCACCAACTCGGGGACCGAGGCCAACGACGCCGCCATGCTGCTGGCCACCACCTACCGGCGGTCCAACGAGGTGCTGGCGATCCGCAACAGCTACCACGGACGCTCGTTCGCGGCCGTTTCGCTGACCGGCAACCGGTCCTGGTCGCCCAGCAGCTTCGGACCTCTGAACGTGACCTACGTGCACGGCGGCTATCGCTATCGGAGCCCATTTGGTCACCTCCTCGACGAGGACTTCACCGCCGCCTGCGTCGACGATCTGCGCGACATGCTGAACGTGGCCACCTCCGGAGACGTGGCCTGCATGATCGCCGAGCCGATCCAGGGGGTGGGCGGTTTCGCGACCCCGCCGGACGGGTTCTTCGGGGCCATGAAACGTGTGCTCGACGAACACGGGATTCTGTTCGTCTCTGACGAGGTGCAAACCGGGTGGGGCCGCACCGGTGAGAACTTCTGGGGTTACCAGGCCCACGGGATCGTGCCCGACCTGATCACCTTCGCCAAGGGCCTGGGAAACGGGTTGGCGATCGGAGGGGTGATCGGACGGGCCCCGATCATGGACTGTCTGACGGCCAATTCGATCTCAACGTTCGGAGGCAACCCGCTCGCCACGGCCGGGGCGCTTGCCAACCTCGACTATCTCCTCGAGCACGACCTGCAAACCAACAGCCTCAAGGTCGGTCAGCATCTCCGCTCCCGGATCGATCATCTGGCAGACGAGTACCAGATCGTCGGAGATGTGCGGGGGAAGGGCCTGATGATCGGGGTCGAACTCGTGCACCCCGGCGGCAAGGACCCGTACCCGGAGGCGGCCGCCCGGATCATGGAGGAGACGCGCGCCGGTGGGCTGCTGATCGGCAAAGGCGGCATGTTCGGCAACGTGCTTCGTATCGCCCCTCCGCTGTCCCTGACGGAGGAGGAAGCCGATGAAGGATTCGAAATATTGAGTGAAGCCGTCGCCGTGACCGCAGCCGGGGGAGAGGGAGGAGATCGCCGATGAGAACCGTCATCATCAACGGCACCGTCGTTACCGCCGACCAGACCGTCGAGGCGGACCTCCTCATCGAGGACGAGAAGGTCGTGGCGATCGCCGCGCCCGGTTCACACACCTGGCTCGAGGGTGCCACGACGGTCATCGACGCCCGCCACAAATACGTTGTGCCGGGTGGCGTCGACGTGCACACCCACTTCGAGCTCCCGTTCGGGGGGACGTTCGTCTCCGACAGCTTCGAGACCGGCACCCGGGCGGCGGCCTTCGGGGGAACCACGACCGTTGTTGACTTCGCCGTTCAGGTCAAGGGTGAAGCGGTCCGGGCCGGTTTTGAGACCTGGATGGAAAAAGCGGACGGGAACTGCGCCATCGATTACGGCTTCCACATGATCGTCGGCGACATCAACGACTCGTCGCTGGAGGAGATGGCCGCCATCGTCGACGAAGGGGTCACCAGCTTCAAGCTGTTCATGGCCTACCCGGGCGTGCTCTACTCCGACGACGGCGAGATCTTCCGGGCGATGCAACAAGCCGCCCGGGACGGCACGACGATCATGATGCATGCCGAGAACGGGATTGCCATAGACGTGCTCCGTGAGCAGGCGGTGCAACGAGGCGAAACGGACCCCAAGTACCACTCGATCACCCGACCACCCTCCACCGAATCGGAGGCGGTCCATAGGGCGATCGCTCTTGCCGAGCTGGCCGGGGCGCCGCTCTACATCGTCCACATGTCGGCGAAAGAAGCGGTCGCCGAGCTCACCCAGGCTCGCGACCGCGGGCTGAACGTCTTCGGAGAGACCTGCCCGCAGTATCTGCACCTGTCGGTGGAGGACCATGTCTCGCTGCCCGGTTTCGAAGGAGCGAAGTATGTGTGCTCGACCCCCATCCGGTTCAAGTGGGAGGGCCACCAGGAGCATCTGTGGAACGCGCTCGCCCGGGGCGACCTCCAGGTCGTCTCCACCGACCACGCCTGTTTCTTCTACGACGACGACGAGACGCTCGGCCGCCAGAAGCGGCTGGGAGAAGGCAACTTCACGCTGATCCCCAACGGGCTGCCCGGTGTCGAGGAGCGGTTCAACGTCATGTACCAGAGTGGCGTGGTCGGCGGCCGCTTCGACATCAACCGGTGGGTCGACCTCGTCGCAACCGCGCCCGCCAGGATGTTCGGCCTTTACCCCCGCAAGGGCGCCATTGCGGTCGGATCGGACGCCGACCTGGTCGTCTACGACCCGCAGGCATCCTTCACTTACTCGGCCCCCGGCACCATCCATGGCAACATCGACTACACGGCCTACGAGGGAATGAAGATCAATGCGAAGGTAGAAAAGGTCCTCTCGCGCGGGAGAGTGATCGTCGACGGTGACCGCTACCTCGGCTCCCGCGGCGACGGGATGTACCTCGCGCGTGGCCCGAGCCAGATGCTCATCTGAGGTGGTGCAATGAAGAACATCGAACACTGGATCAACAACAAGCCGTTCGGCGGCGCCACCGATCGGACCGGGAAGGTGTACAACCCGGCTACCGGCCGGATCGCCGCCGAGGTGTCGTTCGCAACCGCCGGGGACGTCGACTGCGCGGTCGACGCAGCCCGGGAGGCGTTTCCCGGATGGCGGGACACTTCGCTGAGCAGGCGACAGAAGATCCTCTTCGCCTTCAGGGAACTGGTCGACCGGCACCAGGAAGACCTGGCCAAACTGCTCACCGCCGAGCACGGCAAGACTCTGCCCGACGCCCTCGGTGAGGTCAACCGCGGACTCGAGGTGATCGAGTTCGCCACCAATATCCCGCACCTTTTGAAGGGGGAGTTCTCGGAGAACGTCTCCTCCGGGGTCGACATGTACACCATCCGCCAGCCGCTGGGAGTGGCGGTGGGGATCACGCCGTTCAACTTTCCGGCCATGGTGCCCATGTGGATGTATCCGATCGCCATAGCCTGCGGGAACACGTTCGTGTTGAAACCATCTGAGAAGGACCCCTCCGCCTCGATGTTGTCGGCCGAGCTGTTCGCCCGGGCGGGGTTGCCGGATGGGGTATTCAACGTCATCAACGGTGACAAAGTAGCCGTCGATCGCCTCCTCGAGCATCCCGACGTTGCCGCCATCAGTTTTGTTGGCTCCACCCCGGTGGCCCGGTCCATCTACGAGACCGGGACCGGCAACGGTAAGCGGGTGCAGGCGTTGGCCGGGGCCAAGAACCACATGGTCGTGCTGCCGGACGCCGACATGGAGTTGGCAGCCGATGCGGCGGTTTCGGCGGGGTTCGGTTCGGCCGGGGAGCGGTGTATGGCCATTTCGGTGGTCGTCACGGTGGGCGATGCGGCCGAAAGACTGCTGCCCATGGTGCAGGAGCGGATCGCCGCTTTGAAGATCGGTCCGGGCATGGAATCGGACTCGGAGATGGGTCCGCTGATCACCAAAGAGCATCGCGATCGGGTCGCTTCGTATGTCGCCCAAGGCATCGAAGAAGGCGCCGAGGCGCTTGCCGATGGGCGGGACCTCATCGTTCCCGGCTATGAGGAGGGTTTCTTCCTGGGCGCGACGCTGCTCGACCGCGTCGAGATCGATATGACCGTCTACCGGGACGAGATCTTCGGGCCGGTCCTGTCGGTGGTGCGGGTCGATTCGTATCAGGACGCCATCGCCATCGTCAATGACAACCCGTGGGGGAACGGCACCGCCGTGTTCACCAACGATGGAGGTGCGGCCCGCAAGTTCCAAAACGAGATCGAGGTCGGCATGGTCGGCATCAACGTGCCGATCCCGGTGCCGCTCGGTTTCTATTCGTTCGGCGGATGGAAAGATTCCATCTTCGGCGACCATGCCATCTACGGACCCGAGGGCGTTCGCTTCTACACGCGACCCAAGGTCGTTATCAGCCGCTGGCCGGAACCCATCCATCGTGGGGTCGATCTGGGGTTCCCACAGCACACCTGAGCCAACCGGGAGGCAGAGTCATGGATTTCGGAGTCGTTCTCCAGACCGACCCACCGGCGTCCCGCGTGGTTGAGTTGACCAAGCTCGCCGAAGGGTACGGGTTCTCTTACGCCTGGACGTTCGATTCCCATGTGCTCTGGCAGGAACCGTTCATCATCTTCGAGAAGATGCTGGCCGCTACCGACCGGATGATCGTCGGGCCGATGGTCACCAACCCGGGGACCCGTGACTGGACGGTGCTGGCTTCGCTGTTCGCCACCCTCAACGACAGTTACGGGGCCAGGACCATCTGCGGAATGGGACGGGGCGACTCGGCGCTGCGGTTCATCGGACGCCAACCGGCCACGCTGGCGACCATGTCCGAGTCGATGAAGGTGATCAAAGGCCTGGTCGGGGGCGATTCGGTCATGTACAGGGACGTTCGGTTGCGTCTTCGCTGGGTGGACGAGCACGGCTGGGATCTGCCGATGTGGGTGGCCGGCTACGGGCCCCGGGCACTCGATCTGGTCGGCCGTCAGGCCGACGGATTCATACTCCAGCTGGCCGACCCGACCATCCTGGAATGGACGATGGATGCGGTGAAGTCGGCCGCCCGGCACGCCGGTCGCGATCCGGACGAGATCTCCTGTTGTGTAGCGGCGCCCGCCTACGTAGGTGATGACCTGGTCCATCAGCGCGAAGAGTTGCGCTGGTTCGGGGGGATGGTCGGCAACCACGTCGAGGATCTGGTGGCCCGCTACGGCGGTGACGGGACCATGGTGCCCAAGGCGTTGACAGACTTCATCGAAGGACGTCAGGATTACGACTACCTCCACCATGGGAAACGGAAGAACCCTTCTGCCGATTTCGTTCCGGATTCCATCGTCGAGCGGTTCTGTGTACTGGGCACCGCCGCCGACCACATCGCCAAGCTGACCGAGCTGCGCGATCTGGGTGTCGACCAGTTCGCCATCTACCTCATGCACGACGCCCAGGAGGCGACCCTGGAGGCCTACGGTCGGGACATCATTCCGGCGCTCGGGTAGGCGACCTCTTCCTGTGGGTGGTCGGGGTCGCCGGGCCATTAACGGTGACCGGCCGCTGGAGAGTTCCGAACTGACGGCGGGCACCGGACGGAGCCCTCTTGAACGCGTACAATCTGGCCGAATGATCGGAATCCAGTAGGCGCCTGACGCCCTTAGTCACTTCCCCTCGGATAGCCTGGGCTGATGGAATTCGACAGTGTGACCTGGAAGGGTCGGTTCGGGCCGTTCGACCTCAAGGTCGGTCCGGCAACGTTTCGCCCTACCACCATATCGGTTTTGCTGGCAGCCTCGCTCGACATCGAAGAGGGCAGTGTGGTCGTCGACGTTGGGTGCGGCTCCGGGGTTCTCGCCATTGTCGCCGCCAGGCTGGGCGCCGCAAAGGTTTACGGGATCGACACGGCGGAAGGTACGGTCGAGGTGGCCTCGGCCAACGCCGAGGCCCAGGGAGTGGGAGGAATCACGGAGTTCTTCCAGGGCGACATGTTTGAACCGTTGCCGGGCGGCCTCCGAGCCGATGTCGTTATCGGCGACGTTTCCGGAATACCAGACGAGCTCGCCGTAGCGTCAGGTTGGTTTCCATCGGGATTGGCTGGAGGTGCGACGGGAGCCGAGCTGCCGATGCGGATGCTCGAGGAGGCCAAGTGCCTCCTTCGGCGTGGCGGGAAGCTGTTTCTCCCAACCGGTACTCTCCAGGATGAGCAGTCCGTCATCGACAAAGCCGGGTCGGTGTTCGATTCCATTCGTCTCTTATCCGAGCGGCAGATCCCGCTGCCGTCGGCTCTGGTTGAGCACCCTGCGCTGCTTCGCCTCAGGCGCGCCAAAGTGATAGACCTCACGGAGCGAGGCAGCCGCCTGCTCGGGATGGCCCGGATCTGGGAGGTCGGCGCTCAGCCGCAAGAGCAGACATGAGCGGCCGATGGGGGGGGGGGATTGACGCCCGTTGCTCGGGTTCTTGGACGGCCCCTCCGCTACGTCCGGCGGTCGCGGCTGACTGCCGTCGGTCGGGCCGGACTCGAAAGGGTTGGAGTGGAAAGCCCGGGACGCCCCTGCCGGAGTCCTGCCGCTCTGCCCATCGGCCGGGTCCCGGTCGGGTCTATCGTGCGGTACGAGCAGACGGCGCGACCGAGATGCGGAGGTGGAAGCCATGAGCTGGAAACTGTGGATCGACGGAAAATGGGCCGATTCCCGGGGCGGGGGAGTCCTCGAGGTCGAGAACCCGGCCACCGGCGAGGTGTTCGACGAGGTCGTGGACGCTTCGGCTGACGATGTCGATGCCGCCGTGCAGGCAGCCGGCCGGGCTTTTTTTGATGGCCGCTGGTCGGGTCTGGTGCCGGGGGAGCGAGCCCTGGCCCTTCACCGCCTCGGTGACCTGCTCGAAGGCCAAGCGGAGCAGTTTGCCCGGGTGGAGTCGGAAGATACGGGCAAGCCGTACGCCCAGAATTCGTTGGGTGCCGACTTGCCGTTCGGAGTCGACAACCTCCGGTTCTTCGGGGCCGCCGCCCGTTCGGTGGTTGGCACCGCCGCCGGAGACTGGGCGTCCGGGTACACGTCGATGTTGCGCAAAGAACCGGTCGGGCCGGTCGGCCAGATCGCCCCGTGGAATTACCCGTTGCTCATGGCCATCTGGAAGGTGGGGCCGGCCCTGGCGGCGGGCTGCACGACGGTACTCAAGCCTGCCCCGGGAACACCCCGCACCGCGCTCATGCTGGCCGAGCTGGCCAAAGAAGCGGGGATCCCCGACGGAGTGTTCAACGTGGTGACCGGCGGGAACGAAACCGGCCAGGCGCTGGTCGAGCATCCCGGGCTGCGGATGGTTTCGCTCACCGGGTCGACCAACACCGGCAAGAAGGTGATGAGGACCGCCTCCGAGACGCTGAAACGAGTCCACCTGGAGCTGGGCGGGAAAGCCCCGTTCATCGTGTTCGAGGACGCCGACATGGAAGCCCTCGCCGGGGCGGCCATGATCGGCGCGTGCTTCAACACCGGCCAGGACTGCACGGCGGCGACCCGCGTCTACGCCGAGCGGGGACGTTACGACGAGACCATCGAGGCGGTGGTCGACGCCTTCCGGGGAGCGGTGGTCGGCGATCCCTGGGACGACGACACGCTGGTGGGACCGCTGATCTCGGCGGCCCAGCGCGACCGGGTGGCAGGGTTCGTCGAGCGGGCCAAAAGCGACGGCGCCCGGGTGGTGACCGGTGGTGAGGTTCCCGCCGGCCTCGACCAGGGGTACTACTACGCGCCGACCGTGATCGTCGACGCCGACCAGCGTTCGGAGATCGTGCAGAGCGAGGTGTTCGGCCCGGTGGTGGTGGTGCTGCCCTTCGAAGGTGAGGAGCAGGCGATCCAGATGGGCAACGATGTGCTGTACGGGCTGGCCGCCTCGTTGTGGACCAAGGACATCGGTCGGGCGATGCGGGTGGCGGCCGGACTGGAGTTCGGCACGGTGTGGGTCAACGACCACATTCCGCTGGCGTCCGAGGCTCCCCACGGCGGGTTCAAGCAATCCGGGTTCGGCAAAGACATGTCCGAGGAAGCGGTCAACGACTACCGGATCACCAAACACGTGATGATCAAACACTCTTAGGGGACGGTCGGCGTCGCTCCTCCTGGATCGAGTTGCCCCCGTCGACCACCACGAGCCCACCGGTGACGTAGGAGGCGGCCGGTGAGCAGAGAAACGCCACGACCGCGGCCACTTCGTCCGCCCGTCCGGGACGTCCGACCGGGCTGAGGTTGCCCTCTTCGATCTCCTCGGCGCTCGACGAGGGGGTGGCGATCCAGCCGGGGCCAACCGCGTTGACGGTTACCCCATGCGGGGCCGAGTCGAGGGCGGTGGCGCGGGTCAGCCCGACCATCCCCGCCTTGGCGGCGGCATAGACCACGTCGTTGCGCATGGCCATCACCGGCCCGGTCACCGAGGCGACGTTGACGATCCGTCCGTACCCGCGCTGTTGCATGCCCGGCATTACCGCCCGGGTCATCACGAAGGCGGTGGTGAGGTTGCGATGGAGCCCGTCCGACCAAAGCTCGTCGTTGGTGTCGGCGATCGATCCGTTTTCCACCTGCATCCCGACCGCGGTCATTCCGGCGTTGTTGACCAGAATGGAGACTCCCCCGAGGTGCTCAACGACGTCGGCGACGAACCGTTCGGCGGCGATCGGGTCCATCAGGTCAACCACCGCCGACCAGGCCACGGCCCCGGTGGCCCGCAACTCCTCGGCCCGCTCGTGGATGCGGTCGGTGGTCGAGCACACCGCCACCCGGTGGCCGGCTTCGGCGAGGTGGCGGGCACAGGCGAAACCGATTCCGTCGGGGCTCCCCGCCCCGGTAACCACCGCCACCTTCCCGGCTCGATCGTCGCTCATCTTCCCAGCACCTCCCGGGCGGCGGCCTTGAATATCTCGCTGTGCCGGTCGACGTCCGCTCCGGTGGTGGTGGGTGCCATGAGCGCCATGTTGTGGAATGGGGTGAGCAGTACCCCGCGGTTGAGGGCGTAGAGGTGGAAGAAGGCGGCCAGGTCCTCGTCGGCCAGGGCGGCGGCTTCCCCGCCGGTGCGGGGTGGAGGGGAGAACCAGTACTCGGCCCGCGACCCCAGTTGCTGCACACACCAGGGAGCCTCGAACTCGTCGATGACCGCTTGCACTCCGGCCGCCCATCGGGCGGCCAGCGGGATGGTCACCGCGAAGTCCTCTTCCCGCAGGTTGTTCTGCAGGGTGACCCGCATCGCCGCCACCGACAGCGGGTTGCCGGCCAGGGTGCCCCCCACCCCGGCGGCGTCTCCCTCGGGGGCTTGCAGGACGGCGGCGGCCCGTTCGGCCAGCTCGGTGGTCATCCCGAAGGCCGCCGCGGGGAGCCCGCCGGCGATCGGTTTGCCGATGGTCAGCAGGTCCGGTTCCAGGCGGTGGAGGGCGGTGTACCCGCCGGGTCCGATGCAGATGGTATGGGTCTCGTCGATGATGAGCAGGGTGCCCGTGCGGCGGGTCGCCTCCCGGAGTGCCTCATGGAAGCCCGGCTCGGGGAGCACGATGCCGATGTTGGTGAGAGCCGGCTCGGCCAGCACCGCCGCGACGTCGCCGTTGGCCAGGGCGGCGGTCAGGCCGCCGACGTCGTTGAATTCGACGACTCTGGTGGTAGCGGCCGGGTCGACGGGCGGCCCGATGTTCCCCGGCCGGGTAACCACCCGGTCGCCTTCCAACACGGCGAAGGTCTCGTCGACGGTTCCGTGGTAGCACCAGTTGAACACCAGGATCTTGGGCCGGCCGGTCAGCCAGCGGGCCAGCCTGATCGCGAAGCGGTTGGCGTCGGTGGCGGTGAGCGCGAACTGCCAGACCGGCAAGCCGAAACGGCGACGCAGTTCGTCACCGACGGCGATGGCGTCCTGGGAGGGGAGCATCGTGGTCAGCCCGGCGGCGGCGGCGTGTGCGACGGTCTCCACCGTGCCGGGCGGCGCGTGGCCGGTCATGGCTCCGGTGTCGCCCAGGCAGAAGTCGATGTACTCGTGGCCGTCAACGTCGACGATGCGCGAACCTGTCGCGCTCCGGCCGAACAGTGGGAACGGGCCCGGCCAGCGGCTCATCCAGTTCATCGGGACTCCGCCCACCAGCGAACGGGTGGCCTCCCGGGCGAGCCGCTGCGAATCCGGGTTGGCCCGGACGAAGACCTCCTGCTCGTCATGGAACAGCCGGGCCAGGCGATCACGATCGACGGTCGGGTGGTGATCCATTCCCATCTCCTCGCCCCGAGCCTAGCCATACCCTCCCGGGCGCTCAGGGCGGTGTTGACGGGTGGAGTTCCGGTTGCTCCCCGGCGTCGCACCGACCCCGGCGGGCACGTATCCTGGTTGGTACCGACACGGAAGGTGGCCATGACCAGTATCGACCCGGATCGTATCGCCAAGCTGACCGTCCGGCTCGAGCAGGAGCTGGCCGACCGGACCCCCCGCTCCCTGGAGGTCTACCAGCGGGCCAAGCTGGTGATGCCGGCCGGGGTCCCGTCTTCGTTCCAGGACCAGCCCCCCCATCCGATCTATGTGACCGGCGGGTCGGGCTCGAAGGTGTTCGACGTCGACGGGAACGAGTACATCGACTTCCACAACGGCTTCGGGGTGATGGTGGTCGGTCACGCCCATCCGGCCGTGGTGGCCGCCATTGCCGAGACCGCCCGGCGGGGCACGCACTTCGCGGCTCCCAACGAGACCTCGGTTCGGGTCGCCGAGGAGTTGTCGCGACGGTTCCGTCTGCCCAAGGTGCGCTTCTGCAACTCGGGGACCGAAGCCACGATGGATGCCGTCCACCTGGCCCGTGGTTACACCGGCAAGGACTGCATCGTCAAGATCGAAGGCACCTATCACGGCCACCACGACGCGGTGATGGTGTCCGTCAAGCCGCCGCCCGACCGGCTGGGACCGCTCGAGGCCCCCGCCTCCGTCCCCTTCTCAGGAGGGATCCCCCGCTCCGAGACGGATCTGACCCTGGTGATTCCCTTCAACGATCCCGATGCCCTGGAACGTCTCCTGTCGACCCGGGACGACATCGCCGGGGTGATCGTCGAGCCGATCATGCTCAACATCGGGGTGGTCATGCCCAAACCCGGCTATCTGGAAGTGCTGCGGGAGATCACCGAACGGCACGGCGTGGTGCTGATCTTCGACGAGGTCAAGACCGGCATCACCATCGCCCCGGGCGGCGCCGTCGAATACTTCGGGGTGGTACCCGACATCGTCTGCCTGGCCAAGGCGATCGGCGGGGGTGTGCCCACCGGAGCGGTGCTCGGCACGGAAGAGATAATGGCCCTCATCACCGACGACACCGTCAAGCAGTTGGGCACCTTCAACGGCAACCCGCTCTCGATGGCCGCCGCCCAGGCCACCCTGTTCGAGGTGATGACCGCCGACGCCTACAAACGTCTGGGCGAAGCGGCCGAGCGTATCGAGGGAGGTTGCCGGGAGGTGATCGACCGCTACGGACTGCCCGCCTACACGGTCGGAGCGCTGGCCAAAGGGTGCGTCATGTTCGCCGACACCACCATCACCGATTACCGCAGCTACTCGGCTCACTTCCGCGAGGACCTCAACTACCTGGGGTGGCTGTTCCATATGAACCGCGGGGTGTTCATGACCCCGGGCGGTGACGAACAGTGGACGCTGTCGGTGGCGCACTCGGACGCCGACCTCGACCATTACGTGGACGTGTTCGAGGAGTTTGCCCGGAGCGTGACTACGTAGACAAAACGCCGATTGAATGGGCAGGGGCGGCTCGAAACGCTTACCATCCGCCCCGAGAAGCCCGCACCAGGTCCAAGCGAAAGGGAGCATACGATGGATTCCAACGGAGCACGTCGCCGACTGACCGGAGTTCCGAGGCTGTCGCAGATGAACCCGCCCAGCAGGCGGGAGTTCCTGCGCCGGATGGGTTACGGGACCCTCTTCGTAGTGGGTGGGCCCACTCTGCTGGCCGCCTGCGGGGACGGTGAAGAGACTGCCGGGTGCACCTTCACCTCAACCAATTCTGGAGACAACAAGCAGGTCAATTTCGCCAACTGGCCGCTCTACATCGACGTCCTGGAGGACGGGTACTTCGAATCGACTTCGCTGCAGGACTTCGAGGCCGCCACCGGGATCAAGGTCAACTACCTCGAAGAGGTCAACGACAACGACTCCTGGTTCGGCAAGGTGCAGGGCCAGATGACCACCTGCGCCAACATCGAGCGAGACCTGGCGGTACTCACCGACTGGATGGCTGCCCGGTTCATCCGCCTCGGCTGGGCCGAAGAGCTCAACAAAGGGAACCTCCCCAACGCCGTCAACCTGGTCGACTCTTTGAAGAGCCCGGGGTTTGACTCCACACGCACCTACACGCTGCCCTGGCAGTCGGGAATGACCGCCATCGGCTACGACCCGGCGCTCACCGGGCGGGAACTCACTTCGATCAACGACATCTTCGACCCGGCTTTCGCCGGCAAGGTGACCATGCTGACCGAGATGCGTGACACGCTGGGGCTGGTGATGCTGGGGATGGGCATCGACCCGGCCACCCCGAGTCTGTCCGACGCCGAAGCGGCCACGGACAAGATACGCCAGTACGTTGAGAACGGTCATATCCGCCGGTTCACCGGCAACGACTACGGCGAGGACCTCGCGGCCGGCAACGTGGTGGCGGCGATCGCCTGGTCGGGCGACATCATCCAGTTGCAGGCCGACAACCCGAATCTGGAGTTCCTCATCCCTGAAGAGGGGCTGATGCTGTGGTCCGACAACATGCTGATCCCGGCCGGGGCAGCCAACCAGGACGCCGCCGAGCTGTACATGAACTCCGTGTACGACCCGACCGTGGCGGCCAAGATCGAGAGCTGGGTGAACTACATCTGCCCGGTGAAGGGGGCCCAGCAGGCGATGCGGGACCTGGGCGCCGAGATCGGTGACGACGACCTGGTGGCGCTGGCCGACGATCCGCTGATCTTCCCCGACGAGGCGACCCTGTCGAAGACGCACATCTTCAAGAACCTCGATGAGGAAGAAGAGCGGCAGTTCAACGATCTGTTCCAAGCGGTGATCGGAGCCTGATTGGCTGCCGTAACTGACGTCGGTAGCGGACTCCCCGGGGTGGGGGAGTCCCCCGCCGTCCAGCTCGAGTCGGTCACCAAGCGGTTCGGCGATTTCACGGCAGTCGACGACATCAGCTTGAGCATCGAGGAGAACCGGTTCTTCGCTCTGCTGGGCCCGTCCGGGTGCGGGAAGACGACCACGCTGCGCATGATCGGCGGGTTCGAGGAGACCACCTCGGGGATCATCCGGCTGCACGGCGAGGACGTCACCGGGCGCAAGCCCTACCGGCGGATGGTCAACACCGTCTTCCAGAGCTACGCCCTTTTCCCGCATCTCACCATCTTCGAGAACGTGGCGTTCGGGCTGCGCCGAAGGGACGTCGCCCCGGCCGAGATCAAACAACGGGTGGGGGAGATGCTGGAGCTGGTCCAGTTGACCGGGCGGGAGAGCCAGAAGCCCCGGACCCTGTCCGGTGGCCAGCAGCAGCGGGTGGCGCTGGCCCGGGCGCTGATCAATCAGCCCCGGGTTCTGTTGCTCGACGAGCCGCTGGGGGCTCTCGACCTCAAGTTGCGCAAGGAGATGCAGATCGAGCTGAAGCGGATCCAGAACGAGGTGGGGATCACCTTCATCCACGTCACCCACGACCAGGAAGAGGCCATGACGATGGCCGACACGATCGCGGTGATGCACCAGGGCCGGATCGAGCGGATGGGCACCGCCACCGAGATCTACGAGGATCCGAGGACCGGGTTCGTGGCCGGGTTCCTGGGCGCCTCCAATCTGATGCACGCCGAGGTCGTCGACGCGTTCGCCGGCGAGGTGGCGCTGGCGCAAGGTGTCCGGCTGCGGGTTTCTCCCGATCGGTTGCCGGCCGGGGGCAAACAGGTGCGGCTCGGCGTTCGCCCTGAGAAGATCCGTCTCGCCTCGGTCGACTCCCCGATGGAGGGCAACGCACTGGAAGGCCGGGTGGTGGATGCGAGTTTCATCGGCGTGTCGACCCACTACCTGATCGAGACCGGGGCGCTCGCCCAGCTGGCGGTGATGGCCCAGAACCTCGAGGACCGCCGCTTCGCTCCCGGCGATCGCGTCCAGGCCGTCTGGCGGCCCGAGCACACGTTCATCGTGACATGAGCGCCGTCGCTCGGGAGGCGCCGCCCACCGCCCGACGGGCCACATGGAGACGCAAGCTGGTTCCCTACGGCCTGCTGCTGCCGGGGGGAGTGTGGCTGATCGTTTTCTACGTCGTGCCGATGCTGCGCCTGGTCAGCGTGTCCCTCCAGAGCGGCATCTTTCCCCGCTACCGTTTCGCCTGGGCTTGGTCGAACTACGCCGAGCTGGTCACCAACTACGGTGGGCAGGCGGTCAACTCGCTCGTGTACGCCTTCCTGGCCACCGCCA
>Ga0209751_10002728_pt1 | contig 17460 bp, 11 predicted proteins | sample RifCSP13_1_FD_184019 | JGI IMG/M metagenome (GOLD analysis project Ga0209751, IMG submission 184019) | Soil microbial communities from Rifle, Colorado - Rifle CSP2_sed 13_1 (SPAdes) (version 2) | ecosystem: Environmental > Terrestrial > Deep subsurface > Rock core/Sediment | place: Rifle... | reverse complement strand
GTCACCGGACATGATCTGGCTGCCGGAGATGGGTTTGGCATTGAGTTAGTTGGTTCAACGATTAAGGGCTACAAGTATGTTAGTGGATCGTGGTCCGAGGTCTTAAGCAGAACTGACAGTACCTATCTGACGGGCGGGTACGGCGCAATCGGAGTTGAAAACAATGCCATATTTGATGACTTTGGTGGCGGTACCGTCGTTGTCAGTGGAGCAAGCGGCAATCTAAATGTCACCCTCGGCACGGCAACCTTATCTGGTATAGGTGTTGTATCTGTCCAAGGTACTTTAACAACTACACTTGCGGTCGCCACATTGTCTGCGACCGGCACAGTAGCCTCCTCAGAGACTGTCGGTAATCTTGATCTGACGCTTGACACGCTGACACTATCTGGTATCGGTGTTGTAGGTGTTCAAGGAACATCTACACCGACACTTGGTGAATTAACAGTAACTTCCGCAGGTACCGTAGATGTACAGGGTACAGCAACTCCGACGCTTGGCGATGCGACCTTATCTGCCGAAGGTACACTATCTGGCCCTGTTGGTACTCTTGATGTAATCCTCGGCACCCTGACACTATCTGGTGTCGCCATTGTAGATGTGTTTGGAACAGCGACTCCGACACTAGGAGAATTGACTCTATCTGGTGTCGCTGCGGTAGATGTACAGGGTACGTTGGATGTAACACTTGGCGTTGCTATCTTATCCGCTGATGGCAATGTCGGTGAAGTCGCTTACGGCGACCTAAATGTAACCCTTGGCGATCTAACTCTGTCTGGGGTCGGTGTTGTAGATGTAGCCGGAGTTGTCAATACAACTCTTGGTGATGCAACTCTATCCGGTACAGCAGTTGTAGACATCTTTGGAGTTGCGACCTCGACACTTGGAGATGTGGTACTTAGTGGCTCCAGTGCTGTAGAGATTGTTGGTGTACTGACTGCTACACTTGCGGATGCTGCTCTGTCGGCAAGTGGTGCCAGTTCTGCGAGTGAGGTATTCGGCACTCTTGATGTAACACTGACTGCTGTACTTGTATCGGTTGGCTTGTCTAAGTATAGTATTGGGCGCTACTCAATCATAGCAATCTCAGATGCAAAGGTGGATACTGGAATGGTTACAATTTCAGACCGGAAACTCGAAGCAGGAACGGCGGTTGTTTCGGATGCGTTGTCTCCAACAGGATTGTGTATAGTGTCGGATGCTCCTGTACCAGCAGGATATATCCTTGTGTCCGATATGCTAGTAGATATGGGAAGCGTCCTTGTGTGGGACGAAGAGGCATAAATGTCAGAGAACAGTTATCATGTTGACGATATTGTACGATTGAGTGCCAGGTTTGAGTTGTCAAATACTCTGACCGATCCTGTGACGGTTACACTCAAGATTACCCCTCCATCTAGTGTAGCCTCATGGCTATCACCTGTAATAAAGGATAGTGTTGGTCTCTATCACTATGACTACACTCCCCCCGTACCAGGAACCTACAAGTACCGCTTCTACGGTGCTGGGACGGTAGAGGCCAATGCAGCCTTGTCTTTCAAGGTCGAATACGAAGGAAGTTAGGTCTTGTCATGCCTATTGATAAAGTTGACATAAGATTGTTACAATAGACTGTTCAGGAGAACAAACATGGCAAATTGGGGCGGCGACGGTAATTTGTTCCAGAAACTCATTCAATCGCTTATGCAGGGTCGCAATGCCGTAAATCAGGACCTTATCAATACTGGAGTTCCTGCTCAGTTGGGACGAGCAATTGGCGGCGATTTGTACAATTTCACTCAGTCTCCAATTGGGCGCGGTATTAGTAATGTTGCTAACAGATTGACTGCACCTACAGATCAGAGAGATATACAAGAGCGCATCCTGAAAGGTCTTATTCAGGGCGGCAATCTAGTTAACCCTGGAGGACTTGAAACATTCACGCAACCTACTCCGGCCCCAAGACGCGCTCCAGGTCTTCAAAGTCCAGTACGTCCAGTAGTTGCCCCTCCGAAGCCCGCTTCGGCAGTCTCAAGGAAGGCATCTGCAACGGCTCGTGTTACGTCTCGTGTGACACGTTCTCCAAAGACCGCTCCTGTAGCGAAGCCAAAGGTGGTTCGTCCAAGAAACCGAGGGTACTAGGGTGCCGTATGCAATCGAGAAAATCGGTGGCGTGTATTTTGTAACCAAACACGGACGCAAGATGAATAGGAAAGGCTACAAGTCTCGAACTCAGGCTATCAAGTACCAGAGAGCACTGTATGCCAATGCTCCAAAGAGTGAGCGTGCCCCCTAATGCGACCGTTCCTTGAGTGGTTAGAACAGCCAGGGTTCCATATAAGCCGAGGTTGGACAACGGTTGACGGATGGATCGGACCAGGCAAAGCCGACCCATTTGACCATCAGGCCCGCATTCTCGGACACTGCCTTGCGCTAACTTCTGAAGGCAAATTACCGTATACAACGATTCTCTTTAGTACGATCAAGAAGTCAGGGAAAAGTATGTGGGAGGCTGCTATCGGTTCTTGGTATGCAGAGGAGGCACCTCCCGGCTCCGAAATCTATGTGTGCGCGAACGACATGGAGCAAGCAAGCAGCCTCGTGTTTGCTAACATGAAGTACGATGCAGACCAAAAGGGATACAAGACATTTAAGGAAGAGATACGTTATCCCAACGGAACAACTGCCAGAGTTTTGGCGAAGGAGTACAAGTCCGCTGCTGGTCGTCAAGCAGATTTAACCCTGTGGGATGAATTGTGGGCTTTCGACAGCGACAGGGGTGTTCGTATGTGGTCGGAGATGACTCTTATCCCTACCTCTAGGTATCCTTTGAGAGTAATCGTTACTTACGCCGGGTATGAGAACGCTGACCCGAACCTGCTACTCGACCTTTACAAGCACATTATAGTGAAGGGGAAGCCAGTACCCGAACTGGAAGATATTACTGACCGTCGTGGTGTACCCGTTTGTTACACATCACAAGATGGACGCTCGTTCGGTTATTGGGATACAGAGCCTCGCCTGCCTTGGCAGACCACAGACTACTACGAGCAAGAAGCGGCTATGTTGCCCCCGCTCCAATTCCTTCGTCTGCACCGCAATATGTGGGTGTCGAACGAAGACCAATTCATCCCTGTGGAGTGGTTCGATGCGGCGGTGGAACGGGGTCAGGCTGCTGGCCTCATGGGGCCGTTGAATATGGTGAGTGAATCACCGTACCGAACTTTCCCGGTGTCGTTGGCAGTGGATGTTGGAGTGAAGCAGGACTGCTCTGCGGTTGTTGGAACATACTACGATGTAAAGCGCGGTCGTGTCGGACTGGCCTGTTGCAGTGTGTGGAATCCAATGAAGATGGGCGAGATTGATCTGGAGGCAACAGTAGAAGCGTATATACATGATATATACAAGAAGCTCAAGGTCATCTCTATTGTCTACGACCCATCCAACTTTCACCGCTCTATGACAACTCTGAAGAAGAGCAACTATCCAATGTTTGAGTTGACGCAGAGTGGAGACCCAATGATTAAGGCGAGTAAGGCGCTGTATGATTCCTTGCGTAACGGTACATTTGAGGCGTATCCTGAGCCGACCCTTCGAGACCATTTGAAATATGCTATTGGCAAGGCTACACCGAGAGGCTTCAGGATTGCCAAGGAAAAGAACTCCAAGTATCCAAACGATGCAGCCGTGGCGCTGGCAATGTCTGTGTATGATTCTATCGAGCGTGCTGGGGTAGATACAAGCAAGCCCATTCGCATTACCAGTCCATTCACGGATCATCAGCAATCGAGTGGTGCATTCCAGCGCCCGCGTCAACGAACAGAGGAAAGCTGGCTTCCAGAGCCGCTAAGGTCAAGGGTAAACTGATGCTTGTTCTAGATTATAAGTGCAAACTATTCAACGGTGTAGTAGCTTATGATTTGTGGTCAACTTATGGTTTACCTCTTGAAGTTACTCAAGACTATATCCGAGAAAAACTTGGTGAAGAGTGGAGAGTAAATCAAGAGGAATTCGACGCCGCAAGAGATGGACACAAGAGGAAATCCCAAAATGTCGCCAATGCTTGAAGCAGTTGCCGACAACATGACCACGGTTCGACTTGCCAACAATTTTTGGTCAAGAGCGCGCCAATTCAACGAGCCGTGGCATAATGCAATTCGACGCTGGAGACGATACTACGATTTTGCCCATTACGGGAACCAAGCACGGCCTAATGAAGACCGTTATGCAGACCCTACCTACACTAACGTCGTTGATCTCGCGGTAGGCATTGTGCTTGCGAACGACATCGAGTGGCGGGCTTATGGGTTCTCCCCAAGCCCCGAAGAAGATGAAGACACTAGCCACATTGAGAAGTACCTGGCAGGTCTGTGGGAGATCAACGACGTTAGAGAAGGCTCATACCAGAAGTTCGATCTGATTCAGAACTTCATGCGTGATGGATGCGGTATCATCTATTCGGTATGGGATGAAGAGATTGCAAAGCGGGTCATGGACATCAAGCCGCAGCAAGACCCTTCATCTCCAGAGGGTGTTACGCTTGTCCCTGTCTACACCGAATCTCCGGTTAGAGTTCAGGTTATCAACCCTCTAAAAGTATTTGCTCTGCCTGGAGGCCCGTATCGTTGGTTGCAAGTCGGTAAGATAGAGCGGGTCAGCGTTTATGATGCTGAATCTATCTATGGTAAGAGGTTCCCTAAGTGGGGGTACCTGACAATGGAGCAGCGTTCCCAACAGTATGGGAACCTGATTGACTACTGGCGACTGGCAGAGATTGATGTGCCTGTTATTGAGCGCAATGCCATCCCACCACAAGATACGGCAATGGGCGGGCCGATGATGGGCAATCAAATGCCTATGCCGGGTATGGGACAGAATGAAGGCATGATGCCAATGCCGGGGCAGTTTGCTACTCCCGCTACCCCGCCCGAGCCTGCCCAGACGCGCAAGAAGTATGTCGTACAGCACTCCTTGGTGTTCGAAGATCAGGTTATCTGGCCGCTGCACAACACGGGGTACGACGACCTACCATTCTCTATAGGCTTCTTCAAGCCCGTGTCGAAGGATGCTCCTAAAGACTGGGGCCACAATATCATGCGGCCTCTTGAGACGACAATTGAACTGCTGGAGAAACTGACCAACAGACGTACCAGACAAATCAACACATTCACATCTCTGCCAATGACCTTGCAGGCTATTGCTGGTCGCCCGCCTGTTCAGATACAAGGTTTGGACATGGATGTGCTGGAACTCAGCCAAGGCGAGGAAATCAAGTTCCCGCAGTGGCCTGGAAGTCCACCAGATGTTGACCGTCAAATTGATTTCATGTTACGTCGAGCGCAACAGTCCGGTTTCTCGGATGTGGCGTTCGGTTCCGGGCCGAGCCAGGTTGCTGGATATGCTCTAAGTCAACTATCGGATACGAACCGTATTCGTCTTGAGCAACCAGTAAAGCACCTGGAGTTCCTGTTGTCGCAGTGGGCGCAGAAGGCGCTTAAGATTACAGCCAAGTACGCTCCTGATGCTGTTATCCGAGTGTATGGACAGTTACGCGGCAAAGACTTCGTTGACCAAGTGTTCAGCCCAGACCTTGCTGACTACAAAGTTAAGGCGTTAATTAAGCCAGAGTTTCCAAACGAGAAAGTACGCAATCACGCTATGGCAACACAAGTTCGTGGCGTTCTATCAGAGAACACAATTATGGAACGCTACTTAGACATCGACCAACCTGATGATGAGAAGAAGCGTCGATTGCGAGATGCCGCAATGAACCATCCTGTGATGGTGCAATATGGGATAATCAATACATTGATGGAGATGGCACAAGCAGGAGATCAGGCAGCAGCTATGACACTACAGCATTTGCTGATGGGACAGGGAACAGGGAACCCTGAAGGACGACCTGAAGAACCGCGCAACAATGAACAGATGATGGGTGTTGCTTCGCCTACTGGACAGCCGACACCAGAAGAGGCTGGAGCAGCGCCACCGGGTCAATCTCCCGAAGACCAAATGAGAGGCATCACCGAAGCTGCTCCTGGGATGACATAACATGACGCACAAAGATGATGTAGATATGCTAAAGCACGCCTTCAAGGACGGCGCGGATATGATGCGGGATGCCTTGAGTATGCCGCGAGACCCTGACCTTGCCAACTACCAGAAGTTGTCTTCGCAAGACTTTATGGATATGACAACGAAATTCGGGTCGGAGCCTGTTATTGACTACATCAAACGTATGGAGATGAAGGCGGGCGGAGTGAAGGAGAAGAAGAATGCCAGTTAGTCCTCTTGCGCCCTTAGTTCGTTTGACAAACGACAAAACCAAGCCAAGGTTGCAGGAACCTAAGTCTATTCCTCGTGTTCGCCTGACTAATGATAGAACGAGTGGAATAGGATACGAGAGGGCTGGAACAAGCGCGTCTCCGGCAGCCTATGCAGCCTGGGCTATGACTGTTCCTGGTAGTGCTCCTTGGATTAAGGGTACGCCTGCCTACAACTATTTCAATCAGTCTTCGGGGGGCGGTGGAGGTGGCGGTTCCGCGCCTTCCGCGCCAGCCGGACCTGCAACACTGCCTCCATTACACGATATCAAATGGACGCAGGCCAACTTCGATGTCCCTGGTGGTCGTAAGCCAAACTGGTGGGTAAACTTAATGCCACAGAATTTGGCGGATGTCGAGCGTCCAGATGTTTCGTATCTGATGATGCTTAACACACTCATCCCGTACCTTAGCCCAGAGGATCAGCGGAACGCTGCTGCCCAACTGTACACTACAGCGGCAGATGCCTTCTCCTACTACAAGCCAGAGAAGACTGGTACCGACATCCCACTGGACATGGACACCATTCGTCGGTCTGCTAAGACAGGACTGACTGCTACAGACCCAGCCTACTTTACTTCTACAGAACGTGCAAAGGAAGTTATGAAGGCATTGAGCAATATGCGTGAGGCTGCGGTTCAAGGCAACCGATGGAAGTTGGGGCCGGGGTACACATGGCTCCAGAACATTACTGGTACTCTACAGAAGTACGGTGGAGTTGGTGGAGAGCGTCAATCCCGAGTACAAGAGCAGGCACTTCTCGGCGCTCTTGACCCACTTTTGGCGCAGGGACAGTCTGGAGAGATTGGGCCTTCTGCCGCTATTGGTAGAATGTTGAGCACACCATTTTTCAGTCAGGATCAACTGTTCAAGAAACGACAAACCCAAACGGGACAACAGTTCTTAGGCGGAATTTCGCCTTACCTGTTCGCATAATTTCATTGCCAGAGGAGGCATATAATGAAATTTAAGTATCGGTTGGAGAGGTGCAGGCTGGATGGAGTCAAAGAGACTTCGGACAGGCTTACGGCACTAGGGGGTCAGGGATGGAAGGTTATCTCGACTGCCCATCATGGCGCTGAGTTGTTTGTGTTACTGGAGTTGGCTTTTGAGAAGCCGGAACAAATGAAGGCTCTTACCGCCGAAGAGCCGAAGCGCGGTCCTGGCCGACCAAAGAAACCTGTTGATGCTGTTGGTATTCCTGTGACCTCTTCGGCGGGCAAGGTATCCATATCCGGTGACGGTCAAGTAACAGTTAATTAGTGAGGCCGAATGGCCTTTGACTTCTCAAAGATATCCCCATATCTACGCAAAAATCTGGCGAGTGGTCGCTCATTGGGTGGCCCCTTGTCAGGTTTTGAGCAGCAACCTGCTTCTCAGCCTGCTCCAACGCCGGAGAGTTACGTCGCGTCTCGTGCAACTCCTGCGGTGCCGAAGGTTGGGGACAGGCTGTTTGCTCAGTTTGATTCTACTGGACGAGCGACATCAACGACTAGTCGAACTGAGTACCCTCTTTACTTCGATCCCCTTCGTCGTCAACTAACAACTGACAGGACCACCATCCCTGCAATCTATGGCATGGTTGGAACCGAAGCATTAAATATCACAACTCCTGGTGGTCAGCCCATTAGTGGCACTGCGGGCCTTGCTGAAGCATCTAAGGCGCAGAGAGACTACGAGTTTATCCGGGGGGCTGGTCAGCGAGTACCATCTGGCGCACGTCCTCGACCACCAATGACCCCCGTTGCGTTACAACAACACAATGCTTATATTAAGCAACTTGCCGGACGCCAGCAGGAGTTAGATGTAGAGGCGCGGTCTCTTGCTCTGCAAGTGGGACAGGTTGCTCGTGGAACTCCTGAATGGGTAGAACTACAGAAGCGCCGTCAGAGCGTCATTATGGAGAATGAGTCCATTCGGCGCAGGGTATTTGAGGAACCAACATCCATTCTGACGATTGGACCTAATGGTGAGCCGATCCCAATAGAGTTTAGACCTTCTGCTGGTGTCGAGAGTTATTTCCTGGGCGGAACACAGTCTACTCTCGTACAGGATATGACGAGATGGTTCAACTGGGAGATTCGTCCTGTACACTCAATGATAGAAACAGCTAGAGCAAAGTCCGCTTTTGTGGACCTTGTTGGCCGAGGTGTGGCGTTGCTGGCCGGTTCTCCTGGCACATCTTTTGGTCTGTTGTGGAGCCAAGCAACCGCACCAATCTCCTTCCTTTCTTCTAGCTTCTCTAACATCCCCATTCGTGGCGGTATCACTATCCCTGTTCCTACCTATGCTGGAACAGAGGAAATAAACCTTCAAGCGCCCCACTTTTCTGTTCGTCCAGACATTGACACGCAAGAGGCAATTGGGAATCTTGTACGCTATGGATGGGATAGAGATGAAGCCGAGCGTATAGTTGAGGACTTGAAACGTGGGCAAGGCTTGTGGGAGGATCGTAGGGCATGGGCGGTCGTTGACATTGGAGCACGTCTTCAGCCATTCGAGACCAAACTACATCTATTAGATGAGGCATGGAAAGCGACATTAGTAGAAGCACCGACATCTCCTTTGCCCGTCCGTGGATTAGGTCCGGCATACTACCAACAGCGTCGAGAAGAAGTAACAAATAACTTGCGTCTTGGTCAGGAAACTGAGGACAGTATTGCACAGATGAAAACTCATCTCGATGCAATCATGTCATTACGGATGACAGACCCGACTGGTGAGCAGATGGATGCAGAGTACCAAATTGCATACCAGAATGCCACAGCAGCATGGGAAGCGGTAAAAGCACGAACCGATGTTCCTTCTTACGCTTATCGTTACACATGGGTACTGGATGATAAGGGCAAGGAACTTGAGGACGCGGCAGATAAGGCTATTGTAGATGCTATTGTCCAGCTAGGTCGGCTACCGGAACCGTGGGAGATAGAAGAGATTACTGACCGCTTTACTAATCCGTTGGCAGAATTGGGTGGCGACGTATTCCTTGACCCGCTCAACTTAATCCCCGGCGTGGTTATGGAGCGTATGCTCGTAAAGCCTATTGGCGGTCTGATTGCTAGGGCAAGTGGCCTTATTGTAGACGCCGCCAAGATGACGAGGCCAGGTAGGTGGGCGGCTAAGGCCCTTGCATCCGAAAGTCTAGCATCTGCTGCTGGAAGGATGGGACACTCTCTTGTTGGACTGCTCCAGCCGGTTGCTAGGGCAAGTGATAGTCCTACGGGGGTTGTTGAGACCCTACAACAAATGCTGCGGGTTATTGCTGGCGATCCGCAGGCTTTGCCATTGGGCGAACTTAGCCGTCTTGGGGTACACGAATGGCAAATGGATTGGCTAAACAAGATTGTGGGTTCGTTGCAAAGAGGTAAGCAGGTACTAACACAGGACGAAGCCATCAAAGAACTAGCAGAGATTGTTGGTGGAACATTAACGGATGAGACAAAGACAGTTGACAATTTGTTCCGTGACCTGCCAAGCCGCGTGCAAGATGCCATTATCAACAAGCAGCGCCTTTGGGAGAATGGTCTTGTAGACGAGGGAATGACAGCGCAATTTGCAAAAGCGGTTCGTGCTCACGAAGTCGTTGAGGGTGTTGTTGTACACAAGTATTGGCGTCAATTCATTACAGAAGTCTCTCGTCTACAAAACAGGATATGGGGCATCCACATCAAGTTGTTGTTGACCGCTCGCCCCGCATTCACCGTATGGAACTTTGTAGACACCATGACCCGTGCTCTTATATGGGGTGCGGACTTTGATGATCTGGAATCAATCTACCGACTACAGTCTAGGATGGGAGGTTTTCTGCCGGAACTGGTTGATTCGTGGGCACGCGGCGCAGGTGAGATTGACAAACTTACTGACCCACATCTGGTACAGAAAATCCTGTCCGGTGAAATAAAGCCGAGGTTCGGGCTTGCGAGTGTATTTTACGAGGGCTTCAAGAGTGGTGGCGATCCGTTTGCTAAGTGGACACGAGGACTATCACTTGTAAACGCTGTCACAGAAGGCACTTGGCGTGCCCGTCTCTTCCACCGCCAATGGCTAAAGCAGTTTAAGGTTGCACGAGGTTTGTTGGATAATGCTCTGCCGGGGCTGTTTGCCAAGTATGGGGTACAAGATTCCCGAGTTCTAGATATGCTTCAGGAACTCTATGTAGAAAACAACCTGAATGGTGCTGCCTTCTTGCAGGCTGTTCAGGAGACCATTCTTGGACGTAAGGGTGTCGTCGGTATTATGACGCCGCCCGGTGTTCTGGCTAACCTTGCGACTGTATCTGGACCGGAGCAGGCAAGTCAGGTTGTAGGTGAAATATCTCGTGCTCTTCGTCAACTGGCAAACGACGGCAACTTTACTGATGAGAGTATTGATGCTCTCATGGACGCCGTTCAGAAGAACTACCGCGAGATCGCTGCTGCTCGTAGAGAAGCAGCAGGACCGCTTCGTGGTGCTATTGGCGGTATCAATACAGACACGAAACTAGAGCCTCCTGTCTTTCCTTCTGCCGAAGAGATGACTGCCAAGGCTACTGGCGAGGTCGGCCAAGTTAATGTGGCTGCACAGAGAGCCAATCTGCAAGAGGAGTTCGAGCGCCTCAGTTCTCGAATGTGGGACACAACAATCTCTCCAGAGGAGTTAGCAGCAACTAGGCAACGTATTGCTGAGATAGATGAAATCCTGCGCCCCTCTACAGTTGCAGACCGTGCAGCACAAGAAGTTGCCGCTACAGTACCAGAACATGAACAGGTCGTACTGGAAGAGGTGCGTACTATTGACCAGGCCCTTGCAGACCAATTGAGAGGCGAGATACTTGAACCCGGCCAGTCTGAGGCCCTTCGAGTTCGTCTGCATAATGAGGCAACCTTCTGGGCAGCAGGTAAGCGCGAGTTTGCTGAGAACTATGCATCTGTTCGTGTAGCAGCATCTCAGAATGTACAGAATGCTGCTGCTGGTCTTGAAGAACTAAACCCACAACTTCGTCAAGCGGCAGACTACATGGATGTGCTGAGAGACGGGTTGGAGCGAGACATCTCCCGCTTCCGTGAATACACTATTCGTGGTCCTAATGGTCCATTGCGAGTATCACAGGGTACTGATGCGTCTTATGTCGTTCAGCGATGGAACCAATGGTTCATCATGTATGGAACCAAGTGGAGCGAGTCCGCAAACATGCTACGAGAAGTCAATGAACTCGTGGCGAAGGGAGACTTCGTAGAACTTGCGCGACGACTGGAAGCTAAAGAGTTCCCGAGTTGGCTGGAGTTGTGGCAGAAGGCAGGATTTGAGTTTGACATAGCAGAAGATGGCACTCTGCTGTCTATGCGCTATCCAAAGACAAGTCCTATTCGTCCGATCTACACTAGGGACAGGCGTCCGAATATCCTGCGAGAGTTCTTGCAGTTCAATGGTTCGTCTGACCCGTGGAACTTCAATGTTGCCTTTATGCAAGAACCTGCTGTTAGTGCATCTGCATGGAAGGAACTTCTTGGAACAAAGACGGATGAGGTTGTGCAGGCCGCCGCTGAAGGCGCAGCGATAGTTGCTCCAGTAGCCGATGATGCTGCAACACTTGCACAAGCAGTTGATGCTCGTAAGGTTCCTGACCCAGATGTAGATGAAGCATGGCGAGCAGTTGTTGCACACCCAGAATTAAGACTTAAGTACCCAGCAGCTAAGGGCGGGTTTGAGCCATTCCAAGATTGGGCAAACAGGGAAATCAACAATCTACGTCGTATTGGAACTGCCGATGCTTTGGAGAAGGCCCGCTCCCTGGAGTATCAACTTGTGCGGGCACGTCAGACCTATCGTGCCCTGCTTGTAGAGCGGGGACTGCTGGATGTTGTCGAGATGCCTCTACCTGGAATCAACATGGTGGATGAGGCTACTCGTACCTATCAGAACATGGCAGGCGAGGCTAATCAGGCCGAGGCTTCCTTGGACGATATGATTGACACTTGGCGTACCTATGCCAAGGAACAGGCCAGCACGGGCGGTTGGCGTACTGCCACATTCGATGAAGCACAAGGCAAAACCGCATTGAGTGCTGCCGAAGAGATGTCTGACCTGATTGACAGGGCCATTGTTGTTACCCAGCGCGGAAGTAAATCGGTTGCTGGACTAACAGGATGGGATGAGGCAGGTCGCTTCCTTGGTACAGTATTCGATGGTGCATTGCCTGTAACTAACAAGGTGATGATTGACTACTCTACGCAGAGCAAGTTCCTGCGTACTATGCGTAACTTCTTCCCATTCATTCGTTTTCAGTTGCGATCTATGCCGATGTGGGCGGAGACGGTTGCTTTACATCCAGAGATTTTGGCTTTCTACTTCAAGTATATGCAGGCAAGCAAGCGGTTTGCTTATCAGCGCGGCGCTATTGATGTGACTGGGAATGCTAGGCCATCTTTGGCGGGGTATATACCTATCCCTGGCACGGATACTTGGATAAGCCCGATTGCTCCTATCTCTTTGCGTTATCTGTTCCCACGAGCAGACTACTACGATGACACAGCGAATGAGACCTCTATCTTTGAAGATGTCGTGAACTATATGTCCCAGACCGGACAATTGATGGGCATTAGCCAACACCCGTGGATGGCTTTTGTGTTGTTTGGCTATGGCATTCTAAGTCCGGGCAGGGTAAACCGCTATCCTGCCATACCACAGACCAAACTGATCCCTCCAGTCATTACGCGGGCTTTCATGGAGAACCTGCGACGAATGGGTACATGGGGACAGGCAACAGCGGATATGATTGACCCAGAGTTTGTGGCGTCTGACTATCTAATCGAGCGCAGGGTACTAGTCAACGCATTGAATGCAATCAGCGACTTGGACAGAGATGTTGACTGGAAACGCTGGTATGTATCTAACATCGCCTCCGCTGTCAGCATTGACCAACGATATGCTGAAGGCAATGAGTCGGCTCTAGACTTGTGGGAAAAGGCAAGAGACGAAATTGGTAATGAGGAATATTCTTCTGGGCTTGTCGGCTACTTCACTGGTATCTATGGCAAGGAATTCACTGATGCAGATGCCGAACTAGAGCGCCTGCGCAGAGAAATCAACAGCTTGAGAATGACTTTGAACGACGAGATCGGTGCTGAGGTTCTTGGTCTAGACATGAATGCCGAGAACAGACACCAGTATTATCAGGATCAGAGGTTCAATACGCCCGAGGGCTACCTATACGGACTGCGTTCCCTTATCGGCTGGTCACGAGCACCTGACACGGGAAGGCAACTATTCGGTGAAGAGAGACTACAGAACATTGCTATGCGTGTGAGACAGGAGCAGAAGGTTCAGGCATTCTATGATGATGCTTTGAACCTGCGTAACTCGTTGCAACAGGGCCTTGCGTCTTTGCCCATCGGCGCTGCTGGAGCACTCAAAGAAAAATACTTCCAAGAATATAACGAGGGCATGGCACGTCTCTTTGGCGACGAAGAGACGAGAATGCTTATCAACAAACCGAACGATTACATTGGATACAAGCCTACGTCCCTGGTGTATCAGCAGGCTCGGAATATGTGGTGGGAGACGATACGCAATACTGCACCTGTTCCAGACTTTACTCGTCCTAATGGATATGTAGAGTGGAAAGAGAAGTACGACGCATGGCTTGCCGAGATAACATCTCCACAGAATGTTGCGTTCTTGGTTCGTGATTTAGAAGGCATGTTCACCAGTCTGGAGTGGGCAGATGAAACGAACCGACCCGAAAACATGATGGGATTGCTTGCTGTCGAGACTACCCCAGAAGGGTTTGAGACATGGAAGAAGGAGAATGATAGTGTTCTCCAGGCTATTGAGTATGTTCACGGCAGATACTTCCTTGATGAATACTTCCGAGGCATTGAGGGTAAGAATGTAGACGAGTCAACTCTATTCAAGCGGTTCTTCGACCGCAAGTATCCGGAGGGTGCAACCGACGAGAACTACATTGAATGGATACAGAAGGAGTATGGCGACAGGTTTAGCGACGGGCAAATCATTGCTGCTGTTCATGGTCGCCCTCGGACAACTCCAGAAGAGAGACAGGAACAGGGGGCTGGCCCGTTGAAGCCTGTGTTGAATAGCATCTTTGAGGAGTTGTCTGGGATTGCTCCTGGCACAGAGTACGGCGACTTCTTGGATGCCTACCGCTCTGTTGGTGGCAGGGAAGGTGACATTGATGTTGTCTATAACCCGATTACCGGCCAAGGAACTAAAGTAATTGACTTCCCAAGCGACAAGAGCAAGGAATGGGCAGACGATGTTTTGGCAAAGATCAGAGAGGCAAAGCGCATTATGGGGCTGGACAATATCTCCGATGCCGAACTGAAGGATCGTGGTGATGCTCGTAACCTGAACGACACCTTCCGTGCATCTGTTGAGCAGACTCTAGGTGATGACTTCTATACGCTGTATGGATACTACAATGGCCTAAGTCTGAGTGAGCAGTCCGCCTTCCGCAAGAGCAGTAAGGAAGACTATGCTCGTATTGAAGAGTACAGAAAGATGCGGGATGCCTATGCGGAACAGAACCCACTCTGGGCTAAGTATTATGTTGAGGCAGATAAGAAATCAACCTCTGGTGGGGGAGGTGGTGGAGGTCGTGCTGGAGGTGGTACTGGCGCTGCTCGTAGCCGTGCTGCTGTACCACCTGGCGGCTTTGCATCTCCTGGCCTACGATCTACCTTAGATGCCCGCTATCTTGCGCCACATAATCTAGGACGTGCTGGAACCACGCGTGCCCCAGTATGGCCGAGATGGTTGTTGGAAAAGATAGGGGAAGTTATGGCACAGGAAGTTGCGGCCCTGGTTGAGGATGGAACTGTTTTGCCGCCCCAAGTCGAGGAATATCTAAAAAATCTTGCCGCCCGAAACAATGATGCTAGGCTGACAATCGAACCTACCTTGGTATTGAATGAAAAGGCAAAGGTGCTGGCTACTCCGCTAGTTCGATTGACGAACGATCAAACTAGGCCAAGTTAATGGCTTAATTCCCCCTTTACATGACTATGGCACTAGAGACATAAATGCACTAGAATGCTAACATAATACAATCGCACTTGGAGGTGCAGAATGCCTGACCCACTGCCCTCTGGTTCGCCACAGGCCGGACCTGTAGCCCCTACAGCACCCGTGCCCGCAGGACCTTCCCCGGAAGCAACCCCGCAGCAACCAGTAGGTACCACGCAGGTCGAGATTGATGTTCTGAAGGCACAGTTAGAGGCCGAGAACAAGCGCAACATCTCGCGGCTCCAGTCTTCTCTGATGTCCCAGCAAGAGACGAACAAGCGTCAATGGGAAACTGAAAGAGAAGAGTACGAGCGTAAACTTGCCGAGTCTTACATGAGCGGCATGGATGAGAAAGAGCGCGGCGAGTACGAGAGAGATTTGCTTCGCAATCGTCTAGCAACGATGGAGCAGAAACTCTCCGTATCGGAGACCGAAAAGCAGCAGACCGCTTCTATGGTTCAATCTGCTGCCTGGTTCATGCAGATGGGTGTAAAGCCCGACACATTGGACTGGTCAACTCCCGAGTCTCTAGCACAAACAGGAACAGAGGCGCTTCAAGCGCATGTGAAGAGTATGGAGCAGCGATTGGCTGAATTTGCCAACAAGCCCGCTCCGGCAACTCACACTCCTGCAACGCCTTCGCAGCCCGCTGCTACTCCAACGCCGGTTGTCACAACTAATACCGGAACCCCATCTACTGTTTCGACCTTCGAGGATATTCGTCGTGGGTTGCAAGAGCAGTTGGGCAAGCCTGTAACCGATGAAGACGTATTCAAGTACGCAGAGCGTTCTCCATCAGTCAGGACCAAACTAAATGAACTGGCTCAGGCGGAAGCGGAGAGGCGAGCTTTGGCTCGCGGGGCGTAAATCCCACTCACGCCATTTCCGCTGCCTGACAAGGAATAGGAAATGGCATCCTTCAACACTACTGATCTAAGCAACGCCATCATCACACTGAATGAGAAGCGCCTGCTTACGCGTGCCCAGCCGCGTCTGATCCACGGACGCTGGGCTGAAATCGCAGAGTACAAGGGCTACAATATCTACTCGATGAGGCGCTATGCCCAACTGTCAGCGGCTACTACCGCTCTAGGTGAAGGCACGACCCCCGCTGAGACCACTGTAGCCAACCCAACCACTGTCACAATCACTCCTTCTGCCTATGGCTCGTGGATGGCCTTCACTGACCGTCACGACCTTACCTCCTTCGATCCTGTCATCGCAACGATGTCTGGATTGCTTGGAGATCAGGCGGGCTTGACTGTTGACACAATCGTCCGCAACACGCTGACCGCGAACGCGACTGCCGACTACTCTGGCGCTGCCACAACCCGTGCAACGCTGGATGTCATGAACGACAAGATTGCTTTCGTTGACTGGATTCAGAACTACGTCGAACTGTTGGCTGCAAACGCCCGCAAGATCGACGGCATGTTCAAGTGCATTGCCCACCCATATACCCTAGAAGCATTCTTCACCGATCCGACGTTCTCCGCATTCATCTCTCGCTCGGCTCCTGAGTCGATGAGGAATGGATTGTTGGGCACGATCTTGGACTGCGAACTGTTCATCTCTTCAAACTCTCGTGTCTATGTAGATGCGGGCCAGAACTCAACCGAAGATGTGTACACCATGCTGTTCATCGGTGCCGAATCTCACGGTGTAGCAGGGTTCATGGGGCAGATGCCTAACCTTCAGATCGACGGTGCCGGACCAGAGGGCGAAAACCTGACGGGCCAGGACAAAAAGCCGGTTGAACTCATCATGTACGATTTGGGTGAGACTGGTTTCGATCCGTTGAAGCAGCGCGGAACTGTTGGTTGGAAGGTATACCACGGCGAAGCAGTGCTCAACGCAAACTGGATACGCTGTCTTGAGCACGTAAATAGTTTTAGTTAGATATTTCACAATCTCGTGAAATATAGAACTTTACCAACTGAATGTGTTATTCGACGGGCCGGAACTGTCGAGCACGTAGCACATTTAGAGCACTTTGTCAATACTCTTACGAGATCGGTTCTTTGTACCTTGCCCTTTGGCGAACTGATCCGCAAGCAAATAAGGATAATGAAATATGGCAACTGATAACAGGGCCAGCAGCCTCTTGCCGAAGGTTGGTGAGTTTGATGTATGGCCTCGCGCACTAAAGATCGAC
>Ga0209751_10002727_pt1 | contig 17462 bp, 18 predicted proteins | sample RifCSP13_1_FD_184019 | JGI IMG/M metagenome (GOLD analysis project Ga0209751, IMG submission 184019) | Soil microbial communities from Rifle, Colorado - Rifle CSP2_sed 13_1 (SPAdes) (version 2) | ecosystem: Environmental > Terrestrial > Deep subsurface > Rock core/Sediment | place: Rifle... | reverse complement strand
CAAGGATCAATTGTCGGCGGCGATTGCGGCGCAAGTGGCCGGCGGCAAGCACCTTGGCCGGATCCTGATCCAGAGGGAGCAGCTGTCCGAAGCCGATCTATTGCTGGGCCTGAGTCGTCAGGGCATGCGGGCCCTGGCGCAGGGCGCGCAGGTCGATTTCGACGGCCTGGCCGACGCCATCCTGGGCGGCATGGTTACCGCGGAGCAGCTCCTGACGAGCGAACTCGACCCCATGCGGGCAACGCTCGCAAGGCTGGCCTGCGACGCGCTCAGGAGCGCGCTGCCGGCGGCGCCGTCGAGGGAAGCGCGGGAGGAAGTAGGGGCAAGGACGGCCGACGTTGAGCCGGTCGCGGAAGAGGAGATGGCGTTCAATCTCTTGCCGGACGACCACGATCCCGAGCTGATGGCGGAGTTCATCACGGAATGTCGCGACTACATCCAGAAAGCCGAAGTGGCGCTGCTCTCCCTGGAGACCAACCCTGACGACGACGAAGCCGTGAACACGGTCTTTCGCGCCTTTCACACGATCAAAGGCACGGCGGGCTTCGTGGGGATCGACCCGGTGGCGAAAGTGGCGCATCACGCCGAGTCGCTCCTGAGCCGCATTCGAGACCACGAGATACGCTGCACGGGGGGCTACGCGGACCTGTCGTTGCGCTCCGTGGACGCGCTGAAGGACCTGATGCAGGCCCTGCAAGACGCGCTGGCGGGTGACGTGGTGGAAACACCGGAGGGGCTGGAGGACCTGCTGCGGCTGCTGGCTGATCCCGAGGCAGCCGGCATCACCGGCGAGCCCAGCGTCGACGGCGATCTGGCAGTGCCGCGCCTTGGGGATATCCTCGTGGCTGAAGGCCGAGCCGGCCGGGCCGACGTGGAAGCCACCGCTGCCGGGCAAGGAGAGCGGCTCCTTGGCGAGGCCCTGGTCCAGTCCGGTGTCGCCTCTGCCGGTGATGTCGCGAGGGCGCTGCGGACGCAGAAGCGGCTGGCGGCCGACGACCGAACGGCCGAATCGTCGGTCAGAGTGCGGACCGACCGCCTCGACCGACTCATCAATATCGTGGGTGAGCTGGTCATTGCGGACTCGATGGTCTCCCAGGACGCGGTGGTCATCTCCGGCGGTCATCTCGATCTGGTCCGGAAGGTTAACCACACGAGCAAGATCGTGCGGGAGTTGCAGGACCTGACGATGTCGATGCGCATGGTGCCGCTCAAGGCGACCTTCCAGAAGATGGCGCGATTGGTGCGAGACCTGGGCCAGAAGAGCAAGAAGGCCGCCGAGTTCATCACGGAAGGCGAAGAGACCGAGATCGACCGGAACATGGTGGACATCCTCAACGATCCGCTTGTGCATATGATCCGGAATGCCATGGACCACGGCATCGAACCGCCGGAAGAACGCGAGTGGCTCGGCAAGCCCAGAAAAGGGAGCGTGTGGCTCTCCGCCTACTATCAAGGCAGCAACGTGGTCGTCGAAGTGCGCGACGATGGCCGGGGGCTGAATCGGGAGAAGATCGTCGAGAAGGCGCTGGCGAGGGGGCTCATCGAGTCCGAGAAGGGCCTGTCGGACAGCGCGGTGTTCACACTGATCTTCGAGCCGGGCTTCTCGACCGCGGAGCAAGTGACGGACATCTCCGGCAGAGGCGTGGGGATGGATGTGGTGAAGAGGGCCATCGACTCGTTGCGGGGTCGCATCGAAATCGCCTCCGCGGCAGGGGAAGGGACCACCTTCAAGATCCGCCTGCCTATCACGTTAGCCCTCACGGATGGGATGCTCGTGAAGGTGGGACGGGAGCGCTACATCATCCCCACGCTCAACATCTCCATGAGCTTCCGTCCAGCCCTCGGAGCCCTCTTCACCGTCGCCGATCGCGGGGAGCTCGTGATGTTTCGAGACGACCTGATGCCGATCATCCGGCTGCATCGCCTGTTCCACGTCGTGGGGGCGGTTGAAGACCCGGCGCTCGGCCTGCTCGTAATTGTCGACGACGGCCGGAACCGGTGCGCGCTGCTCGTGGACGAGCTCCTCGGCCAGCAACAGGTGGTCGCGAAGTCGCTCGGCGGCAGCATCGGCAAGGCGCCGGGGATCTCAGGCGGCGCCATCCTGGGCGACGGTCGCGTGGGCCTGATTCTAGACCCCTTTGCCATCATCGCCTTAGCTGGCCAGGGAGGGAACACGAACGAGCGAATAGCGCATCTTATGCCCGCGTAAGCCACCAGTGCGTGAAGCAATACGAAGGAGGAGTCATGAGCACGATCAGTCAGGTAGCAAAAAGACCGAGCCCCGGGACACCAGAAGGACAGGGCAGCAGCGTCGCGGGGAAGTACCTCACGTTCTTTCTGAAGGGTGAGGAGTATGGCCTTGAGATCCTCAAGGTCCAGGAGATCATCGGCATGATGACGATCACGCCGGTGCCGCGCATGCCTGAGTCCATGCGTGGCGTGATCAACCTCCGGGGCAAGGTGATCCCCGTCGTCGACCTGCGGCTCAAGTTTGGGATGGAGGCGGCTGAGCAGACGGACGAGACGTGCATCATCGTCGTGCAGGCTCAGGGCATGGAGATGGGCATCGTGGTGGACCGCGTCTCCGAGGTGCTCGATATCATTGCCGACGACATCGAGGATGCACCGGCCCTCGGCGCCGACGTGGACACCGACTACATCCTGGGCATCGGCAAGGCCGAGGGGCGCGTGAGACTCCTCCTAGACATCGTCAAGGTGCTCTCCACCAATGAGGTCGTAGACGCCCCCACCGTCTCCGACAGCGCCGACGAGTAGCGCCCTCTAGATTCACCGCGGCCCCTGCCGGTTGGCCCGATGGGTCGCCGGTGGGGGGTTGCTCTCTTCGCGATGGCGTCCTGCAGCCTGCGCTGGTCTATGAGAGGGCCGCCAAGGTTCCGATGATTACCTCGGGAGGATGAGGCCTATCGTGGCAATGCGATGGCGTGCGGAGACGCTGTGCGGGACAGATCGCTCGGAGTTCGGGCCTTCGCCAGTACTTGCGTCGGCGGCGCAGGGGACGAATATCCCCATCCGCCTGCCGTGACGGCCATAGGCATCACGGTCTTGGAGGGATAACATTCTTGTCTGATGGCCCATGTAATGGGTCAAGCCTACGCCGAGCGACGGGAGCCATGATCCTCACAACTCGCCTCGACAACAGCATGCTGGTGCTCAACAGCGACCTGATCGAGCACATCGAATCGACGCCGGACACGGTGGTCACGCTGACCAACGGCAAGCGCTGGGTGGTCCGCGAGTCTGTTGAGGAGGTGGTCGAACGGATCATCGAGTACCAGCGGGCTATCCGGATGCGGGCGGTCGAGGAACTAGTGCTCGCGACTGGTGAATCCCACTCCGAAGGGAGCTAAGGCTTGGACATCGCGACGCTTGTCGGGCTGCTGCTCGGGTTCGGCGCGCTCATCGGTGGCTTCCTCATGGAGGGCGGCTCCATCGGTGGCCTGCTGAACCCATCGGCGGCCATCATCGTCATCGGCGGGACGCTGGGCGCCGCACTGGTCAGCTTCCCCATGGGGGTGATCGGAGGCTTGCCGAAGGCGGTCGTGAAAGCTTTCTCCGAGAAGCGAGAGGGAGAGTCGGAGCTGGTGCGGACGTTTGTGGCCCTGGCGGAGAAGGCGCGTCGGAGTGGGTTGCTGTCGCTTGAGGACGATGCGCAGGCCTTGCCCGACCCATTCATGCGAAAAGGGGTGCTGTTGGTCGTGGACGGCACGGACATGGAGACCATTGAGACAGTGCTGGACTCCGACATCGCCTCGGCCAAGAAACGGCACGAGAAGTTCTACGCCGTATTGGAGACGATGGGAGGCTACGCCCCCACGATGGGCATCATTGGCACGGTGATGGGCCTGGTCAACGTGCTGAGTAACCTCGACGAGCCCGGCGAGCTGGGCCACGCCATCGCGGTCGCCTTCATCGCCACCCTGTATGGCGTGTCGACCGCGAACGTCCTGTATCTGCCCCTGGCGAGCAAGCTGAAGAGCCGCAGCAAGGAAGAGATTCACCTGCGTGAGGTGATGCGGGAAGGAATCCTCTCGATTCAGGCAGGGAACAACCCGAGGATCGTGCAGGAGAAGCTGCAGGCCTTCATGTCGGCCTCGGCGCGGGGCGAAGGGAAACCGGCCTCGCCGCAGGGCGCCGTTGGGGCTGAGCCCGACGCGCTCGCCGAGCCGGCTTAGGGCAAGGAGGGACGGAGCCCTTGGCGCGCCTCGAAGAGCCAGAGAAGCCGGAGAACCACGAGCGGTGGCTCATCACCTACGCGGACATGATCACGCTGCTCATGGTGTTCTTCATCGTGCTGTACGCCAGCTCGATCGTCGACAGCAACAAGTTCCAATCGCTGGCCGCGTCGCTCCAGCAAGCCTTCAATGTCGACGTGCTTGAGGGCTTCGATCTTGAGACCACGAGCGCGGACCCAGCCGCCGCGGAGGCGCTTGTTGCGGCGCTGAAGCAGGACGTTGAGTCGCTGCGGAGTGAGCTCGACGCCCTGCGCGGCCCGGCCCTGTCGCGCGGCGACATCGCCGTGGAGGTCAACCGGGAGGGCATCCTCATCAGCATCTACGGGAACCTACTGTTCGATTCCGGAAAGGCCACCATCAACTACGAAGCGCTGGACGTGCTGCAGCGTGTCGCGCGGGCTATCGCGACCAAGCCATACCCCATGCGCGTCGAAGGCCACACGGACAGCATCCCCATCGAGACGCAGGTGTACCCCTCGAACTGGGAGCTCTCGACGGCCAGGGCCACCGCGGTGGTGCGCTATCTCATCGACAGCGGCATCAGCCCCCAGCGGGTACAGGCCGTGGGCTACGGCGAGACGCGGCCGCTGAACGGGAACCTGAACCGCGACCAGCGGGCCCGCAACCGAAGGGTGGATATCCAGCTCATCTATCTCCCCTCGCTGCAGGCGTTGAGCGACGCCGACATCGGGCGCATCACCGCAGGACGCGCGGCAGGCGCCCAATGAGGAAGCTCATGATCGTTGGCCTGGTCGTGCTGCTCGCGGGCGCGGGGGTGGGTGGCTGGCTGGTCTTCTCGTCGAAGTCGAAGGCGGCAGACGCCGGTGACACGCACCACGAAAGCGCTCCCATCGTCGGCCTCATGTTTCCGACCAAGGAGCGCGTGGTCAATCTGTCCGATAGCGGCGGATACCGCTATCTGAAAACCGAAGTGATCATCGAGCTGGGGCTACCGGCGAAGGAACTCGAAGGTATTGGCGCTGAGGCCTACAAGAAGAAGCAGGAGGTGATCGCCAAGGAGTTGGCCCCCATAACACCGCTCCTGGACGATGCGATGACCACGCTGCTGTCGAGCAAGAAGGCGTCCGACCTGCTGACCGCGGAAGGGAAGGCTGCATTGCGGTCGGAGCTCAAAGAGCAGCTGCAGGCCGTTATTCACGCGTACCCGGTCAACGGGGTCTATCTCGCGCAGTTCATTATCCAGTGAGCGCTCCGAGGGACATGGTGGCATCCACCAAGCAATTGGCTCAGCACGAAATCGACGCCCTCCTGTCAGGGTTGGCGGAGGGTAGAGGCGAGGACGCACAGCGCCTGAACCCGCAGCGCGTCAAACGCTACGACTTTCGGCGGCCAGACAAGTTCTCCAAGGACCATCTCCGTGTGATCCAGTTGGTCTTCGATACCTTCGCGCGTCTCGCTGGATCGGTCCTGTCCTCGCTGCTGCGCGGGCAGGTGCAGGTCCGACTCACCTCAGTCGAGCAGATCTCTTACGATGAGTACATCCAGCAACTGCCGAACCCGACCGCCATTTGCCTGTTTAGCGCTGATCCACTCCCCGATCGCTCCATCCTCGAGCTCAACCTGCCAGTCTTGTACGCGATTATCGACCGACTGTTGGGGGGCACAGGCAAACGTCCTCAGCTGCAGGTGTTCCGGGAAGCAACGGAGATCGAGCATGCCTTGGCGCGCTCGGCGATCGTCCACATGCTGCGGAGCTATCAAGAGGCGTGGGGCAACGTCGTCGCCATGACCCCCCGCCTGGAGGACCTGGTCTTCAACACCTCATTCATCCCGTCGGGTGTGCCGGGAGTGGTGGCCGCCATGGCCGTCTTGGAGATGAACATCATGGGCGTGACCGGCACCATCAGCACAGCGATCCCATACACGGTCCTTGAGCCGGTGATGGCGAACCTGAACTCGCAGATGTGGCTAGCTGGTCCCAGGCGCGCATCCAGGAGCGAGATGAAGCAGCCGAGCCAGCGCCTGCGGGACGTGGCGTTGCCGGTGGCGGGCATTCTTGGTGAGGCCGAGGTGAGCCTCCGCGACTTCCTGAAGCTCCAGTCGGGCAACGTCATCCGCCTCGACACGAGTCCCGGACAGGAGATCAAGGTGACGGCCGGGGGAGCGGCGAAGTACGCGGCGTTACCGGGGCGGGTCGGGAACCGCCTGGCGCTGCAGATCACGAAGGTAGTGAAGGACAACGACTGATGGCAGACAAGACAGAGATTTCTCTCGACGAGCTCAAGGCACTGGGCCTTGTAGGCCCAGATTTCGAGCTGGAGGCGACCGGCGCGCCTGAGCTGCGGGCAGCGCCGCCGCCCACGGCCGCCGTTGGGCCCGAACCAGGCTCAGAGGCGCCGGCGAAGCTCGAAACCCAACTCAAACGGCCATCCGGTTCGGGAGGCGAAGCCGTAGGGAAGGAGGAGCCAGTAACCGTTCGGCCGGTGCAGTTCTCGTCGCTTGCGGCACCTGCTCAGGCGGGCGTGCCCGTGGACGGGAACCTCGACCTGCTTCTCGAAGTTGCCCTGAACGTGACCGTGGAGCTGGGGCGGGTGCAGATGACGGTACAGGAGATCATTGCGCTCCAGCCCGGCTCTATCGTCGAGCTCGATAAGCTGGCGGGCGAGCCGGTGAGCATTCTGGTGAATGGCATGCTCGTCGGCTATGGCGAGGTCGTGGTGGTCGACGAGCGCTTCGGCGTTCGTGTCACTGAGATCATCTCGCCCGACCCCCGGTTGGGCGTGGGCTGATGCTACCGTCGTTCAGGCTCTTGCCGCTGAGCGGCAGGAGCCTCCTCACAGGGGTAGGGCTGATAGCTGTCGTTGTCGTGGCTGCGGTGGTGCTGATTTGGAACTCGCCAAGCGGCGGGTTGCCGGGATCCGGGAGCAGAGAGGCAGACCTGCTGAAGGACATCGGCGTCAAGCTGGCGGGCGTCGTCGCGCTGATCTACGGCTTTGCCTGGCTGCTCCGCCGTCTCTCTGCCGGGCGGCCAAACGCCGCAGCGGGGTGGCCTCGCCTGGAGCTTCTGGATACGCTGGCGCTCGGTCCTCAGCGCGCCGTCCATCTCATCAGGGCCGGCGGTCGCACCTTTATCGTTGGCGCCACTCCCAGCCAGCTGACGCGTCTCGGCGAGCTGGCCGAAGGAGACGGCAACTGGGTAGAGGTACCGGGGAGCGGGCAAGAAACCGACGCCTAGTGGCTGCCGGCATACCGCCGGGGCTGGCCTTACCGGCCTACCTTCGTCGGCTGGATCCGGTTAGCCGGAAGTACTCTGCTCTTCGTCCGCGAGAACCGACGTTTCCTGGCGCAGCGTCCCTATAACACACGGGCGGGTGAATGGCACGATGGCTTCAGCTGATGATGCCACGAGCCCTCTCCTTTTTCTCCAAGTACGCCAAGAGGCCCGGGAAACTGCTCTCGGGGCAGTGGCTCGGCCTCGCGACGCTGGGTCTGCTGGTCTTGCCGCTGGTGGGGTGTGTGGAGGCAACGCAGAACGGCATCAGCGTGCAGGTGAATGGGGGCCAGACCGGGGCGGGTAACCTCACGCTCGTGCAGATCATCGTCCTGCTGACGGTGCTTTCGCTGGCGCCGGCGGTGCTCATGCTCTTCACGTCATTCATCCGTATCGTGATCGTGCTCTCGTTTGTTCGCAGCGCGCTGAGCGTTCCGCAACTGCCGCCCAATCAGATCCTGGTGGGCCTGGCGCTGTTCATGACGCTCTTCGTCATGTGGCCCGTATGGCAACAGGTCAACCTGGACGCCCTACAGCCTTACCTGGCGGGAGAGATGGACAACGACGTCGCCTTCAACCGAGCGATGGCTCCTGTCCGCGGCTTCATGCTGCGTCAGACCCGGGAGAAGGACATCGAGCTGTTCATGGCTATGGCCAATACGCCCGATGCCGACACCGTCGAGGACGTGCCGAACCACGTCCTCACTCCAGCGTTCATCATCAGCGAGCTCAAGACGGGGTTTCAGATGGGTTTCCTCGTCTTCGTCCCCTTCCTCATCATCGATCTCGTTATCTCCAGCACATTGATGTCGATGGGCATGATGATGCTGCCGCCGGTGGTCATTTCCTTGCCTTTCAAGGTCTTGCTGTTCGTGCTGGTGGATGGCTGGAACCTCGTGGCCCGCTCACTGCTGATGAGCTTCGCCTGAGGGAGGCAATCATGACACCATCCTTGGCATTGGAGCTGGTGCGCGGAGCGATGACCACGGGGCTCATTCTGTTGGCGCCTGTGCTCATCGGCACCCTGGTCGTAGGGGTGCTGGTGAGCCTATTCCAGGCCATGACCCAGATCAACGAGATGACGTTGACGTTCGTGCCCAAGGTGCTGGTGGTGGCCGGGATCGTGGCCTTTCTAGGGCCCTGGATGGCGAGCACGTTCCTCAGCTATTCCAGGCAGATGTTCGAGCTGATGGCGCAGCTGGCGCGCTGACGGGCCGACGATGGACTATCTGGCGCACCTTTTTCTCCTTTCAGCGCGTCACTCGGCCGTCCTTTCCCTCGTGCCCGTCTTCAACCTGCGCGCTATGCCTGTCGTTGTCCGGCTGGCACTGGCGGTACTGCTGTCGGCGGCGGTCTTGCCGCCGGGCAGTCAGCCAGGGCCGAGCGTGCCGACCGACCATGGCTTCTTCCTCGTCCTTGTCAAAGAGATGCTCGTCGGAGGCCTTGTAGGGTTCGGGGTGGCGCTCGTGCTCGCCGCGTTTCAGGCGGCGGGCGACCTCGTCGGGCTGCAGCTTGGCCTCAGCCTCTCCGGCCTCATCGATCCGATGGGTGGGACCGGCGAGAGCATGATGGACTCCTTCTATAACCTGCTGGCCGGCCTGGTGTTCTTCGCGTCGAACGCGCATCACGCGGTGCTGGCGGGCCTGTGGCAGCTCTCCATAGCGGTGCCGGTGGGCCAGTGGGACCTGCAGCCTGGGACGGAGCAGGTGTTCCTGTCGCTGGCGGGGACGCTCTTCGTCGTCGCCCTGCGGGTGGCCCTGCCGGTGATCGCCGTGATGCTCGTGGCCGATGTGGCGCTCGCCGTGCTCTCTCGCCTAGCGCCGCAGATGCAGACCTTCTTCGTGGGACTGCCGGCGAAGCTGGGGCTTGGGCTGCTGGTGCTGCTCCTTACGCTGCCCGCTCTCGTGTCGGAGATGGTGGGAACGTTCGATGCCGCCACCGATCGCATCTTGGTGCTGTTCCGAGGGACGTAGATGGCAGGCCAGGAGCGCACCGAGGCACCGACGCCGCGACGGCGACAGGAGGTCCGCGAGCAGGGGCGCGCGCCCAGGAGCGCGGAAGTGCAGACCGCCACTGCCCTGCTGATGGGCTTCCTCGGCCTGCGCCTGTTCGGACTCGCGGCGGTCGATGGTCTTGTGGGCCTGACGCGCGACTCGTTCGCGCACCTCAGCCGGACGGACCTGACCGTGGGGAGCGTCGAGGAGCTGGGCGCCCGTTGGACCGGAATGGCGCTGGAGGGAATGCTGCCGGTTCTCGGCCTGATCATGGCCGGCGGTGTGAGTGTGGGGCTGCTTCAGACGGGGTTCCTCATTTCCGGTCAGGCTGTGAAACCCGACATGAGCCGTCTCAATCCTGCCAAGAACCTGCAGCGTCTCTTCTCGGGGCGGGCGCTGATGGAGCTTGCGAAGGCGGCGATCAAAGTGGCGCTGGTCTGCTTCGTGGTATGGCGGCTGATCGAGGACCGGCGGGAGCAGATGCTGCTTCTGAGCCAATTCCCGCTGGCGCAGGCGGCGGGGGCCATTGGGAGCATGGCCCTGGATATCGGCCTGCAGAGCGCCCTCGTCTTCCTGGCGATTGCCGCTGTGGACTACGGCTACCAGCGCTGGACGTTCGAACGCGACTTGCGGATGACGAAGCAGGAGGTGAGGGAGTCGCTGCGGCAGACGGAAGGCGACCCGCGCATGCGGGCCCGCATGCGCGAACAGGCGCGGCGATACGCCCGGGGGCGCATGCTGCAGAACGTGCCGAGGGCGGCGGTGGTGATCACGAACCCGGTCCACCTGGCCGTCGCCCTGGAATACCGCGCTGAGGAGATGAAGGCGCCTCGCATTGCGGCGAAGGGCGAGCGTCTGCTGGCGGAGCGCATCCGGGACATCGCCCGCGAACACCGGGTGCCAATCGTCGAGAATCCGCCGCTGGCATGGGCGCTCCACCGGGGCACGGAGGTGGGCGACTACATCCCGGCCGCTCTCTACAAGGCGGTGGCTGAGGTCCTGGCCTTTGTCTTCAGCGTACGCCAACGGTTGAATCAGGCGCCGGACCGCAGAGCGCAGCGGAACGCGTCCGCCGCGGCGCAGTAGGCGAAAGGGAGCGAGAGAGCGATGGCAGTAACAGTCCAGCCGACCACTGGCAGTCGGAGCGTGCTCTTGCGGCTGCTCCGCTACAGCGACGTGATGCTGGCCGTCGCGGTTCTCCTCATTATCGCCATGCTGGTCATCCCAATGCCCTTGGCGGCGTTGGATATCCTCATCACCAGCAACATCGCGGGGGCACTGGTCATCCTGCTTGTTGCGATCTACACGAAGGACGCGTTGCAGTTCTCAGTGTTCCCGCCGCTGCTTCTTTTGGCCACGCTCTTCCGGCTGGCGTTGAACGTGCTCTCGACGCGGTTGATCTTGCTTCACGCCGACGGTGGCCAGGTCATCGACGCCTTTGGGAACTTCGTGGTGGGAGGCAACTACGTCGTCGGGGTGGTCGTGTTCCTAATCCTCGTGGTCATCCAGTTCGTCGTCATCACGAACGGCGCAGGCCGGGTGGCGGAGGTGGCGGCCCGATTCACGCTCGACGCGATGCCTGGGAAACAGGTGAGCATTGACGCCGACCTGAACGCCGGCGCGATCGATGAGGCAGAGGCACGCCGCCGCCGCCGCGCCATCGAAAACGAGGCCGACTTCTACGGGGCGATGGACGGCGCCAGCAAGTTCGTCCGGGGCGACGCCATTGCCGGCATCATCATCATCTTCATTAACAGCCTGGGCGGCTTCATCATCGGTGCACTGCAGCTAGGTTTGTCGCCGCTAGAATCGCTCCAGACCTATACCCTTCTCACCGTCGGCGACGGACTGGTGACGCAGATACCAGCGCTGCTCATCTCCACGGCCACCGGCATCATTGTGACGCGGGCCTCGTCGGACTCGGACTTGGGCCACGACCTCGCGAGCCAGCTCTTGCTGAACCCGCGACCGCTGTTCATCGCCGGCGGTGTGCTGTTCGCGCTGGGACTGGTGCCCGGCCTGCCCAAGCTCCCCTTTTTGACCATCGCCGCGGCGCTGGGGGGCCTGGGCTACCTGCTTCGTAGCCAGCCTGAACGCGACCTGCCGATGACCAAGGCGATCGCCACGACCGAACCGGAGAGCTTTGATGGCCTGCTGGCGATTGACCCGATCGAGCTGGAGATCGGCTATTCGCTGGTGCCTCTCGTAGATATGGAGCAAGGCGGGAACCTCCTGAGCCGCATCACGCTCGTGCGGCGGCAAGTCGCCCTGGACCTCGGCTTGTTGATGCCGCCGGTGCGCGTGCGCGACAGCGTCCTCCTCGACCCGCGACGCTACCAGATCAAGCTTCGCGGCACGATCGTGGCGACGGGAGAGGTCCGCCCCGAGCGCTACCTGGCCATGAACCCCGGGCTCGTGCAGGAGCCTCTCGATGGCCTGCCGACCACCGAGCCCGCCTTCGGGCTGCCGGCCTTGTGGATCGAACGGGAGACGCGAGAGCAGGCCGAGGTGCTTGGCTACACGGTCGTCGACCCCTCGAGCGTGATCGCCACGCACCTGACGGAAATCGTGAAGACCTTCGCGCCGGTCATCCTCTCCCGTCAGGACGTGCAAAGCCTCCTCAACTACCTGAAGCAAGACCATGCGGCGGTGGTCGAGGAACTGATGCCCAACCTGCTTTCCCTCAGCGAAGTGCACCGCGTGCTGCAGAACCTGCTGCGCGAGCAGGTCTCTATCCGAGATATGGCCACCATCCTGGAGACCCTGGCGAACTTCGCGAAGCTCACGACCAGTCCAGACGTACTGGCAGAGTTTGTACGTCAGTCCCTGGGCCGAGCGATCTGCTCCCAATACACTGACGAGCAAGGTGTCCTGCATGTGTTCACGCTGGAACCGGAGCTCCAGGACCATCTGTTGAGCTCGCTGCAGGCGGGTGAGCACGGGTTCACGTTGGCGCTGGAGCTAGACACCGGCCAGCGGCTCTTGCAGGGGATCGTACGAGAGATGGAGCATATGGCGAACCAGGGTTACACGCCGACGCTCGTGACAGCCGGTCAAGTACGGCAACCGCTGCGGCGGTACTCGGAGGCCACGCTGCCGAAGCTGGTCGTCCTTTCCTACAACGAGATCCCACCCCAGCTTCGAGTCCAGTCGGAAGGCAGAGTGAGCCTATGATGCAGGTCAGAAAGTACCGCGCCCCCAGCGTCGCCGACGCGTTGCGCCAGATCCGTGCTGAGCTCGGGCCCGACGCGATTCTACTGGAGTCGAGAAAGGCACGGCAGCCGGGCATTCGCGGCTGGTTTGGGCCTTCGATGCTCGAGGTGTCGGCCATGGCTGGCCATATGTGGCCGGCCGGCACCGCCGAGGTGGCTCCGATGCCGGCAGAGCCCGAGCGAAACGGCCAGAAAGCGACGCTCCTCGCTCCCGCACAGACCAGCGAGGCGGACCGTTTGACGGCCCTGCTCCATGAGCTGCAGGAGAGCCTCAGCCATCTCGACGGCCTCCGCTCAGACCTGAGCCGCATGCTCCATGGGACCGACGTCGACCAGCTTCTTCGGTCCCAGGGCCTCGTCTTCGGAGGGACCGATGGGACTGCGACGCACACGGCGTCAAACGGCTCCGGGCCAGAAGAGCGGTACGTGGTGGAGGTGGGGTTGCGGTCCCCCGGGGAGACGCCCATAAGCTGGGCCAAGCAGGTCCGGGATTGGCGGTCCAAGCTGGGAATGACGCAGGCGGAGTTCGCGCGCCTTTTCAAGTACGAAACGAGCACCGTCGTCCGGTGGGAGAGCGAGACCAGCAGACAACGCCGCGTGCCCCACCCTGCAACCCAGGCGTACATTCGCGAAAAGGTCGACCAGGAACTTGGCCACCTTTCCCAGGACCAGCGCGTCCCCATGCGGAGGTTCCTGCTGGAGCGCGGCGTGGATACGGCGTTGCTGCAGAGGACCCTCGAGGCGGTGGGACGGCTTGAGGCCGTGGACGGGCTGGGGGCCCCTTCGCTGTACGGCGCGCTGCGTAGATGGGTCCGCCAGGCGATCAGGACGACGGGCGCGTTGCCGACGGCCCAGGACCCGAACGTGGTGTTCCTCGTGGGTCCGGCGGGGGCAGGCAGGACGTCGGCTGTTGGCCGTTTAGCCCAATTCCACTCACGGGAACGGAAGGTCGCCGTCGTGTCCATGGGCCAGGAGCCGGTCGGCGACCATCGTCTGGCCCAGGTCTCCCTCGCCGGCGCCGATTTTCAGTCCTGCCCTTCCCTGGCTGAACTGGCTAGGTTCCTGGTGCTGGAGCGCGCCAACTATGAAGCGATCTTCATCGACACGCCGAACATCAGCCTCGACAACCAGACGCAGGTTCTGGAGCTCAAGGCCATGCTGCAGCTGGCGCCGCAGCGGCTGGTGCTGTTGGTGGTCCCTGCCGCCGAGGCAGCGACCAGCGTCGAGCGGATGGCGGCGGGGCTGCGTGGAGACACCCTTGGCGGCCTGGTGTTCACGAGGCTGGACGAGGCCGAGAGACCTGGGGAGATGCTGAACGCCGCCCTGAGCACCGGGCTGCCGATCGCCTATCTGGTGTCTGGTCGGGACCTGGACGGCGGGATAGAAGTGGCAACGGACACGCGCCTCGCGCAGCTGCTCTTCCAGACAGATGATTCGCTCAGTCCAACCGCGGCTTGAGACGCGAGCCTTGATGCCGCCTGTAACGGTCTGTCTACGCTCTGACGGCGGGCGGAGCCGAGCATGTCGGAGGATAGCGAATGCACGCTGACCCGCAGGGACAGCAGGCCCTGGTCGATCTGACTCTGCTTGTGTCAGTGCTCGCGGCGGTGGGAGTCGGTCTCCTTAGCCTGCTTGCCGGGGACTCGGTGCGAAGTGTCGTCATCAAGGCCTCGGTGACCATGCTCGGTATCGGCGTGCTGGGATGGATTGTGGCGCTGGCGGCTACGCCGGCCTGGTTCAAGGCGACTCGGGAGGATGCTTCTCACTCTCCCGATCAAGACGAGCGGCCGCAGTGACGAGTACAGCTAGCTCTTGGAGAAACGGGGTTGACGGCCGATGATTAGCAATGAGGTCCTCTGGAAGGAGTTCGCGGAAAAGCGGGACCCCGCGCTGCGGGAGCAGCTGGTCCTGCAGTACACGCCGCTTGTGAAGTTTGTGGTCAATAGCATGTCCATGCCGCTGCCCAGGGTCACCGACATGGAGGACATCATGGGCTACGGCATCATTGGCTTGGTGCATGCCGTCGATCGCTTTGATCCCTCCAGAGGAGTGAAGTTCGAGACGTACGCCATCCAGCGCATCCGCGGCTCCATGATCGATGCGCTGCGGGACCTCAACGTCCATTCGCGTTCGACCATCGCCAAGATCCGAGGGGTGGAACGCTCGATCGATGAGCTTATCCCGAAGCTGCAGCGGTACCCCTCGAATGAGGAGGTGGCGGAGCACATGCATCTGTCGGTGGAGGAAGTCACGCAGATCGTCGCCGAAAGCAACCTGACCTTCGTGTCGCTGGACAGGCCAATGCTGTTCGATGATGGCGACGAGGGCCTCACCCTGGCCGACACACTGAAGGAGGAGCGCCTGCCCGATCCCGATGAAGCGGTCGAACGGCAAGAGCTGCGGCACATGCTTGTCGAAGCTATAGGTAGCCTGACGGAGCGCGAGAAGCTCGTGCTTTCGCTGTACTACATCGACGAGGTGTCGCCCTTGGAGATAGCTGAGATACTCGGCATCTCCCGCTCGCGCATCTACCAGCTCCACGCACAAGCCATCCTGCGGTTGCGGGCCTTGCTGCGCACCAGGTACTCCGACAACGCGGTTGTCGCGAGGGACCGATGATGCGCCGCACGGGTCGCACCGGCGCGGGGGCATGGTGGGCTTTCCGCCTCCTCCTGGCCTTGGTCTTCGCCGCGGTCGGCGCTTCCCAGGCGACGGGCGTGCGAGCCAACGGCGCGCCGATCAAGGTGGTGCTGAGCTACTTGGTGGAGGTCTCGAATTTTGGGAACACCTCGGCCACCGGCATCGCGGAGATCGTGATGAGGGAGGGGGAGATCAAGGTGGCCGCCACGGGCCTGCAGCCGCTGGACCGCCAGGTCTACCACATCTGGCTGGTCAACACGAGCACGGGCGATGCCTTCGATGGGGGCCCGGTGCGGCCGAACCAGGGTGGCCAGGTCAACGCCATCAACGTCTTGCCGGGTGAGATCCCAGACAAGCGGTACTCGCTTGCCGTGCTAACGGTCGAGGAGCCAAGCGGCGTCGGCCAGCGGCCCAGCGACCTACGCTCCATCGCCGGCTATGTCCAGTCGGCGCCGCCACCCGGCGAGGGGCAGCTCCCAAGGGACCTTCCCAACACAGGGGGAGACCTGCCGGTTGAACCAGCCCGGATGTCGGGCGATCCGGTGAAGGAGCAAAGCGTGGGTCTGTCGCGGGCGACGGTCCTCGGTCTTGGTGGCCTGGCGGTTGGCCTTGGCGCTGTCTGGCTCGGCCGCCTCGCTGGGCGTTCTCGCAGGAGCAAGGGATGATCCGGGGTATCTACACCGCCGCGGCGGGGATGGTCTCCAGCGTGACACGGCTCATGCGCCTGACGAACAACATGGCCAACATCGCCACGCCCGGCTACAAACAGGACCTGTCGCCGACGGACACGTTCGACGCGCTGCTGCTGGCGAGGATAGACGCGCAGACCGGCGCTCCGGCTACGATCGGGCCACTCACCACGTATCTGGTGGCGGACCGCACGGAGCTCGACTTGGGCCAGGGCAACCTTCGTCAGACGGGTCGAGACCTGGACCTCGCCGTCTCCGGCGAAGGGTTCTTCGTCGTGCAGCGGGATGGCGACACGTACTACACCCGCAACGGCTCTTTCTTGGTGGGCGCGAACGGCCAACTGCAGACCGAGGACGGCGGGAGCGTGCTGGGCGAGGGTGGGCCTCTCACCTTTGGGCCCGGCATGATCGGCGTCTCGGCCGATGGTACGATGAGCGTGGACGGCGTTTCGGCAGGGCGGCTTTCGGTGGTGACGTTCCCGCAGGGCACGGCGCTCCGCAAGGTCGGGGACAGCTACTTTCAGGCCGAGGGGGCGACGCCTGTTGCGGTCGCGAGACCTCAGGTGGCGCAGGGGTTTCTGGAGGAATCGAACGTAGACGCGGCCAGGTCGATGCTCGACCTTCTGGCCACGCAGCGGTCGTTCTCAGCAAGTCAAAGGCTCCTGCAACTGCAAGATGCAGCGTTGCAAAAGGCCGTCAACGAGATCGGCAGACTCTAGAGGAGAGCGTTAGCTATGTCCGCACTAATGGGGGTCGCTGCTTCGGGGCTGCAGGCGCAGCAATTGCGCATGGACTTGATCGCCAACAATATCGCCAACGTGAACACGCCCGGCTTCAAGGCAAGCCGCGCCGAGCTGCGGGACAACAGCTACGAGGTCCGCACGGTGAGCGTCGGCTCGTCCGCCGCGAACATCGAGGTCATCGGCGAGGCGGTGGTGGGGACCGGTGTGAGTGGCACCACGCGCCGGCTCTTTGGCCAAGGCGCGCTGCAGTCCACGGAGGTAGCCACGGACCTTGCTGTTGTCGGCGAAGGCTTCTTCCAGGTCCGTCTAACCGACGGCAGCACCGCCTACACCCGCGATGGTGTCTTCGCCGCGGACCACGAGGGTGCCCTGGTGAACGGGGATGGGTACCGACTGGAGCCCGCTATTCAGCTCCCAGCAGGCGCGTACGACCTGAGCATCGACAGCCTGGGCACGGTGACGGCGAAGGTGGGAGCGCAGGGGACCCTCACAACACTTGGGACTATCGAGCTCGCGCAGTTCCAGAACCCGGCCGGGCTCGCGGCCGAGGGCCACGGCCTTTTCACGGTGACAGAGGTCTCGGGCGCAGCTCGGGCGGGGGCCCCCGGCCAAGACGGCGCTGGGGCCATCGCCTCGGGCTCCAGAGAGCAGTCGAACGTCGATCTGGCGAGCGAGTTGACGGACCTTATAACGGCGCAA
>Ga0209751_10002726_pt1 | contig 17464 bp, 14 predicted proteins | sample RifCSP13_1_FD_184019 | JGI IMG/M metagenome (GOLD analysis project Ga0209751, IMG submission 184019) | Soil microbial communities from Rifle, Colorado - Rifle CSP2_sed 13_1 (SPAdes) (version 2) | ecosystem: Environmental > Terrestrial > Deep subsurface > Rock core/Sediment | place: Rifle... | reverse complement strand
GTTATCTCTTTATAATTCCGCAGTTTTTCACATCTTACGTTTTATTCTTCTATTAATAACAATTTTCGTCATGGGTAAAATACTCAAGAAAATCGGTGTTAGCAAATTGTGGATACTAGCCGCACTTTTCATCTTCGTATTTAATTTTCAGAATGCAGAAAATTATCTTCGCCTTGGTCCCACGGAACCCTTTCTTGCCTTGTATTATGTGTTGACGCTTTACCTTGTCTTTTTTGCTAAAACCCAAAAGGCAAGTATTATCCAGTTGCTTTCTATTTTTCTCCTGAGTTTTCTTGGCGTCTTCACTAAAGAAAGTTACTTTTTAGTAGGGATGGCGCTGGTTCCGACATTGGCACTTCTTAGAATTTACAGGAAGAGAAGCAAGGCTGTTTTCAGAAAAGTTTTATTTACAGCAGCCTTGGTGTTAATTTTAGGATTTATTATTTTTTTGATTAAGAAAGATTACCCTCCGATTGCTGGGTATGCAGCACAATATCAATTCTCGATTGGTCAGATTGTAAACTCTTTAACAGGATTCAAAGCTAATTTGTTTTTTTACCAGCCAGTAATTCTTTTGCTCGCCCCGGCTTACTTACTAGTATTTCTTTATAATATTCTCAAAAGAAGATTTAAAAACATTAGTTACGATGAAATCTTTTATCTAACGATTTGGTTTCAACTAATATTCCAACTTCTGGTTCTTCTTCCGTGGCCCTACGTTCTAAATCGATATCTGTTGCTGGTTAATGTAAACTTGACCATTGTTTACGGAATCACTTTTTTTAAGTTGGCTCGATTGGGGTTCGACGCAATTCGACAGAAATGGGCTAACCTGAATCTTTCAGAAACTCTTTACTCCACCGTAATATTTTGGGTTTTGTTGATACCTTTTGCTGCAAGAAATATCTTACCCATTGCAAATTATCAATTATGGCTAAAAACCGATTCCGTGATTTCTAACTCGTCAATAAAGGCTTTAGCTGATGTAGTGCCGAGAGAAGAAACTATTTTTGTGAACTATAAAAAGGGAGACGCAAATATCGAAATCTTTTTGGAAGCTGGTTGGCACCTTGAGGAATTTTATAATCGCAAAGATATTAAATTTGTCTACTTGGATGAAACAAACTTTTGTGCTAATGAGAGTCGATATATTTTCGATAGAACATCAGACAGACTCATCGATCCTAGAGAGTTTGTCAATAGTTCAAATTATGAAGTAATCGCAAATGGGAATTTTTCATACGAGTCTTTAAATTACTCTGCAGTCGTAAGAAGCTTTTTTTATAGAGTTAAGGCAGAAAACTGGAGCGAAAAGTATTTATTCGATTGGGCTATATATGTTCAGAGGCCTAAGACGTGTATAGATAAAGGCAACCTTTTATGAGAATAAAAATCGATAAGAAACAGTTAGAAAAAATAATACCCATTGGTCTTCCTATTATTTTTCTGGGTGCCAACCTTTTTAACGTGATTTTAGTCCTTAGAAGCCTTCCGGTTTTGTTAGAACTAGGAATCTTGAGGAAACTTTTTGTTGGCACATCAAAATTTCTCTTGCCGATTGGTGATGTTTTATATTTCTTCATGGCTGTTAAGTTAGCCGAGAATTGGAATAAAGGGAAATTTTTCAAAATACTCCTAGTTTTTGTGGCAATCATAGGATTCTGTGTCCTTTCGCTATCATTTTATTTTAATTATTTGGAAGCAGCCAATTACCCCAACTTTGTTTTTAGTCAGTTACATATCTATTTGCCATCTCTACGCTTTTACGCAAGTTTTCAGGTATTGTTTCTTTTCGTTGCCTTTCTCTCCTTTTTGTATTACCAATTTCCAAGAAGCAAGTATTTGAAGATTGTCAGCAGAGGATTTTTCAGGGGGGCGCTAATCCTCCCTTTGGTAATCATTTTATATAACAACTTTCTTGAATTGCCCAATATCATTTATAACGAGACCGCTTTATACAAAAAATACATTTCTGTTTCTCCAGAAAAAAGAAACAAATTGCCAGATTTGGGGGATTATTATTATAAAATAGCATTTGTTCGGAGTAATACCGAAGAAAATTCGGTTGTTATTCACCCGACACAGTCGGTCGCCTTCCCGGACATTGGTAACCAACCCCTGAATAGGTATTCGCTCTTTCCTAGAAAACTCGTCACTGGGAAACTAGAAAATAAATTCTTTTCAGAAAATAAGAATTATAATGAAACTATTTATTATATTGTGGCAAAAGGTGTAGATAAGGATAGCGTTATATATTTTCCCGAACATTTAATAAAGGCAGAGGAAATTAGTGTTCTTTATAAAGACGGCCAAATTAAGAATTTTAGTAATGTTGAGTATTCATTAGAATTTGTCAAAAATTTAGGAGACTTTGAGATAGGAGTTCTAACAAGCAAATGATAGCACTAGTACCTCTAACATATCTTATTTTGCTAATTTGGCTGAAGTTGTCGTTTAAGAAAATCGAACTTCTAGAGCTATTGGCTTCTACAAACTTAATTTTACTTGGCTTGGCCGGACTGGTCCCTTTTCTTCTAAGAGAGTATGCGGGTATTGGTTACAAATACTCTATTTTTGAGATTATGGCCGTGGCACTTGCCCTAATTACCTATGAATTGGTCGCGAAAAGGAAACTTATTTTTTTTAGGGCTGATAGCAGCATTCAAGAAAACACAGAGCTTAAGCTTGGGGATGAATTGAACGCTGATATGTCGTCTTCCTTAGGAGGAAAGCTCGCACTTTCAGTGCGGGGAGGACGTCATAACCTGATAAGTTTAGCTAAGAAACTAAGTGCTCCTGTTATATTTTTGATGATATTCGGGGTAATTCTTATTTCGCGGGGCTTTTATTTGCCGATTCGGGGGTGGGACGCTATCTCTTTATACGATGCAAGAGCCAGAATGTTTCTGTCTGGGCTTTCATTGGGGGAACTAAAAACTTTATCGCAATACGATGATTTTAACTATTACTATTATTTAAGCTATCCTCCGATGACTTCGGTGATCCACACCACTTTATATTCGACTGGTTTTTCGGGAGTGATGTGGGTATATGCACTTTTCTATATGAGCTTTATTTATTATCTATATCTGCTACTAAAGAAATTAGAAATAAATCGGCTATTGAAGATTTCATTATTTGCCGCAGTTGCTTTTAACCCACTTATAATAGGGCAAATGAATATTGCTTATACCAATTTGCCTATGATGGCTTTCCAAACGGGATCCTTATATTATCTAATAAAATATATTTGGGACAGGAATAACAAATTCTTGATAATTTCAGCTATGCTTCTTTCCTTTGCAAATTGGACAAGAAATTTAGAGCCAATCTTTATCGGCTTTGTTTTGGCCACTCTATATGCAGTCTTTACTTATAAGAAATTACATATCCTTAAAAAAATGATACTTTCGATTGTCTACACCGCTATTTCTCTATTAACTCGGACCGTTTGGACTTACTATCTGAGAAATTCTGTTGGTTCAATAGGAGATACAACTCCTTCCTTTAATATTCTTATTTCTAGGCTAGCAGACTCTCTATATCTTGGTAATCTTGTTGGGATTGTATTTTTTATATTTACCGCTCTCACCCCAATTCTTCTATATATTTTGCTTATGGGGATTGGCTTGGTTTGGAGAAATCTACATTCTAAAAGGAGACATTCGTTAATAGAAACTGCACTGGTAATAGTTTTTATTACAATGGTTGCCCTGATGTTAGGCGGAACGCTGTATTTTTCGACCACCTTTACTTGGTGGGACAAGATAGGTGGATCTTTTCTAAGAAGTAATATGCTTATTATTCCTCTAGCCGTTATTTATGTAGCGTTTGTAATGGAGAAGTAAAAATATTCACAATAGCGCTTATCTCCTTTTGCGTTAGGTCTGGATTGTTACCAAAATAAAGTCCTTGTTCATGAATGAGTCTAGCGGTGGAATTTGCTAGGAAATTAGAAAACTCCAGACCATACTTTTTAAAGAAGGGCTGGTTTGTAATATTCCCTCCAACGACTGGGCGAAGCTCTAATTTTCCAGCACATTTGGCAACTAACTCATCCCTTATAGCACGAGATTTACATATGACTGGAAAGGCAAAATTGGATAAAAAGTCGATGTGACTATATCTTATTGGATAATATTTATCAGTGAAATTATAAATCACCGACATCTCCATAAAATTTTCGTTTCTTTTTCTAATAATTTCATCTAAGTAATCCAATTGAACGTTTCCCAGAAATCCGGCGATTTCTGTTGGTCTTAAATTATAGCCAAGGTCGTAGAATGTGTAGCGGGAATAAAAAGTGGTGTTAACCTTAAATTTGTTTCTTAGGCGATTTTGGTGTTCTAGGGCAAGATTTCTATCCCAACCGTGTGCTCTGACTATCCTTAACATAACTGCCAGCTCTTCATCGTCCGTACAAACTGCTCCGCCTTCGATGGTAGACATGTGGTGGCCAACATAGAAAGAGAAAGTGCTAGCAAGTCCAAAGTTGCCTATTTTTTTGCCTTTATAGACGGTTCCTAATGATTCACAGTTATCTTCCAGAAAAACAATTTTTTCTTGTCTACAAATTTCTAAAATCTGGTCAATGTCGCTACAAAATCCCAAAAGGTTGGTGAGAAAAAAGACTTTAATCTTGGTCTTTTTCAGGACATCGAGTAAGATCTTACTTGAAACGTTTAAGGTGTCTAGTTCAACATCGATAGGTATCGGAGTTAGCCCAAGCTCGATAAGAGGCATAATGTTTGTGGACCAAGTCAGTGCCGAAAAACCGACCTTAGCGCCGAGTTTAATCTTATCTAGGTTAATGAGAGCTTGGATTAGGGCAAGGTTGGCAGAGCTACCACTATTTACCATTACACAATGTTTTCTACCTTGGTATTTAGCGAAAGCCTTTTCGAATTTTTCGCACTCTGTGCCAAAACTCAACCAACCTGATCTTTTAATAAAATCCGCCAATTTCTTTTTGGTCTCTGCCTCTTTATAAAAAGTGGATTTAATCAGTTTAATCATTGTTTTTTGATAAGACTTTCGATATTTCTTTTTATGATATTGGCTGTATTCTCCCAGCTATATTTTTTGACAATGTAAGCCCTGGCTTTTTGAGATGAGCTATTGTAGCTTCTTTGATCCATCTTTAAAACTTCTATTATTTTTCCTACCATCTTTTTGGTGTCGCGCGGGTCAACTAGAAATCCAGTTACACCATCCTCGACATCCTCATTTTCAACAGGATACCTAACTGCCATTGTTCCGCACGCCATTGCTTCTTTTACCGGGAGAGCCATTGTAGTTGTTCCTGACCTTTCACTATAAGAGCATTGAACCAGTACTTTTGCCAGTGAATATATTTGCGGTAAGACATTGTAATCTACAAACCCTAAAAATTCTACATTATTTGAAATTCCGAGCTTATTTGCAAGTTGTTTGAGATTTGTTTCAAGCTCTTTGTTTATAATTGTAGATGTTATTAGTAAACGGGAATTAGGAAGTTGAGAATAAACTTTCGCAAATATTTTTAGCATTCGATCTGTACCTTTAACGGGAGTGTAATCCGTACTATGAGCGACAATTAAATTCCCCTTATATTTTCTTCGTAACCGATTTCCTACAAAAGGTTTAAAATGGGTGCTATCAACCCCTGTAAATGACATATCAGCCTTAACACCGTATGTCTTTCGAATATATTTCGCCGTTGTATGGTTTAGAGTAACTATCCTGTCTGACTGCTTTGATGCATAAATGTCTAACCATTTCCAAAATATTGATGCAGCTTTTACTAAAAAGCGCTTGATTGGAGAGAAATTTTTAATAAATTCGGGATCGTGGAAGAAAGCGAATGGTTCAAAACAATATTGTAAATGTTTAAAAGGTAAATAAGCTGCAACAACATTCATAGGAAACATACTGGAAACAACCAAAGTATATGAGTTAAGTTTGGGTAGTTTGCCGAGATGAGTTCGTAAAAAAATAAAATCTACTAGAATCTGAATTGGTAATGTTATCCAGTATAAATATGACACAGACGTCAATTTTTTCATGCAAATAAGATTTATTCCTAACTCTGTGTAATATTTCTTAGCCAGATCTGATGCATCTTCCACGACTATTATTATTTCGAAGTTATCTTTTAATCTTTTAACAACTTCATAGACATATTTCGTCCCACCCATCCAATACTTAAAATGGGTATGAAGCCAAATTATTTTTACCCCTACTTTCGCCATAATTGATATTCTAATACATCTGGTAGTAGAATTGAAAACATGTCAGCCGAAAGACGAGAAAAGGTGGTAATTACGGGCGGCAGCGGGTTTGTAGGTAGAAATTTAATATCAGCACTGGATGATGAACTTTATGAGATTGTGTCTGTTTCAAGAACATCTAAGGTGGACGGAGTTGAAAATTTCCACGAGGATTTAACACAATCAGACTTCGGATTTCTTGGAAACCTCAGCCCTGATTTTGTAGTTTATCTGGCAACTATTTCAAGCCCCAAAGAGGCCGCATTAAAAAAACAAGAGTCTTACGATACCAATGTAACTGGTGTACAAAGGTTCTTGGAGAAGGCAAAGGACCTTAATATCAAAAAAATAATTCTTTTTTCATCGGTCGTTCTGTATACCGGAAATAAAACTGAACCCTACAAAGAGGAGGATGAAATTGACCCGTTTAGAGACACATACAATCTTTCCAAGTTTTTCCTGGAGGGATTAGCCAACTATTACCGTCAAAACTATGGATTACCAATAACCGTCTTTCGTCTCTCAAACACTTACGGTCCCCATCAGACAACTAAACAGGTACCACTTCTTGTTCCTAAGCTTTTTGAACAAGCATTGGGCGAGGGAAAAATTGAGGTTTGGAATACAAAACCCGTTAGAGATTGGGTATTTGTGGGTGACGTTTGCAGGGTTATTATGAGAGAACTTCAAATTTCAAGGGAAGGAGTTTTTAATCTTGGTACAGGAAAGGGTAGAAGTATTGGCGAAGTTGTAGAAGTTATTTCACGCTTGACCGGAGTGCCTTATTCTAGTTTAAATAAGCCCGTGGAACCTCCTCTCAAAATTATTTGTGATGTGAGAAAATTAAAGAAACACTCTGGTTTTGTTCCAAATACTCCAATTGAAGAAGGTTTAAGGGGAACTTATGAATATTTCAAAAAACTTAAGAGACAATAAGTTTTTACTTGTTATTTTTAGTTTGGCACTCTTTCTTTTTGTACTCTTTTTTCAAAAGAACTTTAATGGCTTTTTATCCTTTTCTGATGCCGCCAAGTTCGCTGGTATTGCAAGAAGCGTGGTTAGAGGGAATGGATATACTTCAAATTTCTCTTTTTTTAATTCGGAAGTACTTGGGATAAGTGGCTTTTCTCCGGTTTCTAGTTGGATTCTACCTCTTATGCCTCTTGCGATTGCAGGATTTTTTAGAATATTTGGCGTTTCCGATTTAAGTGTTATCGCGACTTCTTCCCTCTTCTTTATATTACTGGTTGTAACTTCTTATCTACTGGGTAAGAAACTGTGGGGAGAAATAGTAGGCGTGTTGTCGGCTGTTGTAGTTGCCGCAAATGTTAATTTTCTAGAATATGCAACCTCCGGTGCTTCGGAAACTCTTTTTGCTTTAGAAATTGTGCTTGCCTCATATCTTTTTATTTTTAAGAAGAAAAATACGAACCTAATTGGTTTCGTAGTCTTGATAATAATGTATTTAACTCGTCCACAAGCAATAATTTATATTTTTGGATTAGTCTTTTTGTATTTACTTTTAAATTTTCCTGTAAAGAAAGCATTAAAATACGTTTTTGTCATCTTTATTCTAGGTTCGGGATTATATTTAGCGATTTCTGAACAAGGATTATTTGCGGTTACCCAGCACCTTCCTGGCATTGCCCCATCTGATGCGCTAAGGGGTGGAGTACAGGAAGTAAATATAATTGAGTTAATTAAAAAAACTTTTTATAATCTTTACAACTTTTATCGTCTGCTTCCTCAAATAGCTTCCCCTTATATGTGGGGGCTTTTTGTAATTGGGTTTTTTCATTGGACAAAAAATAAAGAAGAAAATGCTCTTAAATTAGCAAGTATTTTAATGGTAGCGGTTACATTTTTAGTAACAGCACTTACTATTCCTTTTTTCCGTTATCTTCACCCGGTGGTACCCCTTGTGTACCTTTTCGCAACAGCAACTCTGGTTTGGATAGTAGAAAAGCTTGCGAGAGATTTACGATTTAAGATTTACGAATTAAGAATAAATATATCAAAACGAAAATTCGTGAATCTAGCATCTTTATTCTTGATTCTAATATTTGTTGTTGGCCAAACTTTAGGAGTCATATTTCTCGATTCGCGATTTAAGGCAAAAACAGTAAATCGCGGTAAACCTCCGGTTTATGTTCAGTTAGCATGGTTGCTTCGTGATAATAGCAATTCGGACGACGTTGTGGTTACAAACCTTGATACTTGGGGGAGCTGGTATGGAGAGAGAAAAACTGTTTGGTTTCCACTTGAACCTGATCAACTCATTGATCTAAAAAACGATTTTGATGCAATTTATCTGACGAGTTACCTAATTGATGATGAGAATTATTACATGGGGGAGGCGTGGAGAGAGATTTATTTAAATCCTAAGGAACATGCAAATGAGTTTATAGGGGAGAATTATGAGTTTGCGGGAGAGTTTGAAGTTTCGCCAGAGGAAACTTATGAAAATAAACCCGCAAGGTCAATACTTCTAGTAAGAAAACAATGAAGGTTGTTTTAATTCAAGGATTACTTGCTCCATATAGATATACCCTCTTTGAGGCATTGGCAAAAACTCCAGGTTGGGAATTTGAAGTTTGGTTTATGGGTAAAAAAGTAAAAAATAGGATATGGGAGCAAGATACGCTGTCATCGTATAAGTTTAAATATAGTTTTTTAAACGGGATAACTCTTAATTTTGGAAAGAAGGATAACTATCCGTTTTGGATCAATTTCGGCACCCATTCACTCTTGGTTAAAACTAAACCGGACGTAGTAATTATGATGGGTTGGGATTCACTGACCAGTTTTTTAGCACATCTTTATTGCAAAATTTTAGGTATTAAGTTCGTTTTGTATTCAGACAGCACCCCTATGGAAAAAAGCTGGAGGAGGTTTGTAACATTACCCTTCGTTAAACTTCATGTATCTAAATCTAGTGCATTTATTGCAGGCGGAACAAGAAGTAAGAGTTATCTTGAAAAATTAGGTGCAAATCCCGAAAAAATATTCGTTTCTTATAATACGGTTGACGTTGAAAAATACAAAAGACTTATCCGTAATTTTAAGAAAAACTCCCGACAACTTCGGGAAGAATTGGGAATTGGTAAAAAATTCGTAATTATGTACTACGCACAGCTTATAGAAAGAAAAGGTGGAGATTTATTGATACAGGCGTACAGGAAACTAAAAGCAATTCACAAAAATATTTTTTTGCTTCTGATTGGAGATGGGCCCTTTAAAGAAAACCTTGAAAGTCTAATAAGACTACATGGAATTGGTGATGTAGAGATTCTAGCTAATCCGGGAGACGATGAAGTATGTAAATACTATGCAATTGCTTCTGTCTTTGTATTGCCTTCCAGGGAAGATGTTTGGGGACTTGTAGTTAACGAGGCAATGGCTTCTGGTCTTCCCGTTGTAGTTTCAAACAAAGCTGGATCTTCGGCAGATTTAGTAAAAGATGATTACAACGGCTATGTCTTTAAATCTGAAAATGTAGATGATTTGGCAAAAAAAATTGAAAGAATTATTGCAAACGATGCCTTGAGACGAAAAATGTCCTTAAGCTCACTGAAACATATAAGTTCATATGATCCTAAAATAACTGTTAGAAAATTTTTGGAAGCTGTCGAGAATCTTTTTGTAAATAAAGAGGCCAAAATTGCTTTTTTAAGTAACAACAAACCGGATCTTATTTCTGTTATTGTTCCCGTTCACAGAAACCAAGTAGGGTTAAAAAAGACTGTGGAGTCCTTGCAGAATCAGAAATATGTTAATTTTGAAATTGAGCTAATCGTTGAAAAAGATGAAAGCGGAGATGGTTCTTATAAGATACGAAATAATGCTTTAAGAAAGGCAAAGGGTGAATATATAGCTTTTATAGATGCTGGTACAACTGCTTCTCCTAATTGGCTGAAGAAAGGATATGAGGATTTAAAAAAATATGATTATATCGGCGGGCCAATCGAAGTAGTGAGAGAGGAGACTAGCGAATCTCCTGAGCTGATTTATCTTTTTGAAAGAAACCGTGAATTTGCAGTTAACGAATTTATGCAGGATCTACATTTTGCACCTACTACCAACTTGTTTGTTAAGCGATCGGTTGTAGAAAAACTGGGCGGGTTTGATGCAAGACTAAAATCATCGGGAGACCTTGAGTTTGGGGAAAGAGTTTATCATTTTGGCTCTTTTTCCCAATTTTATGATTCGGATCTTGTGGTTTATCACCCTGCGAGAAATTATAGCGAACTTATTAAAAAACAAAAACGTCTGGCTTCCGGTTTTGTCGATTTAGGTAGACTTTATCCCGACAGATTTCCACAATTCAGGTTTAATATTATTAAATCAGTCATTAGAGCTTTAGCCCCTCCTCTATGGTTACTTTGGAAAAAATCCTGGCAAACTTTATCATTTGATGAAAAAATCAAGGTCTTTGGAGTTAGTTACTTTTTAGCTTTTGTTCAACATAACCAAGCTATACGATATGCGCTTCTTCACGAGCGGTAATTTTTCTGAAGATAAGGTCTCGATTCAGGCAGGCAATAAGTGCCCCAAACTCTATAACGACCGAATTAAATAAACCCAAAAATAAAGCACCCGGAAAGTATCTTGCTCTTTGCCAGTCTTCTTTCAGAAGTTTATATGAGTTAACAATTAATTGCTCAATTTTCCAGGGGAATAGAAATAATGCTCTTAAAAATCTTCTTAATATATTCTTTTTTTCTATAACTTCCCCATTTTGATTTATAGAGAAATCTGACAATGATACAAAATCTGCTCCATAAATTAACATCCGATACCACCAGTCGGCTAGATTTCCGGGCGGAGCGTGGATCCCTCTTGTTCTGGGAACTCTTAGTATTTTAAACCCGTTTTTGATAAGCATCTTTTCCCATATGGGTATTTTATTCCGGTAGAGAGGGAGTTTATGGGGAAGCGGCTCCTTAAGCATATCATTTCTATAAATTGCAAAGTTGTTTAGTGGAAAGAAACTGGTTTTTACCGGTTTGTCTATCTCGTCAGATAATATTTGGATCATCCAGGTTGAATTCAGTGACATTTTGTAAGCGGAGGTGGTATCCAACCTTGTATCTCCCGACATAATATGATCTTTGGGGTGCAATTCAAAAGATTTTATCATGTTTTCAAGCCAAGTTCGTTCGTATTTCATATCAGAATCTGCAAATATTAGTACTTTTCCCCTGGCGATTTCTGCTCCTTTCATTTTTGATTTTGCGTAATCAAGCTTGTCTTTTTCCAAATGAATTTTTACCCAAGGATACTTATGCTTTATTCTCTTCATGGTTGGTTTTGAAATATGCCCGCCAACAATTAGGAGAACTTCGGTAATGTTTTTTATCGAGTATGTCTGGTTTTTTAGCGAGTCGAGGCAAACTTCCAGGTCGTCAATACCCACCATTCCAAGATTTTCAGTTTCTACTATTATCGAAAAGGGTTTTTGTCCGCTCATATTTAGTTAAGAAAAAAGATTAAACTTAATAATCTGCCAAATTGCCAATAGTCCGTCTACTCCCTTAATTTTCTTGCCTTCTTGATAAGTTCTTCCTGAATAGCTTACTCCGACTTCATAAATGCGAATGTTCATTTTTGCGACTTTTGCGGTGAATTCCGGTTCAAACCCAAAGCGGTTTTCTTTCAGATTTAGCTTATCTGCAACTCTTTTTGTAAACATTTTATATCCGGTTTCCATGTCTGTTAAATTTAAATTAGTTAAGATATTAGAAAGCAAAGTTAGTAAGTTGTTGCCGATATTGTGCCAGAAATAAAGTATCCGGTGCGGTTGGTTTGAAATAAATCTTGATCCGAATACAACGTCTGCATTACTCTCTATTATTGGTTTAAGAAGAAGTTTATAATCGTTGGGATTATATTCCAAATCCGCATCTTGAATTACTATCACATCACCCGTTACTCTTTTGAGAGCAGTTCTTATTGCCGCCCCCTTCCCTAAATTTTCTCTATGTCTTAAAACTATTAACTTTTCACTTTTCACTTTGATCTCGGAAAGAACGTGTTTCGTTCTATCCGTCGATCCATCGTCAACCACAATAATCTCCTTTTTAATTTTACCGAGATTGACGTCTTTAACGCTCTTAATGACTTCAAGAATAGTATCTCCCTCGTTGTAAGAGGGGATTATTATCGATAATTTTTTAACCTTCATTGCAAATTTAGATTGTATCAGAAAAAATGGTAAAATTTTGTTGTGAGACGGTATTACAATCAGCTTCGACAGTTGGCTACCTCGACAACTGCAAAAGATACTTACATTCTTTTTGTAGGGAACTTAGTTTCTGCTTTTTTGGGATTTTTATATACACTTTTGGTAGCTCGTGCTCTGACTGTTTCTGACTTTGGCGTTTTTTCTGCCGCGACTAACCTGATATATATATTAGTTTCAGTTTCTGATTTGGGAATATCAACAGGCGCTGTTAACTTCATTGCTGACGCCCACGCCAAGGGGTTAACAACGATAAAAGAGGCTTACATGAAGAGTTCTCTTTTAATAAGAAGCGGTTTCATGACATTTATTGCTTTAATTTTTATCATTTTTGCTCCCTGGCTATCGCGAAGTCTTCTTGCAACTGATGATAAAACTGTATCCATCTGGGTTGCGGTTGTTTCTTGGATTTATCTGTTGTCAACGGTATTCTCTTTTATACTTCAAGCGCAGAAAAAATTCTTCAAATCGGCAATGATAGATATCTGGCTAAATATTTTTAGGGTTTTTTTAGTATTTCTACTTTTTCTTTTAGCTGGTCTGACACTTTCAGAAACATTTCTCGCTTTTGCTGGTGCATGTTTTCTCGCAACTATAGTAGGATTTTACTTTGTCAAAACAAAGTTTTTATTTGCTCCAACTGACAAAAGTATTCATCTTAACCTCTTAAAATTTTCCGGCTGGTTGGGTGTAAATAGGGTCCTATCAACAATTTCGGGAAGACTCGATGTTCAAATGCTGGCTAGCTTATCCGGAGCTGTCGCCACGGGTTTTTATTCAATTTCTATAAAGCTTGCTTTTTTTATTGTTGTTTTGGTTGGAAGTTTTTCAGCAGTTCTAGCTCCAAGACTGGCATCTTACGGGGACAAAAATAAAGAAAAAGATTATTTAATCAAGGCTACGTTGGCGACTTTACCCATGATTGGGGTAGTTGTGGCTTGGATTTTCATCGCCAAACCTTTTATCCTTATCCTTTTCGGGCAAAAATATTTAGCGTCTGTCTCTGTCTTTAAAGCATTGGCAGCTGCCTACATTCCATTTATTTTGACAGCGCCGCCTGTTACCGCAATTGTTTATTCGATAAAAAAGCCATCTTTAATCGGAATTTATTCGGTTATTAATTTAATTTTAGTTTTTGCCTTAAACCTTGTTTTTATACCAAAATACGGCCAATTCGGGCCGGTTATAACCATTGCCATAACAAATGTCGCCCTAGCCATTTTTTCTTGGTACATAGTCATTAAATATTATTGGCTGTCAAAATGAAAATCTGGGTACACAGCTTGGTTAAGAACGAAGAGCGCTATATTTGGTATTCTTTGATGAGCGTTATTAGGTATGTTGATAGGATTTTAGTTTGGGATACGGGCAGCACAGATCGCACTGTTGAAATAATTACTGAAATTAATAAAAAGTTTCCTAATAAAGTTAATTTCAAACAGGTTGGCGATGTTGATGCTGAGGGGTTTACGAAGGTAAGACAAGAGATGCTTGAGATAACAGACTCCGAATGGTTTTTAATACTCGATGGGGATGAAGTTTGGTGGGATGATTCGATTAAAAAGGTAGTTGAAGAAATCGCTGCTCGCGGGAATACTATCGAATCGATAGTTGTGCCAATGATCTATCCTATTGGCGATATTTATCATCGTCAGGAAGAGGCTGCCGGACGCTATCATCTTGCGGGCCGCAGGGGACATTATGCACTTCGTGCAATCAATCGAAAAATTCCGGGTTTATCATCATCTCGCCCTCACGGCACCTGGGGTTGGACCGACGGGGAAGGGAAAATGATTCAGGATAGAGATTCTAAAAAAATACTTTATCTTCCTGCTCCCTACATGCATTTTTCTTTAATGCCAAGAGGGGGTAGCAAAAATGAAGATAAGATTGTTATCAAACGCGCGCAAAAGCTAAAATACGAGTTAGGTACTCCCTTCCCGAGAGACTTTTATTATCCCGAGGTTTTTTTTAAGGAAAGACCGGATATAGTTCCCTCTCCTTGGATTAAAATGGATAGAGCCTATTTTTTAAGAGCTGCAGTCGAAACTCCGCTTAAAAAAATCAAAAGAAGATTAATTAAAGTACTCCCTCATCCAAAGCTCCAAACTTAAAAGCGACCAAAGTTTGGGTCCGAAGTCAGATGTTTGTGAGTGCGACTTAAGCATGGTTTTAATAGTATCTTGATTAATAAAACTTTTTATTTTAGTCTTTTTAGAAAGAAGTACTCCTTTTGCATAGTAATTAAGCTTCCCCGAAAACCAAAGATGTAAGGGGACTCCAAAGCCCATTTTTGGCCGATATAGATTTTCTTTTGGTACGACTTTCTCAAGTGCTTTTTTGAGGATATATTTACTCTCTCCCTTTTTCACTTTCAGATTAAAGGGAATTTTACATGCAAGCTCAATCATTTTATGGTCTAAAAAAGGGGAGCGTGCCTCTAAGGAAGATGCCATTGTTGCAATGTCTACTTTTGCCAAAAGATCATCAGGGAGCCAATATAAAAGATCAAATTTCAATCCTGCGTCTTTAAGATCGCGGCCTTTAAAATGCCGGAAGCATTCTTCGACAATAGAATAGGGATTTTGTAATAATTGCGCTAAAGATCCTTTAGACATTTGTAGGATTTCATCATATGAAAATATTTGATTATATGAAGCAAAGCGCTGATATAAAGGAAGCTTAGATTTTTCGAAGAAAGCCTTTGAGCGCTTAATTACTGCACTTTTTGATATTTTTCCTAAAGCATATAAGCTCTTCGCTGCAGCCGGCCTTGCCGTATTAATCCATTTATAAAAATCGACATCTCTTTTCAACCTGAAGTATCTATTCGGATAACCCGCAAAATTTTCATCTCCTCCGTCTCCGTTTAAGATAACGGTTACATATTTTTTGGCAAGACGGGAAACCATGTAGGCAATAACGTTGCCTGCATCTGCAAATGGTTCTTCGTAGTGGTAGGCAAGCTCGGAAAGGACCTCGAGGCTTTCCGGTTTGGCCAGAAGCTCGTGGTGATTAGTATTGAATTTTTTGGCAATTTCCCCTGCGTATTTAGCTTCGCTCCACTTTTTATCTTTAAAGACGATTGTAAAGGTATTTATGGGTTTGGGTGAGAATTTGCTCATGGCGTATACCACGCCGCTACTGTCAACTCCGCCAGAGACAAAAGCTCCGATTGGGACGTCGGAGATCATACGTAATTTAGTGGATTCCTCCAGAGAATCCAATATTTTATTGCACCATTCTCTTTCTGATAGTTCGAGTTTATTTTGGAAATTGGGTTCCCAGTAGCGTTTCAAAAAGAATTTTTTATGCTTTAAATCGAAAATCATGTAGTGGCCTGGTGGAAGCTTTTTAATACCGACAAAACCGGTGAGCGGAGCGGGTGCGTAGCCATAAATAAGGTAGGCCTGGACTGCAACGTAGTCAATCTCTTTTTTGATTTCTGGTTGTGTAAGGATGGCTTTAAGCTCTGATGCAAAAATAAAAACCCTGCCATCGTAAATATATTTCAAGGGTTTTTTGCCGATTCTGTCTCTTGCAAGAAATATGGTTTTTTCTTTGTCGTCATAAATTGCAAATGCAAACATTCCCCTTAAATGGGTTAGACACTTCCTTCCATACTTTTCATAAAGAGTGAGTAAAACTTCGGTGTCAGAGTTAGATTTGAAACGATAGCCCAACTTTTCTAAATCCTTTTTTTCTTCTTGAAAGTTATAAACCTCGCCGTTATATGTGATGACGTAGCGATTTTTATAAATCATCGGCTGATGTCCATACTTGCTTAGATCGATTATTGCGAGCCTTCGATTAACAAATCCTACATTTCTATCTCGGTTAATATAAATTCCTTCGTCGTCGGGTCCGCGATGTAGTATTTTATCGGACATTAATTTAAGCTCACGAGGGGAAACTGTCCTTTTATCGAAACACACCTTGCCTGCAATTCCGCACATAGCTATTATTGCCTCTTGCCTATTTCTTAGTCAATCGATTTGAATGTACTTCGGCGTGGAAATTGTTATTAGACCTGATAAAATACCTTTAATAATGATAATTACAAAAGCTTCTCCATATACAAAAATTGAGATATTAAAATTAAAAGTTTTGTTCGACCCCTATATAAAAACAGTAATTGATATAAGAACTAAAATGTGTTCTGCGGGTTGTGATCGACATTTTGAATCAGAACAAATATTATTAAAAGATGGATCTCGTCAAACGGATATTTGGGGTGGGGGAATAGATCTTGCGACGAAAATTATAGATTTCAACTCATTTATAAATATCCGTCCAAATGATAATAACGAAAGTAACGAAATTCAGGATGAAAAAATTAGAAAAAAATACAAAAAACTATCAGAATTTTTTTTTAAGACTATCTTATAAGCAAAGCTTGCAAACAAGGTTTTCAGCAAGCTTTCAAACTTGTTTATGACAAATAATAACATTGCTATTTCATCATTAGCGATGGATTTAAAAAGAGTTGCGATTGGTTATCAAGGCGGGTCGTATAAAATGGCAGAGAGATTTAAGAAAGAAGCATTGAAAAGAAAAAGCGAGATAATGTTATCGGAGGTTAAACCTTATCTTAGAAAATTTATCATATTTCTTCCTATAATACTTGAGCATGTAGACAAAAATAGGGTAGCCGAAGATTCTTTAACTTACAGTACGATTTTTCAAAACTACGCTCTAAAATATTAATTCTGGGTTGGATTGAAATTCTCCAAAATTAGTACTTCATACTACTTTATATTTCTTTTACCCTTTACCTTTCACCTTTTACCCTGCTATAAGGCAAATTTAGCTTCACTAAATTAGGATGTTTTTTAATTCTTCTATACTCTCCCAGTCGTGAATGGAGACTGTAAGCACTTTTCTGGCTTTGTTATTAAGTTTTTTGCTCATCTTTTCGATAGTTTTAGGGTCGGTTAAATCCGATTTAGTTATGAGGATTATTTCCGGTTTATTA